>Ga0209550_10002116_pt1 | contig 19095 bp, 14 predicted proteins | sample LauGreSuBDMM15SN_2_FD_187567 | JGI IMG/M metagenome (GOLD analysis project Ga0209550, IMG submission 187567) | Freshwater lake microbial communities from Lake Michigan, USA - Su13.BD.MM15.SN (SPAdes) (version 5) | ecosystem: Environmental > Aquatic > Freshwater > Lake | place: Lake Michigan...
CATGTCCTTCAAAGGAGCGCTTCTCTTTGCACTTAACGCAGTAAGCCTCACCCTTGTACTCTTCAGCCATTTTCTTCCTCCATCCGCCGCACTCTTGGGGATCATGCAGGGGATTTCCCGCATGCGAGTACGAATGACTCCACCATACCCTTCAAGCCAGGCTCAATCGGGGTTTTCCACGCTTAAAATCAGAAATATTAGGTAAGAATGAGAGAAAAAGGGGTAAAACTAGATATTTACGGCAGGAATCACACCAGATCCACCACTTTGGCTGCCCAGTTCAAATCCTTCCAAAAAAGCTTCGCACTTTTGTTGATCGGTAAATCTATTTAAATAATTATAAAAATCTTGATCATGTCCTGGAATCTTCAAATGAATTAACTCATGAAAGATTATGTAATTCAATACATAGATTGGAGCGCCAACTAATCGATCTGAGATTCGAATTGTTCGATCCACTGTGGTGCAAGAGCCCCACCGCTCACTCATACTGCGCCAATTAATACTTGCTGGCTGAACATCAAAATCTGGCAGATACTCCAACATCAATTCAGTACCCATTTGCAAAAGCTGAAGATCGGTTTTGCGGGATCTGCTCTCTCTACGTAAAACCATTGAGATCATCTCTGGAATAATTTCAATCTCCTGGCGCCTACTCATCTTGGCAGGGATATGAATCTCAATCACACCACCTTGGCGGAAGGCAGAGATGCTTCTGCGCCTTCTCTCTTTGCGGATTACCCGATATGCCGGCAGATCAGAGGGCAGTGAGGGAAGCTGGCCAATTTTTTGGCGCTTGCTTATGTGCGGGGTGGCCTGAAGCTCTGCAAAGAGGAGCTCTTGCTCAAAGTTATCCACTTCTACCTCTTCTTATCCACCATATTTGCCGACATCTCCACAGGTTAATCCACAGAGCACCCGCTAATTTTACGCAACCAATCTCAAATAGCACCTGCAGCCATACCGAAACTTAATTCTGATTTTTATTAAGCGTAGGAAGTAAGCCAAATTGACAAATAATGATGAAAAAATAATTTTTAAAACACGCTTTTAAGTTGATTCTCACCTTTTATTGCCATAGGTTTGCGCTACGAAGTCCCCGGATAACCGTTTCATATCTGCAAGGGGAAGGCAGATAAGAAATTGTGCGCCCGGGGATTTCGCTATTTAAATTACTTTTTTAAATTAGGCCAGAGAGATCATCTGGCACAGTTACGCTATCTAAAAATGCTTTAACATCAGATAGATCATCAGGCATTGGCAAAAATGCTGGATCCTCCCAGCAACGATCCCGACCTTCAGCTCCTCTTAAGAGCTTAACCTCATTCCAAAATGCACTTGCCTCTCGCATTTTTCTTGGCGAAACCTCAAGCCCTAAAAGATTGGCAAATAATGTTTGCATTGGTGCATTTGTCACCCGCCGGCGACGTGAGTTTTCAATTAAAGCATTGAAAGAGGGGATGCGCTCGCTAGCAACTTGGGTAATTACATGATCAATCCAACCTTCAATTAACGCCAAGGTCATTTCAAGTTTTACTAAAGCCATCTCCTGCGCAGGTGTTTGTTGGGGAGTAAATAGACCTGCGTTAAGTGCAATATTTATTGCCTGCGGATTATTCATATCTACCTCACCATTTGCCATAGCCTCTTCAGCTTGTCTAGTAATGGCATCAACATCAATAGTTATGCCCTGGCCATATGAGGTAATTAAATTAGTTATATAGCTTTGCAGCCATTCAGCATTAGCAAATAATCGGGCTGCAGCACTTTCCCGTAGAGCAAGATAAATCGCTACCTGATCTGAATCTATGCCAAGCCCCTCAGACCACTCAGTAATGTTTTGTGGGATTAAATGGGAGCCAGAATCAGATTTTAAAAGCGGAATTGCAACATCATTTGCACCGGTAATTGAGTTTGCTAGCAACCCAACACCCTGACCAAGTTGAGTTGTAATTAATGTACCCATAAATCCCCGTAGGAGTTTGGCTAGCATTAATTTCATCGCCTCTTGTTGGGCCGGGCTCTGCTCACCCTCCTGCATAAACTCAACTGGCAAGCTGGTGGTGGCATTTGTAACAACATTGCTCAAAGCATCTGCCATGCCAAGGGCCAATGGCTCAATAATTTTTTGCCAGCTAACTACAGTTTCTTCAACCCAATCCCGTTTTGACCAGGCACCTTGGCTTGGCAGCACAGAGGCTGGAAAGAGAATTTCAGAATCTAGCCAGGTATTTGCCAGAGCAAGTGATTGATTGAATTTTTCTTGGTCACCAGTTCCAACTGGTAAGTCACCCTTTGCCGAAGTCAATTTTTTAGCAATCTCTCGCAAGTTACTTGCTGAAATTAGATTTTGATCAGAGGTTGAATTTGTTGATTGCATAGTTTCAAAAAAAGATTTAGCACTTTCCAATGCACCAGAGTCAATTCCCATTTCTGAGAATTTCTTTAGCAGCGCGTCAAAGTCAGGTTGTCCCTCATTTGGTAAAAAGCCAAATCCCATTTTGCTGCACTCACCCTCTGCCTATGACTGAAAGATAACTGATTTAGATAGAACAATAATGCCACCGATTTTCTTCCCCGCTGATTAGGATGGGGTTATGAGTTCAAGCTCCGCCTCGGCCCTGATTTGGTGGCTGATCCCAATCGTGGCTGTCTTTGGGGCGATTATTTATGGGGTTTGGATTACTAAATACAAGAGCAAGTTTGATAATCAAACTAATCGATCTGTTAATAACTTCAAGAAGTTTCAAAATACATTTAAGTATAAAAAATAATTGAAGAGTTTGATTTAGATGAGATCACTTTTGCCTGTTCGTGGGAATCTACCAGGACCTTCAAAGATCGCACTGGCGCTGTTAATACTTGGTGCCTTTTTTCTACCAGCACCATTTGTGATGCTCTCACCTGGAACCCCACAAAATATTTTAGGAGAAGCAATAAAAATATCTGGAACGCAAATTTATCCAACCTCAGGTAAGTTGTCGGTAACTTCAGTAATGGTTACAGATCCAGACTCATACATAACGGGCTTTGATATTTTGTATGGCTGGATTGATAAGAGTCGGGCAATACTTCCACGCGAGGAGGTTTACCCAGATGGTGAAACATCAGCTGACGCAGCACGAGAAGGTGCTGCTGAGATGAATAGCTCTCAGATAAATGCAACTGCTGCCGCTCTTTCCTACCTTGGCATCCAAAGCCCTTCTAAATTAGTAATTGTTGATGTTAATAAGGAATCTAAAGGTTTTAAAGTCATCCTTCCTGGTGATCAGATTTTGAGCATTGACGATAAGAGCTTTTTGAAAACAACTGAACTAATTAATTATTTGGGTGAGAAAAAACCAAATGATGTTGTCAGAGTTAAATTCTTAAGGGCTGGTGTAGAGATAATTAAGGATATTGAGCTCTCAGCACGTGATGATGGCTCGGCATATATTGGGGTAAACATTCAACAACAATTTGATTTTCCATTTGATGTAAAAATAAAGCTAGAAGAGACCGGTGGCCCAAGTGGCGGCTTGATCTTTGCATTAGGTGTAATTGAGAAGTTAACTGCAGAGGATTTAGTTAAGAATAGAAACATTGCCGGAACTGGAACTATTACAACAGATGGCAGAGTTGGACCGATTGGAGGAATTGCTGAGAAGTTAATCGGGGCCCAAAAAGCGGGAGTTGAAATATTTTTTACACCCACCAAAAACTGTGAGGATATTAAAAACCTTGATCAGTTCGAAAAGGCCAAAGGGGGCAAGACGATGAAAATTGTGCCGGTGGCCACACTGGCAGAGGCAGTTTCAGTATTAAAACTACCTGAGAATGCATCCTTTCCAACGTGTAAAAGCTATGCCTAGGAGTAGATAAGATCTGCGCATGAGTAATTCAGGTTTTGGTGGTGGCGGGTTTAACCGCAATAACAATCCATTTGGTGGCAGCGGCTTTGGTGGAAATTTTCCAAATCCATTTGCTAATCGAAGTGGTGGTCGCAGAAGAATTTCGCCACTAACAATTACCTTTATCGTTCTTTTTGTTTTATCAAGTATTTTAATTTCCTTAAGTGGTTTTTATGCTGACCTGCTCTGGTTCCGATCAGTTGGGTTTGTTGATGTTTGGCAAACCTCTTTATTTACCAAAATATATTTGTTTATCGGATTTGGCCTGGCTACAGCCGCCATCATCTCTTTAAATATTTATTTAGCCTTCCGTAAGCGTCCAGTTTATGTACCAGTTTCAGTAGAAGCTGATAATTTAGAAAGATATCGGGCACAGTTAGAGCCGATTCGTCGCCTTGCGAGCATCGGAATTTTCTTAGTTATTTTCTATTTCGCAGGAACAGCTGGAACTAGATTTTGGCAACAATGGCTACTATTTAGAAATTCAACAGATTTTGGTCAAGTTGACCCACAATTTGGATTAGACATCTCATTCTTTGCATTCAAACTTCCGATGTATCAAGCCTTAATTGGTTGGGGTATTTCAACCATCGTTCTAGCCATCATTGCAGCAGCAGCTGTTCACTATATTTATGGTGGAATTAGAACTCAGGTTAAAGAAGAGCGAACAACAGTTGCTGCAAGAGTTCAACTTTCAATCTTGCTGGGATTACTTGTCTTACTAAAGGCAGTTGCCTATTGGTTTGATCGATATGCATTAACGCTAAAAGAGGGAAGATTGATTACAGGTCTTACCTATAGTGATGTGAACGCACTGCTACCAGCTAAATCAATCTTGGCAGCGATCGCTGTGATCTGCTCACTTCTATTTTTTGCAAACATAATCAGAAAATCTTGGTTGCTTCCAACCGCAGGTGTTGCTCTTATGGTGATTGCATCAGTATTAATTGCCGGTGTTTATCCAGCTGCAATTCAACAATTTCAGGTAAAGCCTTCAGAGTCCACAAAAGAAGCACCATTTATTCAACGCAATATTGATGCCACAAGAGATGCATATGGCTTATCAAAGGTTGAAGTAACTGATTACCAAGCAACGGTTACAACCTCTGCCGGCCAGTTAGCAAATGATGCAGCAACAATTGCAAATATTCGCTTGATGGATCCAAATGTATTGTCAGCAACATTTCGCCAGCTACAGCAAATTAAGCCTTACTACGCATTTGCTGACTCACTTGATATTGATCGATACAAAATTGATGGAAAAGAGCGAGATGTTGTAGTTGCTGTTCGCGAATTAAATATTGATGGAAACCCATCTAGAAACTGGATCAATGATCACTTGGTCTATACCCATGGATTTGGAATGGTTGGAGCATTTGGAAATACAGTAGATGCTGATGGAAAGCCAACATTTACAGTTGGCGATATTCCACCAACTAAAGGCCTAGGCGAATTCCAACCAAGAGTTTATTTTGGAGAGAATGTTCCTGATTACTCAATTATTGGTGGCCCAGCTGCTAGTAATCCAGTAGAGCTGGATTATCCAGATGACAATTCACCTAATGGGCAAAAGAATTACACATATACCGGTAAGGGTGGTGTGCCAATGGGCTCACTCTTTACCCGCCTACTTTTTGCGATCAAGTATCAAGAGCAAAGAATTGTGCTCTCTAACTTAATAAATTCAGAGTCAAAGATTTTGTTTAACCGAAATCCTCGTGAGCGCGTTGCAAAGGTTGCGCCATGGCTAACAATTGATGGCGATCCATATCCTGCAATTATTGATGGAAAAATCCTTTGGATTATTGATGGCTATACAACAAGTGCTGGATACCCAAACTCAAGAGTTGTTAACCTTGCAAATACAGGGGATGCGCTAACTAGTCGATCAAATGCTGTTTCTTCCCTAGATGATAGAAATGTTAACTACATTCGTAACTCTGTAAAGGCAACAGTTGATGCTTACGATGGCACTGTTTCACTTTATCAATGGGATGACAAAGATCCAGTGTTGTCTACCTGGAGCAAAGCTTTTCCTGGAAGTGTTAAACCGAGAAGTGAGATTTCAGCTGATCTACTAGCTCACGTTAGATATCCAGAGGATATGTTTAGAGTGCAGCGAGATATTTTAAGTGCTTACCATGTGACTACCGCTGATGCATTTTATGGCGGACAAGATTTCTGGCGCGTACCGCTAGATCCATCTAGCTTTGGTGCTAACTCTGCAAACCAACCTCCTTATTACTTGACTATGCAAATACCTGGACAAAGTAAGCCAACCTTCTCGCTATACACTCCATTTGTACCAAGAGGTGGAAGAGAAAACTTGACTGCGTTAGCTGTTGTAAATTCTGATGCGGGCGATGAGTATGGAAAGATCACAGTTTTGCAACTGCCTCGATCTACAAATATTGCAGGTCCTTCTCAGGTTTCATCTAACTTTGAGGCCAAGCCAGAGGTTGCAACATCACTTTCATTACTTCGCCAAGGTGGATCTGATGTGGTGCTAGGTAACTTGCTTACTCTGCCAGTTGGTAAGGGTCTGCTTTATGTTCAACCTGTTTATGTCAGAGCAACTGGAAACACAGCTGCTTATCCATTACTACAAAAAGTTTTAGTTTCATTTGGTGATCAAATTGGATTTAGCGAAACCTTGCAAGGAGCGTTGGATCAAGTATTTGGTGGCAACTCTGGAACAACTGTTTCAGATAACCAACAATCAACCTCAACACCAGGTGGTGCTGGCACAAGCCAAGCTATTAGAGCAGCGATTTCATCATTGCAATCTGCCTATGCAGATCTTGAAGCGGCACAAAAACGTTTAGATGGTGCTGCCGAAGATAGAGCTAGAGCAAGAGTTAAAGCAGCAATTGCAGCATTAATCTCTGCGCAAAATAGATAACAAAATCATTTATTTGGGTTAAATGCCCATCTACTCTAAGATTTAATCACCGACGCGGGGTGGAGCAGCTCGGTAGCTCGCTGGGCTCATAACCCAGAGGTCGTAGGTTCAAATCCTGCCCCCGCTACCAACTTTTATTTAATACGTAAGCTATTTAAAACTACAAATAAAGAAGATAAAGACATTGCCCCTGCTGCGTACATCGGAGATAGGTTTCCGCTTGCAGCGATAGGAATAAAAGCAATATTGTAGAAAAAGGCCCAACCTAGATTTGATTTAATAATTCTTACACTCTTTTTTGAAATATCTAAAGCATCGATAACAGCTAATAAAGATGGCCGAATCAAAGTTATATCTGCTGCTGCCATAGCAGTATCAGTACCAGAACCCATTGCAATGCTTAAATCTGACTTAGCAATTGCAGCAGCATCATTTATTCCATCGCCAATCATTAATACCTTGCCATTTTTTTGAAGATTTTCAACAAAAACCAATTTATCCTCTGGCGTAGCGGTTGCAAAAATATGATCAATCGGGATGCCAACCTCAGATCCAATTGAAATAGCTGAAGTTTCACTATCACCTGTTACCAACCAAGTATTGATACCTGCCTTATGTAATTTCTGGATTGCATCTTTACTTTCAGGCTTAATCTGATCTCCAACTTCAAAAACACCATAAGCCAAACCATCAACTGCTAGAACAGCAACTGAATTTGCTCGCTGATTGGCAGATTCAATAGCTAAAACTATTTCGGGTGAGAACTGTGTGGTTGCCCGTGCAATAGACAGAGGTGAACCAATTAATACAGCTTTAGAAGCATTAGAGCTCGGTAAATTCACTCGAGCAGCAACACCAACGCCTGCTGTGTGTTCAAAATCTGATACTTGAACTTTTGATACTCCTTGTTTTTCAAGGGCAAACTTAATTGCATCTGCAATTGGGTGTGAATCCAAACTTTCAACGGATAATGCAAACATCAAAAGATCTGAGGTTGAGATTGCCGTATTGCTGTTATTTGGTAATGGATTATTTATCAAGCTCATCTCAAGCAGCACCATTTGGCCTGAAGTAATCGTTCCAGTTTTATCAAATACTGCATCAGTAATTTTTAATGCTTTTTCAATTGCTCTTGGTGATCTGATGATAATTCCTGATTTCGCAGCCTTACCAGATGCAACCATTAAGGCAATTGGTGTAGCAAGTCCTAGTGCGCAAGGACAAGCGATCACGAGTACTGCAACCGCTGCTGTAATTGATTTAGCTAAACCAAAATCACCGACATACCAGGCGATAAATGTTATGACCGATAAAACCAGTACAACTGGAACGAAGATGCGGCTAATTCGATCGGCAAGCTGCTGTGCAGGAGCCTTTTCTGATTGTGCGGCTAAAACCATTCTGGTTATTCGAGCAAGTTCGGTATCAGATCCAATTCTCGTTGCTCTAACTAAAATATTTCCATTGTTATTGATTGAGCCGGCAAAAACTAAATCATTAATTGCAACCTCTATTGGTTTAGCTTCTCCAGTCAAAAACGCATTATTAATTGTTGTGAAACCAGATACCACCTGGCCATCTGTTGCAATTCGATCACCTGGTTTGACGACAAAAATATCTCCCACTTGAAGCTCATCAATTGGTATTACTAAATTACCGCCATCGCGAGAAATCTCAACCTGTCCAGATGAAAGTTTGAATAACTCAGCTAATGCAGATCCTGCACTTCTTTTTGCTCGATGCTCTAGATACCGGCCAAGCATTACAAAAAATATCACCGATGCTGATACTTCAGTATAAATAGATAACATATCCTGTTCTGGTTTATAGGTTGCTGCAGCGTAAACACTCCAACCAAGTGAGATAAGTGAACCTAAAGAAACCAAGGTGTCCATTGTTGGATTGATCAAATTCTTAAGGGCGGCTCTATGGATTGGCCAGGCCATTATTAGAACAACAAATACAGACAGTGCTAAAACTAGCCAAGTAGATGCAGGAGCAACTGGATTGCTAATTTCGAAATCTATATTCGCACCAGATAGGTTTTTATTGAAATAGTCGATGAAATTCAGCAAGTACTCATCAATAGATTTATGCAATTCATCAATCATTGAAATCAGTAATACTGGAAGTGCAAACAGCAATGTTACAAATAGGCGAATACCTAGCCTGGTTGATTTTTCAAATGATTCTCGCTCGCCTTTGAAACTTGTTGCTTTATACCCAGCCGAATTAATAGCTGCGATTAGATCTTCCTCTGAAATATTTAGGGGAGCAATAACGTGAGCAGATTCCATTGCTAAGTTAACGGCAGCACGTACGCCAGGAATCTTGTTTAAAGCTTTTTCAATACTTCCTACGCAAGAAGAACATGTCATTCCTGTAATTGAGAGATTTACTTGCCTACTCTTTAGTTCAATCTCGTTGATGCGCTGTGCCATAGAGGACAGATTACTCTTACTTTTTCCTACCCAACCGATAAAACTCTACGTAAACTAGCTAGTCTGGCAATATGTTGATTAGTTAAAGCGGGCCAGTTATTTAGGGCACATCCTGGTTCGTTGTGAGAACAATTTTTTTGGCAATTAGCGATGGCTTCATTGAATTCAGGAAAGGCTGAAAGTACTCGAGAGGGTTGGATATGAGCAATTCCAAATGATCGAACCCCTGGTGTATCAATAATCCATCCAAAATTTTCGCCCTCAAAGGATGATGAAAGTGGAAGTGCAATAGCGCTAGAGGTTGTGTGTCGACCCCGACCTGTAACTTCATTAACATCACCGGTTGCTCGATGAGCATTTTCAATTACAGAATTCTCAGATTTACTTAGCGAACCAGCTAATAAGTTATTAACCAAAGTAGATTTACCAACTCCAGAATGTCCCATGAATACGGTGATTTTCCCAGCAAGTTCTTTTTGCAGCAGAGTTAAATCAGAGCTTTTATCCGTTTTAAACACTGGGATATCTAGATCCTTATATATTTTCAAGAATTCATCACCATCTGCAAGATCCTTTTTTGTCATAATGATAATTGGCTTTATGCCTTGGTCATAAGCAACCACTAATGCTCTATCAACTAAGCCAGCCCGTGGTTCAGGATTTGCAGCGGCGATAACGATTGCCATTTGATCGATGTTTGCAACGATAACTCTTTCATCATTTGCATGATCATCAATGCTTCTTGTTAGGGTGTTTTTCCTAGTCAATACTGTTACAACTCTAGCTAGTGAGCCTTCTGAACCTGATACATCTCCAACAATTGAAACTAAATCTCCAACTACAACTGATTTCTTACCCAATTCACGAGCCTTCATTGCAGTAATTATTTTGCTACCAAGTGCGGTATCAACTAGGCACTTAACGCGTCCACGATCTACCTCAATTATGGTTGCAGTTTGAGCAGCAGAATAATCTGGCCGATCTTTAGTTCTAGGTCTTGCCTTATTGCTCGATCCGAATTGGCGAGATTTATTAATACGAACATCGTCCTCATCCCAATTACCTTTTGATCTAACCATCTAACATTGCCTGCCACATGCCGGGGAAATCTGACAAGGTTTTACGAGTAGTTTCGATATTTTCAACAGTTATTCCCTCAACCGCAAGCCCAATAATTGCACCTGCTGTTGCCATCCGATGATCCTCATACGACTTAAAGATTTGGCTAGATTTCATTTGGGTTGGCTTAATTAATAATTCACCAGGCCCTTCAGTTACTGATCCACCTAAGTTATTGATTTCACTTGCTAATGCGGCAAGGCGATCAGTCTCATGTAATCGAAGATGACCTATTCCTCTTAAAGTAGAGGCAGTATTTGCAAGAGATGCAACCGCTGCAATGCTTGGAGTTAATTCACCCACATTTGATAAATCAATATCTATACCTTTAACACTTCCTGAGCCAGAAACCTTTAAGCCAGCTTTATCATGAGTAATTTTTGCTCCCATGCTGGAAAAAATACTTCGAAGTTGATCACCAGGCTGAGCTGTTTTTTCTGGCCAATCTTTAATTAGAACTGTTCCACCACAAATCATCGCAGCCGCCATAAATGGAGCTGCATTTGATAGATCTGGTTCGATGATCAAATCTTGCCCAATTAATTTGCAAGGAGATACTTTCCAAGTATTTTCACTGATTTCAACTTTTGCTCCAAATAATTGCAACATCTGAATCGTCATTTCAATATGGGGTAGTGAGGGCAACGAAGGTCCAATATTTTGGATCGTAATTCCATCCTCAGTTGCTGGCGCCAAAAGCAATAATGCTGAGACAAACTGACTTGATGCACTTGCATCAATTTTTACAGTTCCGCCCTTAACTTTGCCACTGCCATTAATGGTTAGTGGAAGTCGGTATTTGTTGCCATGCTCAATACTTATTCCTAATTGTTCTAAACCATCTATAACTGGTGCAACTGGTCGCTCATGGGATCTTTCATCGCCATCAAAATGAATTAACCCTTTAGCTAAAGCTGCGATCGGCGGCAAGAATCTCATAACAGTTCCGGCATTACCAACATCAATTTGAGCAGGTCCCATTAGTGGTTGTGGAGTAATTTCATAATCAAAACCATCTTTTGTATTTATCTTTTCAATCTTGCAACCTAATTTTCTAAGCCCATCAACCATCAAATCAGTATCTCTTGATGCTAATGGTTTGCGAATTATTGATTTAGAGCTTGCTATCGCAGCCAAAATTAGCGCTCTATTTGTTGCTGATTTTGAACCTGGAATACTTAATTCAGCGTTAATTGGCACACTTGCAGGGAGTAGCCCGCTACGAAAAGGTGCACTCCAATTAGTCATATGGGCCAGTCTACCTGCCACTTTCTTTGCCGGATTAGGGTTTATTGCTGCCTATATTGGGATCATCTGGGAATAAATCATTGCTGCCAGAGGTTTTACCTCTATGAAAGCAGTGCGCAAGCAAGTTCTGGCAACTGAAAAATTTGATGCCATTTCCAAAACCCTGTTCGAGGTAGCCTTAGCCCAAATGAGCAACGAAAATTTATTGCCTGCTGTAATTGATAGGCAGAAAGAAACTCTAGCTGAACGCAAGGCTAGGTTTGAAAGAGATGCTCTGGTCTTTACCTCCCAGTTATATGGCGCAGCACTTCGTTATACAAAAAATTCTCATGATGCTCAAGATTTAGTTCAGGACACATATGCAAAAGCCTTTACAAGTTTTCATCAATTTGAACCTGGAACAAATTTAAAAGCTTGGCTATATAGAATTCTAACAACTACTTTTATAAATAATTATCGAAAAGACCAAAGACGTCCGCAGATCTCAGGTGGTGAAATTGAGGACTGGCAAATTGCCGATGCTTCATCTCATACAAGTGATCAAGGTAAATCAGCAGAGGATGAAGTTTTAGAAAATATTGCAGATAAAGATGTTAAGGATGCCTTAGCTGCTATGCCAGATGAGTTTCGAATGGCTGTTTACTTATCTGATGTTGAAGGGTTTTCTTACAAAGAAATTGCCGAGATTACTGGTGTTCCAACTGGCACAGTTATGTCTCGTTTACACCGAGGGCGAAAATTACTTAGAACATCTTTGGCAACATATGCAAAAGAGCGGGGCTTTGGTAAGAGTAAGGCAGGTGATGATTTATGAGTTTTACAAATGATAATTTCATTTCTTGCGAACAAATTATTCCAAGCATTGTTCTCTATATCGATCATGAAATTTTTGATGAGCAAGAGTTGAATGCGGTTGAGGGTCATTTTGGAAGCTGCCCAGGTTGTCGAACTCAAATGGAGCAGGAACATTCAGCGTTAGAGCTAATGCGAAACTTACTGTGTACTGCACTAAATGAACCGGCACCAGATGATTTGAATAACCGCATTCATCAACAAACTGAGGATTTGTATAAAATTATGATCGAATCTACCGGTGCTCAAACACTTACAGAAATCACCTATACACAAACAACTTATACGGAATTTACCTCAGACGGCACAACTCAAATTGAAATAACTAGCGAAATCCGCAGGGAGTTCCCGCAAGAGTAATTGTTTAATCACTAATCTTGTGATTATGAAACCTGAACAAGTAATTGGCGTAGTAGGGATGTCTACTATGGCTATTCGTCCGGGTGATACTTCAGTTGCGCAAGGCGTCAATGATTTACCAGTAGTTGGTTCTAATCAAATCCTTTCCTTGATGGAAAGTGCTTGCAGTGCATCAATTATTGAGTTTCTAGATTTTGGTGAGACTACCGTGACTTTTAATTCGCAGATAGAAATATTGGGCGCAGCAGGAGTTGGAAGTGAAATTCATGCAACGGCTAGGTGCCTTGGATTAGCCGAGAATATTTTAAAGTTTGAGGTAGAGGTTCATCAGAGTTCAAGATTGATCGCGACAGGATTGATCACTAGAAAATTTGTCGAGCGAGTATCTTTTATGGCTCGGGTTGCAGCTGAAACCATGGTTGCCGAAAAAGAGAGCAATATTAGGGAAGAAAAAATCGCTAGCAGCTTAAGAATCTAAGCCACTAGCGATTTAGTTTAAAACTATTTTTTAGTTGCCCAGAATATTTCGGCAATCTCATCGATCTTGCCAATTAGCTTTTCAGCCACTGCAACATCATTACTTCCCTTACTTCCACCTGCACCAGCTAACTTTGTTGCCTCATTAAATAGTGAGTGCAATTGTGGATAGGCTTCAAAGTGGTTTGGCTTGAAATAATCTGTCCATAAAACCCATAGATGATGCTTTACAAGTTCTGAACGCTCTTCTTTGATTGAAACCGCACGGGCTTTGAAATCTGCATCTGAGCTTGCAGCATATTTTTCCATGCAAGCCTTCACTGATTGAGCCTCAATCTTTGCCTGGGCTGGATCATAAACACCACATGGCAAATCGCAGTGAGCAAATACAGTCTCTGATGGCTTGAATTTTGAAATAACAGAATTAAACATTTCTCTCCTTGGTTAATTACTACCTATTACTTAGTGGGAGAATACTCCCATGTTCGGATTAACCACGGTAGTAGTTGCTGGAAACTCTATGGCCCCTGCCTATAACCAAGGTGATTATTTGCTGGTGGCCAAATTAAGTGGCCGAGAACACAAATTTACGGTTGGAAAGGTTTACTTAGTCGCAGATCCAATCCGGCCAGGGGTTAAGTTATTAAAGCGTTTGATAAAGAGTGAAATCAATCAGGGAGTTACTAAGTATTGGTTTGAAGGTGATAATCCAGCAAGTACTGATTCAAGAAGCTGGGGTTGGTTAGATCTTCAGCAAATTCTAGGAAAGGTAATTCTTCGCTATAAAAAAGGCGGTTAGCGAGTAAAGGCCTCGGTCATTAAAGCTTTTTCTTCCTCTTCATGTAAATGATGATTTCCAGTTGCAGGGCTTGCAGTAGCACGACGAGAAACTCTGCGCAAAGAGCGACCATTTAACTCTTCATGGGCAACAAATGCCTCTGCGGCAGTAAGTGCAATAAATGGCCATGGTCCTTGGTTAGCTGGTTCATCTTGAACCCACAGCAATGTTGCATTTGGATGAGCCTTGGCTTGTTCAATTATCTGTTCAATTGGCAGAGGATATAGCTGTTCAACTCTGACAATTGCAGTTGAAGACTCATTTAATTTCTCTCGCTCAGCAAGCAATTCATAATAAATCTTGCCTGAGGTAAAGATTAAGCGAGTTGCATTTTTAACTTTATCATCTGGAATTAATGGTTTAAAGGTCCCAGTTGTGAAATCAGATAAGCCACTTGCGGCAGCTTTCAAACGCAACATTGATTTAGGTTCAAATACAACAAGCGGTCTTCTGGCTGGATTCTTCATGTGCCAGCGAAGTAAATGGAAGTAAGAAGCTGGTGTAGAAGGTTGAGCAACGGTCATGTTTTGCTCAGCACACAAAGTTAAAAATCTTTCAATCCGCCCTGAAGAGTGATCTGGTCCTTGTCCTTCATATCCATGAGGTAGCAGCAGCACAATTGATGAGCGCTCGCCCCATTTTTGTAAGGCAGATGAGATAAATTCATCAACAATTGTTTGAGCTCCATTTGCGAAGTCTCCAAACTGGGCTTCCCAAATTACTAATGCATTTTCGCGCTCCACGGAGTAGCCATATTCAAAACCCATAACGGCATACTCAGACAGAAAGGAATCATAAATATGGAATTGATTTGGATCGTTAACTAGTGAGCGAAGCGGGAATAAATCTGCGCCAGTTTCTTTATCTACTACCACTGCATGACGATTACTAAAGGTTCCGCGGCGAACATCTTGGCCACTCATTCTGATCGGATGGCCTTCTAGCAGTAGTGAACCAAATGCAAACATTTCACCAGCTGCCCAATCCACTGTGCCGTCGTTAAGCATTTCAGTGCGTTTTAGCAATTGCGGCAAAAGTTTTGGATGAACAGTAAAGTTCGCTGGTATATCTGCTTGAGTTGCAGCAATTTTCTTTAAGCTTGCCTCAGCTACTGCAGTATTAACAGTTTCTGGTGCAGGAACAACTGGGGCTTTCCAATTTGGATCACTTTCTGGTTCAGTATTATGAACAGAAGAAAATACGCCCTCTAATTGTTGCTGATAGTCACGCAAAACCTCTTCAGCCTCATCAACTGTGATGTCACCGCGGCCAATCAAGGCTTCGGTATAAAGCTTGCGAGTTGATCGCTTTGCATCAACTAATTTATACATCAATGGCTGAGTAAAGCTTGGCTCATCACCTTCATTGTGACCACGTCTTCTGTAGCAAATCATGTCAATCACAACATCTTTATTAAATGCCTGGCGATATTCAAAAGCTAATCTTGCAACCCGAACACATGCTTCTGGGTCATCACCATTGACGTGAAACACTGGCGCTTGAATCATCTTTGCAATATCTGTTGAGTAAGTAGAGGAGCGAGCAGCATGTGGTGAAGTTGTAAATCCAACCTGATTGTTAACAACGATATGAATTGTGCCGCCTGTGCGGTAACCCTTTAATAGTGAAAGTGAAAGAGTTTCTGAAACAACACCTTGCCCTGCAAATGCTGCATCTCCATGCAATAAAATTGGTAATACTGGGTAAGAAGTTTGTTCATCAACTGAAGTATCACCGGCAGCTGCTCTTAATTTATCTTGCTTTGCTCTAACAATTCCTTCAAGGACTGGATTTACTGCCTCTAAATGAGATGGGTTTGCTGCCAAATAGATTTTTGTGGTGGCGCCGGATTCAGCAGTAAAGACTCCTTTAGTGCCAAGGTGATACTTAACATCACCTGAACCATGGACCTCATTGTCATGATAATTTCCTTCAAACTCCTGGAAAATCTGTCCGTATGATTTTCCAGCAATATTTGCCAACACATTTAATCTGCCACGGTGAGGCATACCGATACAAACTTCATCTAACTTACTCTCAGCAGCGGATGAGATCATCGCATCAAGCATTGGAATTACTGACTCACCACCTTCTAGTGAGAAGCGCTTTTGGCCTACATACTTAGTTTGAAGGAATGATTCAAAAGCTTCGGCTGAATTTAATTTACGTAAAATTCTAAGTTGTTCTTCTCTTGCAGTTCGAGGAGCACCAACTTCAATTCGTTCCTGAATCCATTTGCGTTCATCTGGGTTTGCAATATACATATATTCAACGCCAATAGTTCTGCAGTATGAGTCACGAAGAATTCCCAAAATTCTGCGCAGTTTCATGGTTGGCTTCCCACCAAAGCCATCTGTTGCAAAATCTCTATCTAAATCCCAAAGTGACAAGCCATGAGTGACCACATCTAAATCAGGATGAGATCTTTGAACATATGCCAAAGGCTCAACATCTGCCATTAAATGTCCAGTTGTTCGGTATGCATCAATTAATTTTTGAACCCGAGCGGTCTTACTTACCTCATCCGTTTTTGCAAAGTGCATATCAACAACCCAACGAATTGGCACATATGGAATGCGAAGGGCTTCAAAAATTTCATCATAGAAGTTTTCTTCACCTAACAAAATCTCATGAATTCTGCGCAGGAAGTCACCAGATTGCGCACCTTGAATAATTCTATGATCGTATGTGCTTGTTAAGGTTACAACCTTACTAATTCCAAGCTCTGCTAATGCTTCTTCATTAGCACCATGAAACTCAGCTGGATAATCAAGTGCACCAACGCCAAGAATCATGCCCTGGCCTTGAACCAATCTTGGAACCGAGTGAACTGTGCCAATAGTTCCTGGATTAGTTAAGGAAATTGTGGTTCCAGCAAAATCTTCAACAGTTAATGATCCGCCTCGTGCTTTTCGAACTGTTTCTTCATATGCAGACCAAAATTGCGCAAAATCTAAATCTTCACAACCTTTTATTGATGGGACTAGTAATTGTCTTGAACCATCTGCTTTAGCTAAATCGATTGCAATTCCCAAATTGATGTGTTCTGGATGACCAATCGCAGGCTTTCCTTCTAGTTCAGTAAAGAATGCATTCATCTCTGGCATTGCCCGGATTGCTTTAATCATGGCGTAACCAATTAAGTGAGTGAATGAGACCTTGCCACCACGACCACGCTTTAGATGATTATTAATCACCGTACGGTTATCTATCATAAGTTTTGCCGGAACAGCACGAACGCTAGTTGCAGTTGGAACTGTTAAGGAGCCTTCCATTGATTGCACAACTCTTGCTGCAACACCACGCAAGGGTTCAACAGTTGAAGCCCCTGGTGTAATTAATGTTGGAATTGGTTTAACAACTGGATCTGCTGGCTTAAATGTTGTGGTTGCAACTTGAGTTTGCTCAACTTTTTCTACTGCCACGGGTACAACTGCCGCTGGCGGAGTTGGAGCTGATTGTGTTGGAGCACTCTTTGCAATTTGAGATTTTGGAATTGGTGGTGTGCCAGGTTTTAAAGTTGGTGTTGGTGAAATTACTACGCCATTTAAAGATGAGTTGCCTTTAAAATCTGCAAAGAAATCCCACCAGGCTTTATCAACTGACGCAGGGTCAGATTGGTAGCGTTCATACATTTCTTGTACTAGCCACTCATTAGGACCAAAGGAGCCACCAAAGTGATTAGCGGGCGTATTTGCTCCAGCTTGGCTCACTTAATTTCTCCCTGCTTTGACCTGATTGAGAGTATTGCTACGGGTTAATCTTAACTCCCAGCCAGCACTGGCTAAACCCCAATAGCCGCACCTAATCAAGTGAAAGTGGCCACCAGCACATATTTTGGGGTGGTAAGTGGGCATGAATAACGGCAAGGTTGCTCCCATGAGCAATGGGAAAAAATGGGCAATAGTTACTGGTGGATCTCGTGGCTTAGGTTATGAAACAGCCAAAGGTTTGATTGCTGCTGGATTTTTTGTCTACATAATCGGCATAGATAAAGAACGGGCCAAGGAAAGTGCAAAAACACTTGGCTGCGAATTCCGCGCAGTCGATGTTGCTCAAAGTGAAGCATTTCGTAAAACATTAATTGAAATTACCGAAGAAGCGACAACAAAAGGTTTTGATGTATTGGATGTTCTGGTTTTAGCACATGGAGTAATGAGTGAAAAAATGTCTAAAACCCTTCGCACAAATGATGAAGAGTGGCGCCGAGTTTTATCAATAAATCTTGACGCAGTGTTTACTGCGATTAATCAACTTGCACCTGCAATGGCAGAAAATCGAAAAGGCAGAGTTGTTGTTTACTCAGCATGCCTTGGCAGGATGTCTGGTCCTGGAACGCATGGCGGCTTAGCTCCATATCGAATTAGCAAAGCTGGTGTTAATGCATTAGTTAAAAATCTTTCGTATGAAACAGGATTAGGAGCTCGAGGATTTTTAGTTGATGCAATCTGCCCAAATCACTCAAGAACAGACATGGGTGGGCCGGATGCGCCACGAAGTGCGGCTGAAGGAGCAGAGACTGCTATTTGGTTAGCAACGAGAGAGTTTGATCCTGCAGTAGATAAAACCGGTTTACTTTGGGAGGACCGTCAAATCGTTGAGTGGTAGTTATTCTGAATAACCCAAGGCAGATGAAACTAAAGTAACTATTGCAAACAAGGCTAGTGGAATTCCAACATAGAGAAAGTTTCCACTGATCATGTAATAAGAAACTCCAAGTGCGATTAAGTTAGCAAGTACTGCAGGTGCTCTACCGAATGAGCGATGCTTATCAAAGCCACGGGCTGAAAACCAAAGCCCGATAGCAGCCAGGAGTGCAAATACAATTTCGGCAGATAAGGCTGCCGGTGCGCTTACATTTGAAAGTAATGGTGCGATCAATAGGTATAGAACAATTCCAAACAATATTACTGACTCACACTTGAGCATAAAACTTGCACGAATACGGCAAGCTTCGGTTGAGAAAAC
>Ga0209550_10002119_pt1 | contig 19080 bp, 25 predicted proteins | sample LauGreSuBDMM15SN_2_FD_187567 | JGI IMG/M metagenome (GOLD analysis project Ga0209550, IMG submission 187567) | Freshwater lake microbial communities from Lake Michigan, USA - Su13.BD.MM15.SN (SPAdes) (version 5) | ecosystem: Environmental > Aquatic > Freshwater > Lake | place: Lake Michigan...
ATTCAGACACCAGCAGTGGATACTTCCCTCTACTCCCAATGTTTGTTGACGTTGGAGGTCGACATTATTGTTAATGTAGCTTGGGCCTACACCCGGGTACACGACTTTTCTGAAATCATTACTGGCATCATCAATTGTCCATTTAGTGATGCGGCCATTCTCGGGTGACAATTGATCGGCAATCAAAGAACAATTTACTTGTTTGGTAAAATTGACCGTTCGGACATTTTTTAAATCTGTATCGGGGTCAGACAATATTTCATTTAGAACATCCGGGTTTGGTGAAATGATCGAATAAGCCATCAAAATGTCATTATTCTCGTTGATAGGAATGTCCTTTTTAGTCACTACCGGAATAGGAACTTTGTTACACGGATAAAGAAGCTTTGGGGTTCTGTCGTCGTTAACAATACAGTCAGAAAAGAAGTCACCCATATAATTTCCATAACATATTATTTTTTACAAAATAAATAATTAAAAGAAATAAAATTATTTTTTAACAAGAATTTTAAAACGCACGTGTAATAATAAAAAGTGTTATATTCTTCCTTTGAGGACATTTTGATGATTGAATCCTTGTCTAACTTCCAGTCATATTTCGAAGATTTTCTTTCTAAAGTTTCAATTTTCAAATCATTGTCATCCACGATTCTTTCCATTTCTCTGTAGTCTAACATTTTTTTATCGGGATACAATTTCTGGATAAAAGTATTTTCAAAAGTATACAATCCATTTTGTAAAACAAGAGTTCCTTCCCACCCATCTTTAACATTAAAATCACTAAACGGTAAAAACCCGTCTTTAAAGTTTTCTAAAACATCTTTATTTAACGAAAACGTTTCGCGTGTCATTTTAAATTGTTTATAAAAACATTCTTCTAGTTTTGAATAAAACTTCAACCAAACCTTGTATATTTTTCGATTCAAAACAGTATAGACAATTTGTAATAAATCTTCCAATTCATCTGTTTCGAAATATTCTTTCACAAATGCCTCCCCAAGTCCTTCTTCGCCACGTAAAAATAATAATTCGTAAAATTTTGGATTGGTGACATAAATTGTCGCATTTTCTTTGATATCTGAACGAGCCACATTCAAAACTTCCTTTGTCTCTTCTTTCAACTCATGTGTTTTGGCATCTAAAATTATTTTTTTTTCTAAAATACAGATATTTCCGGAATTTTTAAACATACATAAAACACATTTCTTAAAGATTATTGATTTAAAAAAATACAAGACACCCAATATGATAATTATGTAGAAGGGGAAAATTTCTATACAAATTTCTAACTCCATAATTTTAAATCACATATTAATAAATTTAAATTTCCGCAAATAAAAATACTATTAGATTATGTCTTATTTCAATGAATTTTTCACACCCCCAGAACTCATTGAAAAAATGTTGACGCATATCCCAGAACATTTATGGAATACTCGTACAAAGTGGCTCGAACCAACTTGCGGAGATGGATCATTTATGGTGGCTATATTTCATAAATTATTTGAAATCTACGCAAAAGAGTATCCAAACGAAGAAGAAAGGGTAAAACGCATACATGATAATTTATATATGGTGGATATTAATCCTCTAAATATTGAAAAAACCAGGCAAAAAATGGTGCTTGGGTCGAGCTACCCGCATATTTTTTGCGGGGATTTTTTGTCTTGGCAATCCGGCGTGCGGTTTGACGTTGTTGTTGGGAATCCGCCGTTTCAGACTCCGTCGGAATCTTATCTGAGCGGCACACTGAGAAAGGGTTCAGGGAAAAAAATGTATGAAAAAATTATTGAAAGGGCTCTGTCTTTTTTACAGGATGGGGGTCATTTGTGTTTTATTTCTCCTCTTAATCTTTGGTCCGGTTCCAACGGGGTTTATAAACAAATGATGAATTATTACCCAAAATACATTTATTTGGATAATGTAAAGAAAAAATGGTTTCCGCGGGTCGGACAAAATTTGAAAATGTGTTTTTTCGTGGTTTCAAAGGAAAAGAGAGGGTTGACTACGGTTGAGACGGGCGAGACTCATGAAGTTGAGTTAAAACATATTAATCCGGTAGAAGATTGGACGCCCGAAAATGTTCGTTTGCTCGAAACATATCTAACGCACAAAACAAAAAGATTTACCGCAACAAACGGAAATAAATTGTTTAAAAAAGTGGAATCTGGATATCGTTTGATACAAAACCCGCAACGAATATTTCATGTCCTCGGGGAAGAAAAATTGTTAAAAAACTCGGCATATGGGGTTGAAAAACTTATTCTGTTTCGGATGAAACCGTTTGAATTGGGAATGTATGATAAAGGAGATTTATTATTATCGGCAGAGATATATTTTCTTCCTCTGACAGAATTCACAAAGGAAGAAAAGGAAAACATCATCGCTTTTTTTCAATCAGATATTTACAAAAAAATGGTGAAAATTACAACGACGAGTCAATTTCTTAAGGGAGGTCTTGTAGATTATTTAGATATAGACAAAATTAAATTATCAGCACACATCTAACTCGTTGATATTCAAATCGACATCCACTGGGTCGATATCCACTGAGCAAAACGTTGGAACAGATCTTGGTACAAGATTTACTGATGGAACATGTCTTTGATAAACATGGGGGTCGGCACAACGACGCGTCAAACGCTGTGTATATTGCGATTCCGTAAATCCTTGATCCATCTTCGTGTCTATTTTACACATGTTTGCCGATGTTTTAGAATTAATGTAAACACCTTGCGACGAATTATAAAGAAGCGGCCCTGAGTATATATTTTTTACCCAGTAATTAGGGAATTCACCATTGTACGCCCATTTGTATTTTGTGCGCAACATGCCTCTAGTAGACAAAACAGATGGTTTTACATATTTGTACTGAGTTCCCGGAACAATGATGGCTTCATTCACATTAAACAAAGGTACATCATAATACCTATTTCCTCTTCCGCCCCAGCCAATGGCGTAGCGTCCTCGAAACAATGTTTTTGATTTTGAAAAAGCCATGGATGTTCCCACTGCCCCTTTGTTTCGATGAGAACCATTAATGGAAAATCCATTGTCGTTTACTCCGGCAATTCCTAGCCCCCTCTGTATCCATGCTCCCCCTGGACTTTTTCCCGATATATGTGTGCCATATTGTGCTACTGATTTTTTCTTGAAAGTAACAATCGACATGTATTATACAAATAATAATTCTGACGCGAAACATCTTTTAAGAAAAAAATATAATTTTGATCCCTTTATTTTTTCAATATAATCAATAATTGGAATATCTTCTAGATAATATTCTTCCTTCCACACTGGGCATCCAAACAAAAAAGAAAAAACGATTAATCCTATACTGTAATAAACAACCGATTTATGAAATGTAACAGGTATTTTTTTCAATCTCATCAATTCGGGGTAAAATAAGTATTCGTCTTTATCGTGAGAAAAATCGGGAATTGTAAATGTGAAAAAGTCGTCTTCTAATGTGGCAATATCATTGCTCATTATGACGTAAATCGGTTTTTCATAATGAAGCAAATAGATATCTTCCATTGAGATCGCATAAAAGGTCATTTTCATTGATTCCATTATTTTTACTTGTATAGTAATACATTCTATAAAAGAAACGACATCAAAATCATCTTTATTCTCCCATATTTCTTTTACATTTTTTTCAACATCATATAAAACTAAATTCGGTTGATTATAATACATTGACTGAAGGCATATGAAACCATATTTTTTATGGATCGCTTCTTTGTATTTTTCAAATACTTTCACCATTTTTTCATGAACTTTAAATTTCATAAACACAGACTCTTTTTGTTTTTATGTGATTATAATAAATACTTTTGATAATAAGGAATAATGGAGGTTTTTAGACTATCTTCTTTTGATACAAATAAATATTACCAGTTTGCTTTGTCAATGAGAACAGAAGGAGTGTTTCCGAACCAAAGACATTATTCCAATGTGTTACGCTATTTGGGGAGATATACTCACAGCGAAAGATGGGGGTTTGGTGACGGTGCTAGTGGGGCGGAATATTTTGATGATAACGGCGTGGTAAATAGGATCGAATATGATTACGAAGGCAGAACATGTTTTAGAGAAACTCATCGCCCAGACGAACCAAACCCATTGGCGCCCCTATTTGTTAAAGATAATTCGGATTCGTCAATCATTTTTACAAAAATAGGCGAGTCTGCGCACAATTGAACCAATCTCGTGTACTTTTCAACTGTTACATCGTCTACTGTATATAAATCAAACATTCCAATGATATCCCCTCTATACCCAGGATCAATTACGCCGACAGAATTTGCCATCCTCAATGGCGTCTTGTAAATGCTCGAACGAGCATACATTTTTACTCCACAAGGAAATATTCTCGTTTCCGTAATACGCGTGGCTTGTATTTTTACGCCAAAATTAATTTTGGTCAACATGTCGCATTGTATTTCATCCGGAACAAACAAATCGAATCCGTCATTTATGAAAACGGTGGGATCTGTAGACAACAACAAATCATTAAATTCTTTCACATATTTTGTATAGCACTTTCGCATTTCGTCCGGGACACAAATTTCCAGCATTGTATAAGAGCCATATTTTTCAAGAACTTGATCCATTTTACTTATTTACAAGTTAACTTTAACTTTTTACGTAAAATATATTAAAAAAAAGTATTAAATATAGTTATGGACGAACCGCAACAAAAAATAGTAGATGTTCCCGTGACGAATCCATCAGAAGCATTAAATCTTCTTGTTAGTTTTATCGGATTGGCGCAAAAACGTGGCTCTTTCACCATCGATGAGTCTGCCAAAATATGGGAATGTATCAAACAATTTCAGACAAAATAAATTATATAAGTTTTTGAATTATATAATTTTTAAACGCATCATAAAGGTTTCGAACCTTTGACCTCTCGGTTAACAGCCGAGTGCTACTACCAAACTGAGCTAATGATGCTGGCGGTGTTACATTGCCCTTGTCAATAAATTTTAATTTGAATTTTAAAAAATTTTAAAAAATTTGCTGTCAGGTATCTTTCTAGATACCGGTATCTTATTGATACATTTTATAGCTGTCTTCACTACGCTTCAATTTTTCATGCTGTTCAAAGACGTTTTGAATTTGCTGTTACCCTGGTTTTCTTAAGTGAAATTTAGAATTGCTGCAAGGTAAAATTACCACATGTGGGGCTCGAACCCACGACCACCAGCTTAAAAGGCTAGCACTCTACCGACTGAGTTAATATGGCATTATGCTAGGTTCACTAAACGTGCTCTACCAACTGAGCTACAAAGGAGTTTCCCCCAAAGACAGGACTTGAACCTGCGACCACGTGCTCAAAATGCAAAAATTGCTGTTGGAACCTATTTGTCGTATGTGGGATTTGAACCCACGACATCCACCCTTATCGAGCAGCACTCTTCCTGACTGAGTTAATACGACCGGAATTTGCGTTTATCTTTTCATTTTGCTTAAAGTGCTTTGAAAATGGATTGCTGTAAGATAAATTTGTAAGCGAAGAGAGGTTTCGATCCTCCGACCCCAGGGTTATGAGTCCTGTGCGCTTCCGCTGCGCCACTTCGCTATAATTTGCTGTTTTCCTTTGTTTTCTAATAAGTGAAATTTGGAATTGCTGCAGGAAAAAATTGCTCTGTGTGGGATTTGAACCCACAATCTCCAGCTCATAAGACTAGCGCGTTAACCGTTACGCCAACAGAGCTTTAATGCTACTACCCGGGGTTTTCTAATAAGTGAAATTTTAGAATTGCTGTAAGGTAGAATGGGGAGGCGACCTCCTTACACTATAATAGTGGAATCTTTTAAGTTGTTTTTGAATAAAATTAAAAGGAATAATTAAAGAATTTCCCTAGTAAAATGAAAAAAAGTTATTGGCAAAGTGCCTCACTTTTTGAAATTATTTAAATTACATTTGAATAAAATCCTAAATTGATATTTACATTCATGTGAAATCCACTATGCTGTAAAATGGCTTTTTTGTATTTCCCGGCGCCTTCAAATGGTGTATCAATTTCCATGCCGCAAATGCTATCTTCTGGAATGACGAGTTTTATCTGTAACCTTTCATCCGGTATGGAATTTTCCCCAGTTGGCGTTAAACGTTCTTTTACGATACTCGAATAATTCGTAGTTCCTAGAAATATGAACGGTGTGCTACTTTTTCGTCTGTAATATATTCGGAATGTATGAAAAGAATTCACCGCGTGAATAAGTTGGTAATCCATTCTTCCTTGGTTTTGCCCAGAATAAAATACTTCATGATCCCCATTGAATATATTTTTGAGAATTCTATCTTTGCCTGAATAATCATATGTAATCGCGCCAAGTGAACCAATTTCGTCTGCTGTGATAGTAATGATTGTTGTCATTCGTCCTTTTCTATTTTCACCCTTTTTTCGTGGATTTCAATTTTTTATTTTTTCGTGGATTTTTATGAAACTTAAAATTCGATTAACCAGCATTTTATTCGAGGATATTTTCCTAAATTTTTTTCAAGTTTTTCTCTAGAAGACACATAATCTTTGCCTAATCCCTTTAGGTACCATTTTCCTCGACCATTTTTAGTGATGATACAACATCTATGTTCTTTTGCTTTCCCTAGCATTTCTTCAAATGTAGTATTTTTATCGTATCCATACCATTCGATATTGTTTCCACGAATATACACGTCGCAATTATTATATAACACAAATTTTACCATCCTTTTTAAATTTATTGTGGTTACTTTTTTTTTCAATTTTAATGAAAAAAGTTATTGGCAAAGTGCCTCACTTTTTGAAATTATTTAAATTAGACAAATTACAAAACAAATTACAATACGCGAACAAACGTCCTCTTTCCCCTCTTCTTTTGAGGCAACTCCCCTGCGTTCTTCAGCGACAGATCGATTTGGGCCGAAAGATTTTGACCTTCGCGTAACTTTTCGGCAGTGGACTTTCTTCTGGGTTGCTGGCAGTATTTTGGGGTGTGTCCCAATTCCCCGCAGTTTCGGCACTCGCATGCGAGTATAAATTCGCATACGACAACTCCATCTTCAAACAAGTTGTGGTTGGTATACTCTTCGTCGCTTGCGCCTCTTTGATCGCACGCCGGACAGTACTTTTTCTTGGGCTTCGGGCAGTATTTCGGAGTGTGCCCCATCTCTCCGCAATTCTGGCACTCGCAGTTCAACAAGTACTCGCAAACGATCGCTCCATTCGACCACATGTTGTGATCCGTGTATTCTTCGACATCTGCTCCTCTCTTCTGGCAAAACGGGCAAAACATCCGTTGGGTTGTAATCGGAATATTTATACAGTAGGCTGACGTATGACCAAGATATCCGCATCTTAGGCAGTTCTGACTCAATAGAGTGGGGCAAACAACCATCCCAAACTGATTTTTCGGGTAGTGACTCTTGACTTCTTCTTCTGGTTTTCCGGCATCGAAACAAACTTTGCAGTACATCTTTTTTCTGTTGTGGGTGGAGAAATAAGTTTTAAATCTTTTCAATTTTTTTTAAAAGTTTTTTGTAATCAATTCCGAAAATCACATTTGATTCAAAACAATATAAAAAATTTAAACATTATAATAAAATGATAAAGTGGGAAGATACTATACCGTTTGTGTTTCCAATCACCGAAGGTCAAGTCATTAAAGTATATGATGGAGACACCATTACGATTGCTTCCAAGATGCCGTACCCAGAATCACCAATGTATCGTTTTTCAGTAAGATTAAACGGAATCGATACTCCTGAAATAAAAGGAAAAAATGCCGACGAAAAAGAAATCGCAAAAAAGGCACGCGATGAATTATCCGCATTGATTATGAGTAAAACAGTCACACTGAAAAATGTTCAATCAGAAAAATATGGTCGAATACTCGCCGAAGTATATCTAGAAGATGTGTGTCTAAACGACTGGATGATCGAAAAAAAGTTTGCGGTTAAATACGATGGTGGTACAAAACAAATTCCCGAATCATGGAAAACGTACCATGAGTCTTAATTGATTTTCATAATGAGAAACACCGTTTCTATAAAGTTCTATACTTTTCCCGACCATCTCGGTTAAAGGATAAAAACGTTTCATTAATAGGACTGCTTTAATTCTCCACATATTCTCCCAATTAACCATTATATCTTTTATTTGTCTTCCTTTTATATCGAAAACTTATTTTCAGTCCGACCACGCCCGCGAGCATTTTTCCTGGCTTTCTGCACTCGTTAAAATTCCAATGAAATAATTTCGGTAAAATATTTTTTAAAAAAAACACAAAATTTTAGTACACCTTTTTATACTCTGTAATAGTAAGTTCTTCGTCATCTTCGTGAACAATAGATGAAAATTTTGAAAAATCGTAGTCAAAAAATAAATCACAATCATAATCTTTTTTAAACCTCGTTACCCAAACTGTTTCACATAGAGGAATAAACTGTTCATAAATTGATTTCCCGCCAATAAAAATAACATTTTCTTTCAAAAGGGTGTCTATGTCGTTTGTATAAAAAATATTTTCTGAATATCGCGGAGTTGACAAAACAACGTTGAGTCTATTTTTAAGTGGACCCAGGGATTCGAACGTTTTTCTACCCATAACAACAATTTTATTAATTGTTTTATTTTTAAAAAATGTCATATCCTTTTTCGATTTCCATGGGATTGTTCCGTTTTTAGCCAAACCATTTTTTGAATCAATTGCCAAATTGCTTCCATTCTTTTCAAAGTTGTTTTTATTTAAAAAAAATTGAAAATTAAATTACTTATTTTGATATGACAAAAAATGTCAAGACAAGCACAAGCGAAATATTGTCCAGTATGCGCCAAGGCAGGAATGCCAGAAGAAGTTTACACCTCGCATTATGTTCGCGAAACAAGAGATCCGTCAAGCAGAGTTACATGTCCAACGATTAAATTTAATAAATGTGGAAAATGTGGCAAAACCGGACACTTTTCATCGACGTGTAAGGTAGTGGAGCGCGTTGCGAAACCGGTTACGATCAAGAAGGAGCAAAAAGTTAAAGTAACAAATCGTTTTGCGTTTTCGGACAGCGATTCGGAAAATGAGCCAAGTGACGCAGAGCCGGAAAAGGTGACCAAAAAACAACGCATCTTTAAAGACGAGGGGATGGTAGCTGGATGGCAAAAGGAATTTGCGCACATGTTTTTACTGGATGAAAGCGAGCGTAACAACGGACGCGTATATTGGGACAAGGAGCATAGAAAAATTGTCAAGAAAAAGTATGAAATAGTAGATACAGAAGAAGGAGATTTCCTTCGTTACAATCCTTCGTGGGCAAGCGAAGATGAATATGAAGAAGATTGATTGTTTTTGAATTGTTTGAATTGTTGTTTTGAATTGTTGTTTTGAATTGTTTTGAATTGTTTGAATCGGTAATTAAATTATTTTTTATTTTATAATTTTATGGCGACTGAAATTAAAGCAATGGTCGCTATTTTTACTCATGGAAATTATAATATATCAGTATCCGAACCGACAACAGATCAAATAGTCGAACAAATACGAATTGAAGATAAAACTTACAACATACTATTAGATAAAATACCTGAAAATTTCCATTTAAATTTTCATTCCATTACTCTTCCTACATTTCTTTCTACTCTTACATCTCGTGAAACATTGGAAAGATCTCATGCCGTACCAAGAATTCACGTCGAAACAACAGGGGATATTCTGAGCGACCGTGATATAGCTTACTACAAATTACGAAGATCATGGTTTAGTGATCCATCTTTGTTTGAAAGTTTGTTATCCGAAAAAAGAAGCAACAATCTTTTTAATTGGAGTAAATCATATGATAAGAAACAGCTACATATTCCTCTAGAAGAATTGGAAAACAAACTAGTAGATAAAATAGGAGCAAATTTAATGGTAGACAAGACATATAGCACTGAATTTGATGATTATTACTTGCTTGATGGCGGAAAGGTAGATGTCCCGAAAGATATCGCAAAGGGAATATTTTTATTTGTAGAAGGATGTTCAATGGAAATACCAATAATGATGAGTCCAAACAACCCAAAAAAATGGACACCCATGAAATGTTATCAGACTCTTAAATCTCATTTTTTTCCGAATATCGATAAAGACACAATTAGATTTCTCCCACGCGAAGAACAAGCTAGAATAAGAAGTATACACCGTTTTTTTAAAAGACAGCAGGCCTTTGTCGATTCATCTGAATTATTGGAACGCCCATATTATTTACAGATGACTACGTTAGAAATATTAGATTTACTCCATAAATTATTTCCTTTAATAAATGTTGATTTAAAATGGGTAGATTTTTCATGTAGCTCTATTCTCAGCAGCGAGCCAGAAGGAATGACAAGGCACAATGGAAAACTTGTTTATCCTTACAGATATAATAAACCACAAGTTGTAAAAAAAATATTCCAGCATCTATTAACAATACCCAAGTTGGCAATTGGTAAACGCAAAAGTCGCAAAAATCGCAAATTAATGAAAACTAAGTAAATATTCAAATTTATGAATATCTCCTAAAATTTCATCACGTATGTTTAATAAATCACTTTCTTTAAACGAAGAATTCATCTGAACCAGGTCTTTTTTTACTTTTGACAAGTATTTTTTTAATTCTTCCTTGGAAGAGAAATTATAAGCATTAATATGATAGATGGGTTGTTGCGGTCTCTTTGAAGTTATTCCTATCATTACTTCTACGAAATTGTCGATATGTTCATTCAACGAAGAATATAATTCATCTGTATTTTTATGTTCTGGGAATGATTTCGTTTTCCAATGATAAAGTTTGATAACATTCAATAATTCAATGAACCGTTGAATAATATCGGTTTTTCTATTTCTGCGAGTTTTCATTACTATATAATACTTTTTTAATATATGAAACTTGGAAAAGAGACACTTGATTATTTTGAAAGACAGCGTAAGCAATATGATGGGCCTGTATGTATCGTTTATATAGACGCACATGGAATTGAAACAATGGAAGAGTCGTGTGTAAAAGACGCCACTGTTTTTTCGTTTGCGGGTATATCAGGCGCACTCTCATTTTTAAAAAAGGACAAGAATCCGACCAGTGTAAATTATCGCGATATGATAAAACACATTCGTCCTTCAGATACAAGAAAGGTTAAAAGGGCCACCGAAGAAATGGCGCGTATTATTAAACCTCATTTAAGTACTCATTTTGATGGTCTTCCTTCCAGTCGTCTTGTTAATTGGGCAAAAGACAATTTTGATGAATACGCATTGACTCCGATGAAACAGTTGAAACACAAAAAATTTGAATTTTTTGATCCCGCGAAAAAAGAATTTTTTGATTTTGGGATATTTATATTAGATGTTATTTATCCACCTGGGCATCCACCGGATGAAAGAATGAACCTAAAAGGACAAAATATTATTTCGCGGTACTTTAAAGAGTTTCCGAGTGCTTCAGAATATGTAGAAAAACTTTCGAAAAATCCCTCAAATACTAAATATATTGCGAAATATCCATTGGATCCTAATATACTCAGAATAATGACATTCAAAGAGATTGTTCATTTGTTATCTTTATTCGGATTTGAATATAGTTATATTTTTGACGATAGTTGTCGAGAAAACGCCGTAAGGGATGAAAAAGAGTTGAAAAGGTTGGCGAAAAGGGAAAGAATTGTTTCGCTGGAAAAACTCCCTTTTAAAATGAACAGTGCGGACAAGTCAAAAACTCGAAAAAGAATTTTGTCGGATAAAATAAATAGATCAATAAGTATTCCACGAGCAAAAGTCAAGGCCGATTTTCATGAAAAAATAGAAGGTTATTTGTCAGATAAATTGGATGAAATCAAAGAGGAGATAGATAACGACGAAATTTATACACGAGATATCTTTTTAACCAATTCCAAAGATACACAAACAGAAATGTCTTTTAAATTGTCTGTCATGGACGAAGATGTTTTATATATAAATATATTCATTGATTTTTTAAAGGTGAAATCCATCGGCGTTAAAAAAAACAAGACGACGCCGTTGATAAATAAATTAATCGTCGTCCCTTTTATAAAAGCTCTTCGTGATCTTAAATCATTTCTTTTTTAATAGTATGAAACGCCTAGAATTGAATGAAAAAACGATTGCGTATTTTAAAAATCAAGAAAAATACAAAAAACCCATTTGTACCATTTACATTGACGCACATGGAATAGAATCGACGAATCGAAAAACATGTAAATCTGATTCGACAAAGGTATTTTCTTTTGCGGGTGTTTCTGGTGCGGTGGCATACGCAAAAAAATATGAAAAAAATGGAAAAATGATTCCCAGTAGTGTTTATTACAGAGAACTTTTAAATCAGGTTCCGGATTTACCGATAAAAGAAAGAACAAAGGAAATGACAAAAAGGCTGAAACCGATATTAGAAAAAGTTGTAAATGAAATACCCCAACCAAATGAAATAGACAAATGGACACGTAAAAATTATAAAAAATATGGTCTCTCTTCGATGAAACAACTCATGAAAAAAATTATTATTTTTCGGATACTTCTGAAAGTCGGGATAAATATAGTTTTGGTATTTACGTTTTAGATGTCCACATGAGAGAAAAAGATTTGGTTGGAAGAAATATTATTTCCAATGATTTTCTTTATGAATTTGGAGATAAATATCCAGAAGTGATCCATTTTTTGGAAGAACTCTCTGAGACGGAAGAAAATAGAATACTGACAGAACTTGAAGAAGAAGCTGGTATTGTGAGTGAAAATTCTGTTTTATTTATGAGTTTTGAAGATATAATTAAATTATTGTCGTTGCTCGGGTTTGAGTATACTTATATTTTTGATGATAGTTGTCGTTCGACCAAAGAATCCCCTGATATAAGGCTCGCAATGGAAGAAAGAATGTCCTCTTTGAAAAAACTACCCTTTAAAATGAGGAGCGCAGATACGAGATCGCGGACGAGATCGCGGACGAGATCACGGAAAAGTACATTTGTCAATGATATACGCAAGCAATTTCATAAAAAAATTGACGACTATGTGTGCGAAACATTATATAGATATGCGGAGATACACAATATAGATGCCGAAATACATTTAATGGAAGATACGGATAAAAAAATGGTTTTCCATTTGTTTATGGACGAAAAACTGGTTATCGAAGTGGGTTTAAATTTTTTAACAATTACAGAAATTAAATACGACGAATATCAAAATGAAATATATGAGAAATTTATAGAAAACATAATGACATTAGTAGGGAAAACAAACCGAATGCTATAAATAACATTTTATTTTTTTCTTTTGTTTTATGAAAATCCATTCATCTACTGTCATCGACTTTTCAGTCATGTAAAATCGAAAAACATAGACTCGCTTCTGTTGCCCGATTCGATGACATCTCGCAATCGCCTGTTGCTCAATCGCTGGATTCCAGTTTGGGCTTACAAAATAAATTTCTGAATAATGTTCTTGTAAATTCAATCCTTCGCATGCTGTCTGTATTTGAAGTATCAGGAACTTTGGATGTCTCTGGATACAAATGTTTCTCTGTTTTGCCGAAATGCTTCCATCAATGATTGAAATTTCTTCTTCGTCTATTCCTCGTTCACATAACATTTTCTTTAATTTTACCATTTCTTCGCGAAAGTGACAGAACACTAACTTCCCTTCCATATCCTTTCTTTCAATCAATTTATCAACGACGGATTGGATTTTTGATTGATATTGTGGCAAATTTTGAACGACTTTGTTCCATTCTGCCGCTTCAGATGAAGGAATCAGTTTCGTCAAGTTTGCCATTAATTTTCCAACAAGAGACGGCAATACGCACATTTGTCTTGATTTGATCGTATTCAATAGAGCCAAGTGTTTCTCCGGATATAATTTATTCATTGCTGTAAAAAGGGTTTCTTGAAAATTTGATTCAATATTATAAGCATTCAACACTCCTTCTGGGTCCTCTTGTCGAAATTTCAAAAAATCATGAAATCCGTTGCTAATTATTTTTTCATTGGCATTTTTCCAAACGACTTCCACATTTTCGCATTTTATTTCCGGAATTACGATATCCGCCGTTTTCTTGATTCTTTTCAAAACACTTGTTTGGACGACTTCTTGTAAAACATCCATGGAATCTATATGAATTCCTAATATGAGACAAACATTTTTAAAATCTGCGATCTTGTTCTGAATGGGAGTTCCTGAAACAAACCAGCATATTTTGGTTTTAATGCTTAGCGCCCTCTGATGAACGATTGTGTTTTTATTTCTCAGATGGTGTGCCTCGTCGTAAATAACGCGATACCAATTTACTTCAAAAAGTATGCTCTGTTTAGAGAGCGACCCGTACGTCGTTAGCACAATTGGCACTTCCAAATCCTCTTTTTTCATGGTCTTCTTACCTTTTCCGTGAAATATTACGCTTTTCCTTCCCGTCATTCGCAATATTTCCAAATACCACTGTTTCAGTAAAATACATGGCAGAACAATGAGTGTCGTGCGTCCTTTGCGAAAATTCGTAAAGATTGTTCCGATCATTGTGATTGTTTTTCCAAGCCCCATCTCGTCTGATAGAAATCCCCCGCGCTTTTCGCCTTCGCGTCCTACCAATTCCTTGTAGATACACCACTTCACACCTTCCTCTTGATAAGTTTTCGAATCCAGCTTCGCGTGTTTAATAAAATAATGAAATCTTTCCATTATTTTATTCAATTCCGAGAGAGGAGCAGAATAACCCATAGGTAACAATTCACTTGATACTTGCATCTTTTTTTCAATAACTTAAAAAAGGAAATATTTTTCAATTTATTTTTCGTCCAAAAGCATTAATGCCATCGCAGAGTAATTATGCATGTCCAATAGAGTATCTCGCATACTTTCATCTACCAGTTGAACATTGTTTTTTGAAATATTCAAACATCTTTGAATTTTGTCATTTAATCTTATTAAAACACCGATAACACCAAAGTTCGCAAAAGCGTCCCCATAATCCGTATTTTTACGTTCAAATAAAGAAAGCGCTTCCTCTTGAATACTTTTCATTTGCTCAACTCGATTCATTTACATTTCATTACAATAAAATATTTAAATTATATTTTTGTCAATATATAAGAATTGCGTACTATATTCCCGATCTCGTCTATCAAACAAACAATAAATGTCTTGTATGGATATTCATCAACATCAAAAGTCAATTCTGGGTGCTCGTGTAAAAATTCGCGGGTCATTACATTGACTCGAGAATTTTCTTGTCTCGCGAAATATCCAGTGTTCTTTATTGCTAGCGCGATTTCAACGTGACGCACTTCTGTAAAATCTCTATATGTAAGGATTTTCTCTTTTACATGACAAACAATACAATTGGCTCGCTTTGTTTGACTCGTCGATATAACATGAACACGGTCATTTGGAGATATTTCAAAGACATTTGTTATCGGGATGATTGGTTTGATTCCGAGAAAACCTTCAATGTGTCTCAACCTTGTTCCGTTTGTGAGAATGGTCCGTAAATTGTGTAGCTGAGGTGGTCTGGGTGTTTTTAAAACAGCGTGCCGATAGAGCAAGAGTCCTTTGCGATGCGACCGTTGAATTTCGCGAACCTGTTTGTTGATACGTTGTGCCTGCATTTTTATAGACCTATTTAAATACTATTTTTTTTCAATTTTAATGTCCTGTGTCCTGTGCGTGTTCTGAGCGTAACCAGTGCGTGTCCTGTGCGTAACCAGTGCGTGTCCTGTGCGTAACCAGTGCGTGTCCTGTGCGAACACTAAATTGAATGAAATGGGGAAATCAAGAAATGAGTGACAAATCAAGAAATGAGTGACAAATCAAGAAATGAGTGACAAATCGAGAAATGAGTGACAAATCGAGAAATGAGTAAAAAAAAGAGTTGTTTTAGTATAGTCTTTAAAAATGTTAATAACTTACCTGAAATCAGTGGATTCCTCTGGCGTTCCTATCGCATTCCTATCGCATTCATATGGTATTCCTATCGCATTCCTATGGCGTTCCTGTAAAAGTGATTAGATTGTCTGGGAAGTTTCGATGCGTCTTTTTTTGTAAGGGGGTTCTTCGTCTTCTTCGACTTCAAGGCTTTCTGTCCAATCGGCGGTTTCTGTAATGTTTTTTGGAAAGATGTCTTGGTCAAGTTTTGTGTACAAGGGGTGCGATGTGTCTTGAACGATGTCGTGGATCATGTTTGTGAATTTGTGTTCTTCGCAGCTTAAGAATCCTGTGTTGCTTGAGATGTAAAAGTTGTTTTGGTAAAGATAGAATCGGAGAACGATTTCTCTTTCAAGGTGGACGATTCGCGCGTTTTCCTTTTTCAGAAATAGGAGTCTGAGTTGTTCGAGTTGTACGGAGATTCGGATGATGAGGCTGACGACTTTGCTGCGTAATTCTGTGTCGTTTACATCTAAAAACTTGACACAGAACATGTGTTCTTTTTTACTGATTTCTCTGTATTCTTGGTCGCTGATGACGCGTGCGCAATAGTTTGTTTCTCCGACGAACATTTTTGATATTGATTTATATTTAATAAGTTTTTCAATTTTTTTTGAAATAAAAAAAGTGTTAGTATCTTGAAGTAAAGAAATTTATATGAACTTACCTTTTTGGCTTTGGGGGGCTTGCTTGGAGGATGGGCTTACTGTTGGACTTACTGCTGGGCTCTGGGCTTATGCGTAAAAGAGGAACCTCTCGTCGAATGGCTCATCCATGAAGGTCCAGTTGTTCTGTGGCTCCGGTAAGAACCAATCGGGGAAATCGTCGTCCATCCATTCCGGGTAAAACTCGACGCGGTCAAAGTCTGGGGTTAAGGTCAGGTGTACTGCCATTTCCCATAAGTTGCGGGTCAGGGTGGGAAATTCATCTGCTGGGTCCCTGTCCATAAAAAGTAAACGAATACAAAAGATGAGTTGATTAAGTTTGTTGTCGTCCATGTCTGGGTGGAAAATTTCTCCGTCGGTGAACATTGCTGGTTTTGAGACAAGGACGTGAAAATATCCGGAATCATTACAGACGAAGAATTCCAGGGAAAGATGGTCGTTGTAGATTGGTTCAACTCCGGGAACTTCGGTGCGCGCAAGCTCTATTTTTCCCGGGAATTTGCTCCATGATAAGCGAAATCTTTCTAGCTGGGTGACAATGCCTTCTACTTTGTCGACTATTTCGCGCTGCGCGATCGATCTGTTTGAAAGATCAATGGGAATCCTTGCGACGTGTCGATGACCTCTCTCAATCATCGCGTCTATCTGCGGCTCTGTCGTTATCCTTGCGCAAAATTCCGGAAACTTCCCAAAGTATCCTTGCCAATCATTTGTCTGTCGGACTAAAATGGATGGTGGTAAATCCTGAACGAGATCTCCTAGATATGGAGCACCTTCGAAAAAGGGGGCGTTTAAATGCGAGAACATCTTGTGTGCTGTGGTTGGTCAATCTACAATACATATCTATTTCCAGTATATTTCAATTTTTTTCAAAAAAGCGGGAATATACAAAAACTTAATTTTAGTAAATGAGAAATGGGAAATCGAGAAATGAGTGACAAATCAAGAAATGAGTGACAAATCAAGAAATGAGTAAAAAAAAAGAGTTGTGTTAGTTATCATTAAATATGTTTAAGAATATGTTTAAGACTTACCTTTTGTGGGGGACGCTGGGGTGGGACGCTGAAGGACGCTGGGGGTGGTACGCTTATGCTTCTTCGTCGTAAGAATCGTAGTCTACTTCGTCGTTGACCATTGTAATGGTATGTGTCGCTGGGTTATATGTGCCAAACTTGTCATAGTCTTCGTCGTACAGGTTACAGTTAACGTCGATCACACACACTTTGTCCTGGATTTGCGTCGTGATGTCTGTCTGAATATTGACTGCCACGAATTCAATTTTGACTGCGGTGAAATTATCCTCGTCTGTACTAAGCCTTGATCCATAAAAGTCTGGTACTCCTTCCTTCAATTTCCCTAAAAGTTGTGTTTCTGAAAATATATAATTGTTTCTTAAAATATAAGTAGTTTCTTCGTGCGTGAAGCGATCCTTGTTTTCCTTGACTTCCTTCTTCTTGCTCTCCTTTGACTTGACTTCCTCCTTCTTGCTCTCCTTTGACTTGACTTCCTTCTTCTTGCTCTCCTTTGACTTGACTTCCTCCTTGTTATCTTCATTGCTATCATTGCTCTCCTTCTTGCTCTCCTTCTTGCTCTCCTTCTTGTTGACTTCCTTCTTGTCCTTTGACTTGGCTTCCTTCTTGCTCTTGTCCTTTTTGTTCTTGCTCTCCTCGATTTCTGTGTTTTCTACGACTTCCACGATTTTCTCAATTTCTGTGTTTTCTACGACTTCCACGGTGTTTTCTACGACTTCCACGGTGTTTTCTACGACTTCCGAAGCAATTTCGATATGTTCCATGAACTCTTCCTCTTTGGCGCCAAACAATTCCTCGAATTCCGATTTCGGCTCAACGTCCGATGCCTTGTCCTTCGTTTTCTTGGGTGATGCTGTTCTCTTGGGCGAACTCGATCTTTCCTGTAATTTTTTAATTTGTTCTTCTAATTTTTTTACCTTTTCTGCTTCCTTTACGCGCTTAGCCTCTGCCTTGGCTTCCTTCTCAGCATCCTTTGCGCGCTTAGCCTCTGCCTTGGCTTCCTTCTCAGCATCCTTTACGCGCTTAGCCTCTGCCTTGGCTTCCTTCTCAGCATCCTTTACGCGCTTAGCCTCTGCCTTTTCCTGTTTTACCTGAAATTTATATGCTTTTAAAGAATGTAAGTCTTCCTCTGCCATCGATCTCAGCTCGTCTTCCATCGACTCCTGAAAAATATCCTTGGCCTCCATAGGCTTCGTCTTCTTCTCCTTTCTTGGTCTACCCTTGTCAGCCTTTGACTCAAAAGTCCTCATCTTCTCCCTCTCCTCCTCGAAAATCAGACGAAGTTGATCTCTCAACTCGTCACTCATCTCCAAAGATGCTACGCGCTTCTCGATAGTGTTAATTGCTTGCATTGTGTGCTGTTCCGTGTGATTTCTACAAACCCATCTATTTCCTTTTTTTTTTCAATTTTTTCATTTTTTCATACTTTTTTTGGAAAACTTAATTTTTCTTGTGCT
>Ga0209550_10002120_pt1 | contig 19072 bp, 15 predicted proteins | sample LauGreSuBDMM15SN_2_FD_187567 | JGI IMG/M metagenome (GOLD analysis project Ga0209550, IMG submission 187567) | Freshwater lake microbial communities from Lake Michigan, USA - Su13.BD.MM15.SN (SPAdes) (version 5) | ecosystem: Environmental > Aquatic > Freshwater > Lake | place: Lake Michigan...
CCTGATCAAGGAAGATCCGGCGGCGGAGAACACCTACAACACCGGGCCGGAGATGCAGGTGCTCGACAATGACGGGCATCCCGATGGGAAGATCCCCTCGCATCGCGCCGGGGCGCTTTATGATTTTGTCGTGCCGCCAGATGGCGCGGTGAAGCCCGTGGGCGAGTGGAACGAGGCGGTGGTGCGCTTCACCGGATCGGAGATCGAGCACTGGCTGAACGGCACGCTGGTGTCGGAGTCGAGCTATGGCGACGATGCGTGGAAGACGAAGGTGGCGGCGACGAAGTTCAAGCAGTGGCCGCTGTTCGGGACGTTCGACAAGGGTCACATCGCGCTGCAGGACCATGGCGATCGCGTCTGGTACCGCAACATCCGCATTCGTCCGCTGTAGGCGCGCCAGCGCTCTTTTGGACAAGCGCGCCTTCAGCGCCAATCGATAGACCCACGATGGCCGACCCTGCCGGTTTACGAGATAGCCCCGTCAGACGAGTGTTGCTTCCGTACTTGACGCGATTTCCTCGCGGGTAACGCCGGGAGCTGCCTCGACAAGCTTCAGGCCGCCCTCCACGACGTCAAACACGCCGAGATTGGTGATGATGCGGTTGACCACCCGCTTGCCGGTGAGCGGCAAGGAGCATTGCTTGAGCAACTTTGTCTCGCCGGCCTTGCTGGTGTGATCCATGATGACGACAACGCGCTTCACGCCGGCCACGAGATCCATCGCGCCGCCCATGCCCTTCACCAGCTTGCCGGGGATCATCCAGTTGGCGAGGTCGCCGGTCTCGGACACTTCCATCGCGCCGAGGATGGCGAGATCGATATGGCCGCCGCGGATCATGCCGAAGGATTGCGAGGACGAGAAATAGACCGAGCGATCCAGCTCGGTGATCGTCTGCTTGCCCGCGTTGATGAGGTCTGCGTCTTCCTCGCCCTCGATCGGGAACGGACCCATGCCGAGCATGCCATTCTCCGACTGCAGCGTGACGTCGACGCCTTCAGGAATGTGGTTGGCGACCAGCGTCGGGATGCCGATGCCCAGGTTCACATAGAACCCGTCCTGCATTTCCTTCGCCGCGCGGGCGGCCATCTGATCACGATCCCAGGGCATCAGACCGACTCCTTCTTGCGAACAGTGCGCTGTTCGATGCGCTTCTCGAAGCTGCCCTTGATCAGGCGGTTCACGAAGATGCCCGGCAGATGGATCTGGTCGGGGTCGAGGGAGCCGACGGGGACGATTTCCTCGACTTCGACGACGCAGACTTTTCCAGCGGTCGCCATATCGGGGTTGAAGTTGCGAGCGGTCTTGCGGAAGACGAGGTTGCCTTGCGTGTCGGCCTTCCAGGCCTTCACGATCGACAGGTCCGACACGAGGCTGGTTTCGAGGATGTAGGTCTGCCCGTTGAACTCGCGATGTTCCTTGCCGTCGGCGACGATCGTGCCGACGCCGGTCTTGGTGTAGAAGCCGGGGATGCCTGCCCCGCCCGCCCTGCACCGCTCTGCCAGCGTGCCCTGCGGATTGAATTCGAGTTCGAGTTCGCCGGATAGATACTGGCGTTCGAATTCCTTGTTCTCGCCGACATAGGACGAGATCATCTTCTTCACCTGCCGCGTGTTGAGCAGCACGCCGAGGCCGAAGCCATCGACGCCGGCATTGTTGGAGATGACAGTGAGGTTCTTCGTGCCCTGCCGCTTCACTTCCGCGATCAGGTTTTCCGGGATGCCGCAGAGGCCGAAGCCGCCGGCCATGATCGTCATGCCATCGAACAGCACGCCATCGAGCGCCGCCTCCGCGCTGGGATAGATCTTGCTCGCCATGTTCGTATCCCTTGCTAGCCGCCGACGACCTGGTCCATCCGTCCGAAGATGGAGCGACCGCGATCATCCAGCATTTCGATCTCGACGCGATCGCCGCGCTTGAGAAATCCGGTCTTCGCCGCGCCCTGTGTGATCGTTTCAACCATGCGCAGCTCGGCTATGCACGAGTATCCGACACCGCCATCGGCGATGGCCTTGCCCGGCCCGCCATCCTCGCCGCGGTTGGATACGGTGCCGGAGCCGATGATCGTTCCCGCAGACAGCGCGCGCGTCCTGGCGGCGTGCGCGATCAGCGTCGGGAAATCGAATGTCATGTCGGCGCGCGTATTGGCGCGGCCGAAGGGCTCGCCATTGAGGCGCACGGAGAGCGTGCCGTTCAGGCGGTCGCCGTCCCATGCGCCTTCGAGTTCATCCGGTGTCACGGCGACAGGCGAGAAGGCGGAAGACGGCTTGGACTGGAAGAAGCCGAAGCCCTTCGCGAGCTCGTTGGGGATGAGATTGCGCAGGCTGACATCATTGCACAGCATGACGAGGCGGATGGCGCGTTGCGCATCCTCATGGCTGGCGCCGAGGCGCACATCGCCGGTGACGACCGCAACCTCGCCCTCCATGTCGCAGCCCCAGCTTTCGTCTGCGAGCGGGATGGTGTCGCGCGGGCCAAGGAAGCCGTCGGAGCCGCCCTGATACATCAGCGGGTCTGTCCAGAACGTGTCGGGCATTTCCGCATTGCGCGCCTTGCGCACCAGCGCCACGTGATTCACGTAAGCCGAGCCGTCTGCCCATTGATAGGCGCGCGGCAGGGGCGAGGCGCAATCCTTCTCATGGAAGCGATCAGTGGGAACGGAGCCGATTTCCAGCTCCTCGGCCAGCGTGTGGAGACGGGGAGCGTGGCGCTTCCAGTTGTCGAGCGCAGACTGCAGCGTCGGCGCGATGTGACCAGCGTCGGCAAAGCGCGTGAGATCACGCGAGACCACGACGAGGCGGCCATCACGGCCGTGCTTGAGGGATGCGAGCTTCATGTGCGTCTTCTAGGACGCGGGCGCGCCGGAGGCAAATGGGGTCCAGACGCGATTCTTCACATCTTCTCGCTGGCAGCAGCGAGCCTGCCCTCAGTTCTGAGCAATTGCGCAGTCGACCCAGGCCATGCGGCCGCGGGGGCTCCTGGGCCTGACTCCAGACATGGCGCGCGAGCGCGCGCCGGCATCATTCATCCGGGCGAGGCTTCGTGCACCAGATCGGCCCCGAAGACAGTATCGGGCCCAAGCAGCCGGAATTGCGGGGCGGACCAGGCGCCGGAGAACAGCGTCTGCATCTCGAGGGGGCCGGTTGCCGGCGTGAAGAGAGCCGGGCGGCCGTCGATCTCGCCGCGTTTGACCCCGGCGATGCGGATGCCGCTTTCGACGCCAAGCAGCTTGTACTCGAATTTCGGATCGGGATTGCGGGCGAACATCTTGAGCAGTTTTGGCCGCTCCTGCCGCACCAGCACCACCCGAGTGATGAGGCTTTCTGGGATGAGGGTGGCCACGCCGAATGTCCAGGTTATGGCGGGCTCGGGCTCGGCGCCGGGTGTGGGCTGGAGCCAGACGATCTTGGGCACGAAGAGATTCTCGCCGGCTTCTGTCTGAAGCTGGGCGCGGCCGTAGTTCCATGCCCAGGCGGCTTCGACGCGAGCAGGGTCGGCGGAAAGCGGGCGGTCCATGCCCTTCTTCGCGGCGATGGAGAAGGTGGAGCGGTTGCCGCAATTCCAGCCTTCGAGAAATCCTTCGCGCGTGTATGGCCCATCACCCATGCGCTGGGGATCATCGATGCGTGACGGGAAGCGCGCGAGGAATGCGGCGATCGCCGGCTCGGCTTCCAGTGCAAAGGTGTGCGGGCGGAAATAGTTCATGTTGAAGGCGACGGACGGGCGACCGGGCCCTTCGTCGCCTTCGACTGCCTCAGTGGTCGCGTCGATATGGAATGTGAAGTAGACGCCGGTTTCCGGATTCGCGTAGGTCACCTGCTCGTCCTCGACCTGGTAGATCGGCCGCGCCGTGAACCAGTCACGGATTGCATCGGCGTCGAACGCATCAGGGCGCAGGTAGAGATCGTAACTCACGCCCTACTCGCTCGTCTTCCAGCTGTTCACGTAGTCCCGATTTTCCAGCCCCTCGGCTGCCGGGCCTACATCGAGCGGATCGCGCGTATCGATCATGACGGCGTACTCGTCCGTCATCGGCTTTTCCTGCACGAACATCTTCTTCAGCGCCTTCGGGTGTGGACCGTGCGTGAAACCGGAGGGGTGGAAGGTCATCATCCCGGCCTTGATGTTGTCGCGACTGAAGAAGTCTCCGGCGTGATAAAACAACACTTCGTCGAAATCGTCGTTGTTGTGGAAGAAAGGCACCTTGATCGCACCGGGGTCGGTCTCGAACGGGCGCGGGGCGAAGGTGCAGACCACGAAGCGGTCCGACAGGAAGGTGGTGTGAACACTGGGCGGCAGGTGGTAACGGTGCGAGACGACCGGGCGGATGTCGCGCACGTTCAGCTTCACCGGCGCGAGGTCGCCGTGCCAGCCGACAGCGTTCATCGGGAAATAGGGGTAGGTGATTGTCGACAACTGCCCGCGCTTCTTGACCTCCACCGTCCACGCATTGGGATTGGTCTGCATCACCTGGTGCGCGGCGTCGATGCGTGGCGTCTGCAAGACCGCGGGATCGAAGATGGCGTGTGGGCCGAGCAGGCCGCGATCCGGCAAGGTGAAATGCGCATTGGTCGCTTCGATGATCAGAAGCTCAACCAGGTCCGCAGTTCCGCGGTCCATCAGCCACATCGCCCCGCGCGGCAGGTAGACATAGTCGCCCGCTTCAACCTCTACGTGGCCCCAGTCGGTGTAGAGGTGGCCAAATCCCTCGTGGATAAACAACAGCGTGTCGCCATCCGAGTTTCGCGCGATGTGTTCCTGATTGTGCGCCATGCGCCAGTAACGTATTTCGCACGCCTTGTTGTGCAGGATCACAGGCGCCTGCCACGGCGAGGGCGTGCCGCTGCCGCGACCGCCGTGCGTTTGCGTCAGATCGAACGCACGCGGGCGCAGCGGTCCTTCGAAGTTGACCCAGCCCGTCGGCGGTTTGGGGTGATAGAAGAAGGCGGCGGGGCCGAAGAAGCCTTCCTTCGACATTTCGCGTTCGTACGTGCCTTCGGGCAGGTCTGCGTGGGCCTGTTTCGAATGCTTGCCCTCGGCGCCTTGCACCGGGATCCACTTGCCTTTGGTCATTGCTGCGTCGCCTCCGGCTGTTGTTCCGGCGCGGCATCGTGAAAGGGCTTCAGCTTCTTCAACGCGGCGTCGATGCGGACGATGTTGGGGAACGGGGCAAGGTCGATCTGCGGATAGCGGCGGGCGTTGGCAACCTGGGGAACAAGGACGATGTCGGCAAGGGTCGGCCTGTCTCCGACACAGTAGCCGCCGGTGGACGGCAGCATCTGTTCCAGCACCTCGAACCCGCGGACGATCCAGTGTTCGTACCAGCTGGCGATAGCCGCATCGTCAGCCCCGAACTGGCTGCGCAGGCGCGCGAGCACGGACGTGTTGTTGAGCGGATGGATGTCGGCGACGATCTGGTCCTTGAGGTCGCGCACGCGGGCGCGCAGGTGTGGCTCGCGCGGCAGCAGGGGAGGCTCGGGGCGGGTCTCGTCCAGATAGTCGATCATCGCCATCGACTGGCCAATGCGATGGCCGTCGATCTCGAGGATGGGCACGCGGCCGGACGGATGGCGCGCGAGGTGTTCCGGCGTGGTCTGCTCGTCCTTCAGCAGGTGGACGCCCACGGTGCGATAGCCGACGCCCTTCAGGTTCAACGCGATGCGCGTGCGATAGGTGGCCGAGGAGCGCCAGTAGCCGTAGAGGATCGTCTCGCTCATTCGTGTTACTCGCTGATCGTCACGCGTGAGACGGTTGCCTTCTCGACATCAGCATCGCGCCAGAGCAGGTCGTCCCAGCCCTTGCGGGAATAGAGTTCGGTCTGGTCGCTGTGATGCGGGGAGGTCGGGTCGGTGGACTGGGAATAGGACAGGAAGCCCTCCGATCTCGGCCCCTGCTCCGTGAACTCCACCGCATAGATCCAGCTCGCGCCGTGGCGGATGCTGGTCCAGCCTTTCTCCGCTTCAAGCGCCTCGACCGTGATGACGTTGAACACGCCTTCGGGGCCGGCGCCGCCGTGGATAGGGATGCGCTTGCCATTGCGAGTTTCGGCCTGCACGTCGCCGAGACGCGCATCGACCGGGATTTTGAGCTCGGCGAGCTTGTCGACAGCTGTCTCAAGCGCAGCGATCACGCGCGCATCGCCCGTATCGAGCTTTGCCGGTGTATGGACAGCGTTCTTCGGATCGAAAGCGTCCTTGAAGCGGATGCCGCCGGCTTCGGCGAAGAGATGGAACAGATGCGCGCCCCGGCTGTCGAGGTCTACCTTGAGGTCCCACTTCGCAAGCGTGTCGCACGCAGCAGCAAGCTTCGGCTTGTTGGCGGCGCGGCATGTGGCGACGAGGTCGTCGCGAACGAGTTCGCCGCCATGGTGCCGGTTGGAAAGCATTACCTGCTTCATGGTTTCGAGATCGAACTTGGGCGCGCCGAACCCGTCCGTACCCTTCATCCGGCGCTCGACCTGCTCGTGCGCGGCGCGCGTGCGCAGGCTACGCGGGGTCGCCTCGTCGCCGAAAACGGGGCTGAGGCCGGTGATCGGCGCGTACATGTTGGTGAGCCAGTAGCTGTCATTGCTCTGCAGGACGTAGTCGGTGCGGAACTGGTGAGGTCCGGCAGCGGCGCCAACGGCGCCGGGGGCAGACGCGTCCGGGTCCGACGCCCAGTCGCATGCCCGGCGCGATCCATCGAGCACAGGGTAGCGCGTCTTCTCCCACTGTTCCTTTGCGAAACTCGAGGTCGCGCACTTCGCCGCCAGCTCCCGCGAGACATTCGGGATGAGACCCATGTCGCCATACAGCGCCTCGCCAGTTGAATCGACGGCGGTGGCGTTGAAGCGGAAGGACTGCCAGCGAGCGAGCGCGGACTTCATCTCGCGCACTGTCCTGGCGCGCCACACGGCCATGTACTGATCCGGATCGCGCAGGCCGGTTTCCATCGTGCGCAGGGCGTAGGCCTTTTCCCGCGTCCACGGGAAGCTTTCGGATTCGAACAGCGGGCCCCAGCGTGTGGAATAGAGCGTGCGGGTTTCTGGCTGCGCGACGCCGTTGCGCATGACCGAAACGGCGACGTCCCGCTTCTCCATGGGGACCCATGCGCCTTCGTAGCGGTACTGCGTCGGGTCGTCCGGGTTCAGCGTGAGTTCGAAATAGCCTTGCCGGCGCGCTGTGGAGACGGTGTTGCTCCATGCCAGCGTCTCGTTGTGGCCGATGCGGATCATCGGCATGCCAATATAGCTGATCCCGACGATGTTGATGTCGCCCGGAATGATGAAGTGCGTGCGGTAGAAGCGGTTGACGCCATCCCACGGATAATGCGGATTGCCCAGCAGCACGCCCTTGCCGTTCCTGGTCATCTCGCGACCAATCGCGTAAGCGTTGGAGCCCCAGCCCGATGCGTCTTCGGGGATCAGGTCTGGCGCGATGGCGGCGCGGTCTGCGCCAGGAGGGGCGGCGCTGGTGGTGGGCGCGAAGAAGCCGTCGACCGTCTGGCCGACATACATATGGCGCCAGAAATCGAGCGCCGTGATCTCGCGCACCCACGCGGCGCCCTTGCAGCGCGGATCGGCGATATTGTCCTGGCTCTCACGCAGATAGCGATTGTATCCGGCGACATAGCCTTCGGCGAGCGCGAGCGACTCGCCTGTCGGCGTGTTGGCGGAGCTGGGCGGGCCATTGAGCAGGTCTTCCACGCGCCGCGACTGGATGATGCGCTGGTGATAGAGATCGCTCGTGACGTTGGCGTCGTTGTCGCCCGGTCCAAGGAACTTTGCGCGCTCGCCCGACACGGTGAGAAGGCGATCCGCGATCTCGCATACATTGTCCTGCGCGCTGGCATAGCCATAGCCATAGCCGATGCCGCCCATGTCCTCGGCCTTGATGTGCGGGACGCCAAAGGCGGTGCGGCGGATTTCGGCGGCAAAGCGCGGGCTGGCGGCGGAGCCTTCCTCAAGCGTGGGAGCGACGTTGCACGCAGCGAGCGCAATCGCCGATCCGAGCAACAGGATATGTGCACGCATGGCGAAGCTCCTTGCCGTTATGAAGTTGAAAGACCTAGCACGGACCGGTGGACGCGCGAAAGGCTGGCGCGCGCGCCTTAACTGGCCGACTGGGCGGCGTACGCCGCCATCAGTGGCCCGTAATCTTCCATCGCCGGGAACCGCGCGAAGCTGTGCTTCGCCGACGTCTTGGCCCAGGGCAGTCTTTCGGAAACGTAGCTCTCGATGAAGGGCGTCGACCACGCGGGGGCGTCGAACATTGTAGGGCGGACATTGACGAAGGGCGCGTCAGCCAGCCCGGTGTAGAGCCAGTTCAGGCAGTTGGGACAGTAGTGATAGGGATTGTCGCCGTGGAGTGCGCCGACCTGCGTCTGGCCCGCGATGATCTCGAACCCGTCGATCGGGATCATCGCGCTGAGCGAGAAGGCGCTGGCGGAGAGTTTCTGGCAGCCCTTGCAGTGGCACGCCATGGTCATGATGGGCGGGGCGCTGACGCGCATCTTCACCTGCCCGCACATGCAGGCGCCTTCGATCGGGAGATTCGTCTGTGTCATGCGCGCAGTATGGCGCGATGGGCCGCGCGCATCCAGCCGTCGCGTGACGGCTGGATGCAGTCTTTCGAGCAGACCTAGATCGCGGCCTTCACGGCGGCGGCCGTGATCGGGATATGGCGCAGGCGGGCGCCGACGGCGTTGTAGATGGCATTGCCGATGGCCGGGCCGACGACGGTAGTGGCGGGTTCGCCGAGGCCCACTGGGACTTCGCCGGACTCGACGAAGCTGATGTCGAGTTCGGGAACATCCGCGAGGCGGAGCGGCGTGTAGGCGCCGAGATTGCGGGCCTTGACGTTGCCGTCTTCGAACTCTGTGCCCTCGTGAAGCGCAAGCGAAAGGCCCCAGAGCGAGGCGCCTTCCATCTGCGCCATCGCGCCATCCGGATCAACGATGGTTCCGGAGTCGGCGACGAGGGTGAGCTTCTCGACCTTCACCTTGCCCGTTCCACGATCGACATTGACGCGCGCCACGCAGGCGACCCAGGTCGGCATGTCGCGCTCCTGGCCGAAGCTGGTGGCGAGGCCGAGGCCCGTTCCGGCAGGCAGGGTCGAGCCCCAACCAGCTTTTTGGGCGGCGAGCTGCACGACATTCGCCTGACGCTTGGCGCCGCCGACCGAGTTGGGCGCTGAGCCGGCATTGGCGCCCTCGGCCGTCAGCAGTTTCAGGCGGAAGGCCACTGGATCCATCTTCAGCTTGTGGGCGGCTTCATCCATGAAGCTCTCGAGCGCCCAGTTGGTGAAGCCCGGCCCCACCGACCGCAGCCAGCCGGGGCGGAAGGTCTTGTTCGCAAGATCGTTCGAGATCGCCCGGACCTTGTGCGCGCCGACCGCATACCAGTGGTTAGCCCCGGAAATTGCGAAGGGATCGAACGGCACATCCTTCTCGCCCTTGGGCATGAAGAACGGGGCCATCACCTCGGTCGGCCAGCCACACGCCACATGTTGTTCCATGCCAGTGACATTGCCGGCGCCGTCGAACGCCATCCGCAGTTTCTGCACCGAAGGCGAGCGGACGCTGTCGAACTTCACATCGTCCTCGCGCGTCATGATCATCTTGACCGGCTTGCCGATAGCTTGCGCAGCCAGCGCTGCGCCGACGGCATAGTCGCCATTGAGACGGCGGCCGAAACCTCCGCCGAGGCGATAGGTCTTCATGACGATATCGGTCTCAGGCACTTCTAGAGCAGTCGCCAACCATGGCAGGACAAGGCTCTGCCACTGGTTGCCCGTATGGATTTCCCACTTGCCGTCTTTTTGCAGCGCCAGCGCATTGAGCGGCTCCATCGCGAAATGAAGCGCAGTGGCTGTCGTGTAGGTTGCGTCCAGCGTGGACTTCGCGGCACGGAAGGCGGGCGCGGTGTCCGTATTGCCAAGCGGCAGCACAGACCCTTTCGAGGAATCCGCGATCAGCTTCGTTGCGTGGTCTTGCAGGTCCTTTTCCGAAACATCCGCAGTCGGGCCTGGCTGATATTCGATCACCACCGCCGCCGCCGCCTTTTTCGCAGCATGCCAGCTATCGGCGAAGACCATGCACCAGCCGGGAACCGTATTTGACGGGTCCTTCAGGGCGACGGTCGCGATATAGCCTTTGATCTCCTTCGCCGGGCCGTCCATCACATATGTGACCAGGGTGTCATTCCGCGTCGGCGGAATGATGGGACAGCCATAGACCATGCCCTCGACTTTCGCGTCGATCCCGTAGATCGCCGTGCCGTTTGTCTTCTCGACGATGTCGAGGGACGTCACCGGCTTGCCGATCAGCTTGCGGTCGGCGACGGGCTTAAGCGTGATCGCAGCAAGCTCCTCTGGCGTGTAGGTCTTGGTGAGGCCACCCTTGCGGACGATGTCCTTGTAGGAAATCTTCTTGTCGCCCGAGACGATCTCGCCATTGACGGCCGAGCACGTAGCCGCATCGACGCCGAGCGCTGCAGCGCCAGCCTCGATCAGCGCAGCACGACCGGCCGCGCCTGCCTGGCTGTAGAGCGGATAGGTCTGCCAGACCGACCACGATCCGCCCGTGACCATCAGGCCCCATTTCGGATCGGAATCCACATGATTGATCCGCACATTCTGCCACGGCGCTTCAAGCTCATCGGCAAGAATGCGCGCCAGCGATGTGCCGACATGCTGGCCCATCTCGGCGCGGATAACGTTCACGGTGACGATGCCGTTGTTGTCGATCGAATACCATTGCGTGGGCTCGTAGGCGGGCGCCGTGCTGGCTGTCTCGCCGGTGGTGCACGCAGTGAGGAACGAGAAGGCGACGCCCGTGCCGGCTGCGGCGACGAGGAAGCCGCGGCGCGAGAGAATAGCGGAAGACTTGTTGATTGGCGTATCCATGGATCAGCCTCCCTTCATTGCGTTCGCGGCCTGACGAACGGCGGCGCGGATGCGCGTGTACGTCATGCAGCGGCAGAGGTTGGCCGTCATCTGCGCGTCGATGTCGGCGTCGGTGATGTTCGGATTGTCCTTCAGCACGGCGGCCGCCTGCATGATCTGGCCCGACTGGCAGTAGCCGCACTGCGGCACCTGGATTTCCTGCCACGCCTTCTGCACCGGATGCTCGCCCTTGGGGTCGAGCCCCTCGATCGTCACGATGGTCTGGCCTTCGGCCGCGCTGACCGGCACGACGCAGGAGCGCGCCGCCTTGCCGTCGATGTGCACAGTGCACGCGCCGCACATGCCGATGCCGCAGCCGAACTTGGTGCCGGTCAATCCCGCCTGGTCGCGGATGACCCAGAGCAATGGCGTGTCGGCATCGACGTCGACCGTCATTGCCTTTCCGTTGAGTGTGAAGGTCGTCATTTACGTTCCGCCATCAAGCGGCTCCACGCCGGAGCCCGGCTGGCAAGTAGCGCGCGCGGCGATCACGATATGCGCCGCAGACTATAGCGCTCCTGCCTATGGATGCTTCTCCTTTTGCAACGGGCTGTCCAGTGCCGTGATGGCGTGACGTGGCGTGAATTCGCGGCGGAACGTTCTCATGCTGTGCATGGATATAACACGGGTCGACGTTCAGGCCTTGCGGCTGAAGCGGACGCTGCAGATCAGACCATCGCGCACTTCATATATTGCGATGCAGTTCAGCTCCGAGCCGTCGGCGAGGCCGGTCACGGTCTCGTGGTCGATGGCGTAGTCGCCGAGGTCCATCGTGGCGTGGACGATGCAGTGCAGGTTCGGATTGTCGCCGAAGCGAGCGCGGTAGATCTCCAAGATCGCCGTTTTGCCAGTTGCACGGCGCTGGCCAGTGTGCAGGTCTTCGAGCCAGGCATCGTCATCGAACAGCGCCATGAATGCACCGAGGTCGCGCGCGTTGTAAGCGACGAGTTGGGCGTTCGCGATGTCGCGGGGCCGTATCACGCCTCCTTCAACACCCCGCGCCGGATCTGGTCCGCCTCGATGCTCTCGAACAGCGCGCGGAAATTGCCCTCGCCAAAGCCTTCATTGCCCTTGCGCTGGATCAGCTCGAAGAAGATCGGGCCGATCTGGTTGGCGGTGAAGATCTGCAGCAGCAGGCCCTGCCCCTTCGTCGGCGCGCCGTCGATCAGGATGTGGTTCTTCTGCAGGCGTTCCACATCCTCGCCATGCTGGCCGAGACGCTGGCCGATACCTTCGAAATACGTGCCGGGCGCAGACTGGAAGGGCACGCCGCGCTTCCGCAAAGCCTCCACGCTTGCGTAGATATCGTCCGTGCCGAGCGCGATATGCTGGATGCCCTCGCCGCCATAGTCCTTGAGGAATTCCTCGATCTGGCTCTTGTCGTCGCGGCTCTCGTTGAGCGGGATGCGGATCTTGCCGCATGGGCTGGTCATCGCCTTCGACACAAGACCCGTCTGCTTGCCCTCGATGTCGAAATACCTGATCTCGCGGAAGTTGAAGATCCGCTCGTAGTAGTCCGCCCACTTCGCCATGTTCCCGCGGAACAGGTTGTGCGTCAGGTGGTCGAGATAGGTGAGGCCGACGGAGTTCTTCGTCTCGTCCGCGCCGGGGATCGGCACGAAGTCGATGTCGTAGATGCCGTGCGCGCCATAGCGGTCGACGAGATAGATGTACGCCCCGCCGATCGCCTGGATGGCGGGAATGTTCAGCTCCATCGGACCGACATTGGTAAAGGCGGGCTCCGCGCCGCGCTTGATCGCCTCCGCATAGGCCTTGGCGGCGTCCTTCACACGAAACGCCATCGCATTGGCGCCCTGACCGTGCACGCCGCGAAACGCCGCCGGCTGGCCCGACGGCTCCATGTTCAGGATGAAGTTGATGTCGCCCTGCTTGTAGCGAACGACATTCTTCGAGCGATGCTTCGAGACCGCCGTGAAGCCGAAGCCCTCGAACAGCTTGCCCAGCGTATGCGGGTCGGGCGAGGTGTATTCGACGAACTCGAAACCGTCAGTGCCAAGCGGATTGTCGAACAGGTCTGCCATTGGAATCTCCGGCGTTTGACGGAGATATATACCGCAAGGCCGGGCGAACGAAGCGCGCGCGATACTGGTTGAGGACGAAAGTTCGCAAGACTTGTGCGCACGTCCGCGGGTTTTGCCGGAATCCGTGCGTCAGGTCCGCCGCAGCGATCGGATGCCGCCGGCGATCATGTGCCAGCCCACATAGAGCAGCAGCCCCGCCGAAGCCGCGAACATGATCTGCATCACGCCCTGGCCCGACTCCCCGATCGCATGCGCGATGATCCAGCCAAGCGGCGTGGTGACGGAAGACGCGAGCACGGCGGTAACGGCGGCTACTGGCGGCTTGAGTCCCGCCTTAAGTGCCAACGCCATTGCAACAATGCCCTCCGGCGCCTCGTGCAGGATCAGACCGCCTGACGCCATCAGACCGGATGCGTGGTTGTGCCAGAACACCGCTGTGTAGACCGCGCCATCAAGCGTGGAGTGCAGGCCGAGCACGACGATACCAAGCCAGGCCCCGATCTGCTCGGTAGCTGGCGAAGCCGCAGAACGCATGCGGAAGAGGACCTCCAGCAGAATTCCGACAACCGCGCCACCGACGAGGAAAATGCGCTCTACATCACCGGCCGCGAAGGCTTCCGGCGCAAGGTGCGTGAGCCCCACGAAAAGGATCACCATGCCGCCAATCATGCCGACAAGATCGGCGATGCGCCGCGCGATGGTCGCCGCGAGCAGTGCGAACGCGACGCCCGCTACGCTAAGCGCACCGGCGCCCAGGACGATGGCGGCTTCGGAGTTCGTCATCAGGGTCTGTTATAGTATAACACTTGGCGGCGCAAGCGTCAGATAGAGAAGTCGCTCAGCGCCTCGCCATACGAGCCGATGATGCCCGCCTGCCGCAGATGGTCGATGACCTGATCGGCCAGCGCGTCTGCGGTATCCGACGACGTATCGAGGCGCAGCTCGGGCGAGGTCGGCGCCTCGTAAGGGCTGTCGATGCCCGTGAAGTTGCGGATCTGGCCCGCGCGCGCCTTCTTGTAGAGGCCTTTCGGATCGCGCTGCTCGGCGAGGTGCAGCGGCGTATCTACGAACACTTCGAAGAACTCGCCCTTCTCGACCAGCCCGCGCACCATGTCGCGCTCCACGCGGAACGGCGAGATGAAGGAAGCGGTGACGATCATGCCGGCGTCCACGAACAGCTTCGCCACCTCGCCAATGCGGCGGATGTTTTCCACCCGGTCCTGATCGGTAAAGCCGAGGTCCTTGTTGAGGCCCTGGCGGATGTTGTCGCCGTCGAGAGAGTAGGTGTGCGCGCCCATCGCCGAGAGCTTGCGTTCGACGATGTTGGCGATGGTCGACTTGCCCGCGCCGGACAGGCCCGTGAACCAGAGCACGGCCGGCTTGTGACCCTTGATCAGCGAGCGGCTGGACTTGGTCACATCCATGGCATGGCGGTGGACGTTGGTGGCGCGGTTCAGCGAAAACTCGATCATGCCAGCCCCAACCGTGAGGTTGGTGAAACGGTCGATCAGGATGAAGGCGCCCGCCTCGCGGATCGTCTTGTAGGCGTCGAACGCGATCGGCTGGTTCGCCGAGATGTTGCAGAAGCCGATCTCGTTCAGCCCCAGCGACGAACCCGGACCCTTCTCCAGCGTGTTGATGTCGATCTTGTGCCGGATCGACGTCACCGCCGCCTGCACCGTCTGCGAACCGATCTTCAGCACGTAGGCATGGCCCGTGGTCAGCGGGTCTTCATGCATCCAGAGGATGTTGGCGGTGAACTGGTTCGAGACTTCCGGCCGCGCATCCGGCACGGCGAACACGTCCCCGCGCGAAGCGTCGATCTCGTCCTCGATCACCAGCGTGATCGCCTCGCCAGCCCTGGCGACGGCCAAGTCGCCATCGGCAGTGACCAGCGCCTTCACCTTCGAAATCTTGCCAGACTTCGCGACGACAACTTCGTCGCCCGGCTTGATAGAGCCCGAAATCACTGTGCCCGAGAAGCCCCGGAAATCGAGATTGGGGCGGTTCACCCACTGGACCGGCAGGCGGAAGGGCGCATATGCGCGCTGGTCGGAAATCTCGATCTTCTCGAGATGCTCCAGCAAGGTCGGGCCCGCGTGCCAGGCCATGGCCTCCGACTTGTTGATGATGTTGTCGCCGTTCAGCGCCGACATCGGGATTGGCGTGATCGACTCGAAGCCGAGATTTTCGGCCACGGCCAGATAACTCGCCACGATCTCGTGGAAGCGCGACCGGCTGTAGTCCACCAGGTCCATCTTGTTGACAGCCACAACGAGGTGATGGACGCCCAGCATGTGGGCGATGTAGGTGTGGCGCTTGGTCTGCTGCAGCACGCCCTTGCGCGCATCAATCAGGATGACGGCGAGGTCGGCCGTCGATGCGCCGGTCGCCATGTTGCGCGTGTACTGCTCATGGCCGGGGGTATCGGCGACAATGAACTTGCGCTTGTCGGTCGAGAAGAAGCGGTAGGCGACGTCAATCGTGATGCCCTGTTCGCGCTCGGCCTCCAGCCCGTCGAGCAGAAGGGCAAAGTCCATCTTCTCGCCCTGCGTGCCGTGCTTGACGCTGTCCTTCTTGAGCGTGGCGAGCTGGTCCTCGAACAACAGCTTGGTGTCAAAAAGCAACCGGCCGATCAGCGTCGACTTGCCATCATCGACCGAACCGCAGGTGATGAAGCGCAGCACGCCCATTTCGGCCGCCGCGAGTTCGCGCACCGACTGGCGCTGCTCTTTGGTACGCAGGGGGGTCACTTTCGTGGCCATCAGAAATACCCCTCGCGCTTCTTCTTCTCCATCGACCCGCTCTCGTCATGGTCGATGAGGCGTCCGGAACGCTCCGACGTGCGCGCCGTCAGCATCTCGCCGACAATGTCGTCCAGCGTCGCTGCGTCGCTTTCGATGGCGGCAGTCAGTGGATAGCAGCCCAGCGTCCGGAACCGGATCATGCGATCGACGGCGACCTCGCCCGGCTCCATCGGCGTGCGCTCATCGTCGACCATGAAGATCTGGCCGTTGCGGATGACGGTCGGCCGCTCCCTGCCGAAATAGAGCGGCACGATCGGGATTTCCTCCTCGGCGATGTAGGCCCAGATATCCAGCTCTGTCCAATTCGAGATCGGGAAGACGCGGATGCTTTCGCCGCGCGCCTTGCGCGTGTTGTAGAGGCTCCACAGCTCCGGCCGCTGGCTCTTCGGGTCCCAGCCATGGGACTCGGTTCGGAAGGAGAAGATGCGCTCCTTCGCCCGGCTCTTCTCCTCGTCGCGCCGCGCGCCGCCGAAGGCCGCATCGAAGCGATACTTGTCCATCGCCTGCCGAAGTCCCTCGGTCTTCATGACCTGCGTGTGCAGGTTGGAACCTGACGCGTAAGGATTGATCCCGCGCTTCAGCCCGTCCTCATTGATATGGACGATCAGGTCGAGCCCGAGCTTCTTCGTGATCAGGTCGCGGAACTGCACCATCTCCCGGAACTTCCAGGTGGTATCGATATGCATGAACGGGAAAGGCGGGCGCGAGGGCCAGAAAGCCTTCATCGCCAGGTGCAGCATCACCGACGAGTCCTTGCCTATGGAATACAGCATCACCGGGTTCTCGAACCCGGCCGCGACCTCCCGCATGATGAAAATGCTTTCCGCCTCAAGCCTTTGCAGGTGAGCCGGCAACGGCTTCCTGCGCCCGCGGCGCAAGGTAAAGCGTTCGGCATAAGCCGTCAGATCGGAGTCGAGTGTCAAAACCTTGCACGTCCTAGGCTCGATTGGAGACCCGACTTAGGGGCTGCGCCCCAGACGGTAAAGCGCAAGCATCTGAAGTCAGACCTGACCGTGCCTTAACGGTAATCGCCTTGTTGGCGCCCCATGACCGCGTTGTGCTTAAAGACGGAACGTGCGGAGGATTCGATGCGGAAGTACTGGATTATAGGCGGAAGCGTCGTCGGCGGGTTGGTGGTGCTGGCCGCGCTGGCCGTGCTTGTGATCCCGAACCTGATCCCGCAGGAGGTCTACCGGGCAGAGATCGAGAAGGTCGCCTATCAGGTTACCGGCCGGAAAGTGACGGTCACCGGCCGCATAGATGTGGCCGTGTTCCCTCGCATCGAGGCCCGAGCTGGCGCCTCCACCATTGCCAATCCGGAAGGATTTGCGGGCACGGACTTCGCCTCGATGAAAGAACTGCGCGCCGCTGTGGCGCTGTGGCCGCTGTTCTCGGGCAAGGTCGAGGTCGAGGAGTTCGTCCTCGTCGAGCCCAGCATCGCGCTGGTGAGCCTGCAGGACGGAACCAACAACTGGACCCTCACCCCGCCAGCCGCGCCAACAGGCGAGCCGGGTCAGCCGCCACAACAGGGCGGACAGATGAGCGCATCACTACGTGACGTGCGGATCGAGAAGGGGATTGTCTCGTTCGACGACCGCAAGGAGGGGAAGATCCAGACCCTCAGCGACCTCAACCTCTGGGCCGACATGCAGGCGCTCGACAAGCCGCTGTCGTTCAACGCTGAAGGCATCGCCAACGCGCTGAAGTTTCGCATTGAGTCGCGGCTGGAGAACCCGCAGGCGATGATCGACGGCCTCGCCTCGCCGGTCGAGATCAAGCTGGACACGTTCCTGATCAAGACGGACCTCAAGGGCACGCTCGGCCTCGGCGATACCCCGGAGTTCGACTTCGCGGTCAGTGGTGAGATCCCGAATCTCACCGCCCTGGGCGACGCCTTCAAGACACTCCTCCCTGTCCCCGCCGTGCTCGGGAAGCTCACACTCTCGGGCCAGGCCTATGGCTCGCTCGAAGATATCACGATCAAAGTCGCCTCTGCGCGTCATGAGAGCCCGCTGCTGAATGCTGACCTCAAGGGCGAAGCGCGACTTGCCAAGACGATCGCCCTGCAGCTCGACGCGAGCGCCGATGCGCCGAAGCTCGCGGACCTCGCACGCGCGTTGAACATCGCACCGCCGGCCGAGGCCGCGCTCGGCAAGGCAACAGTCTCATCGAAAATCACGGGCACGCTGGACGACCTTGTCTTCAGCGACGTGAATTTCGAGCACGTCAGCGGTCTCCTCAGCCTGATGTTCAAGGGATCAGCGAAACTGTCGGACCAGCTGACCTATGCCGGCGACGTCACCATCGCTGCGCCGGACCTTCGCAAGCTGGCAGCCGCTGCCGGCACGCAGCTCCCTCCAGGCGACATCTACAAGGCGTTCTCGCTGACCGGGCAGACGTCAGGCGGCACGCAGGATGTCCTGCTCAAGAACGCCACGATGAAGTTCGACAACATCACCGGGACAGGCGAGGCGGCGCTGATCTTCGGCGCCAAGCCGCGCCTCACCGGCACGCTGAGCACCAGCGCGATCGACGTGACGCCCTATGCACAAGCCTCCGGCGCGCCCGCAGGCAAACCCGCCGCGGCTCCGACTGGCTGGGGCAAAACCCCGATCGACCTGTCGCCGCTGCGCCTGGTCGATGCAGACCTCACGCTGAAATCCAAAGGCATCAAGTTCGACAAGTTCGACTTCGGCCCCTCCAATGTCGCCCTCGATCTCAAGAGCGGCAAGCTGATCGCCGACCTAAAGCAGACCTCGCTGTTCGGCGGCTCCGGCAGCGCGCGCTTCGTCGCAGACGGCAGCGGCGTCAAACCCGGCATCGAGCTGAAGGCGAAGATGGACAACCTCGCGCTGAAAGACCTGCTCGGCGCCGCCGCCAATTTCACCATGCTCGAAGGCGCAGGCGGCCTCGACATCGACCTGGCTGGCTCTGGCGCCAGCCTCGAAGCGCTTATGGCGTCGCTCGTCGGCAAGGGCGCCATCACGTCGGACGAGAGCGTGCTGAAGGGCGTCAACCTGCAGGAGCTGGCATCGGCGGCGGTCAACGCCTTCACGAGCAGGAAGTTCTCGGCCGCGGCGATCTCGCCCATCGCACAGACGCGCTTCGACGCCCTGCAGACGAACTTCGTGATGGCGGACGGCGTCGCCCTGCTCACCGACATGAACATCGACACCGGAGCAATGACCATCGCCGCCGGCGGCGCGCTCGACATCGGACGCCAGCAGCTGACGCTCAACCTCTTCCCGCAATTCGACGACAGGAAGGCCGGGCTCAACGGCTACGGATTGCCCATGAAGCTCT
>Ga0209550_10002121_pt1 | contig 19069 bp, 10 predicted proteins | sample LauGreSuBDMM15SN_2_FD_187567 | JGI IMG/M metagenome (GOLD analysis project Ga0209550, IMG submission 187567) | Freshwater lake microbial communities from Lake Michigan, USA - Su13.BD.MM15.SN (SPAdes) (version 5) | ecosystem: Environmental > Aquatic > Freshwater > Lake | place: Lake Michigan...
GCTGCCTCGGCGCGGCCCTCAGCGACGAGCGCCTGAGCGAGGCTGAAACGAAAGAGTTCGTTGTCGGGCGCGCGCTCCACCAGCGCCAAAAAATGCGAGCTGCGATTGGCCATAGGTATATTTGTTTCTTCTCCGGTAAGCCCTGCGACGAGTGATTGGTTTTTTTTCGGTTAAATCGACGGAATCGTCGATGTATCACGCCCTGTTTTATCGGACTGACTATGCAAACGTAGCCACAATTTTTCAGATTAAAGAAAGGGGCGAAAATGATCACCGCGCGTTTCCCGCGTGAGCCGGGTGAATTCGGGCTGGGGGAGGCACTGCAGGAAAAGCCGGCCGTAGCTCTTCGCGAGCACACGCGAGTCGAGAATCGTGATCAGCCCTCGGTCGGATTGGGTGCGAATGAGTCGGCCGATGCCCTGGCGAAACTTGATCAGCGCGTCGGGCAGCGTGAGGTCGTTGAATGGATTGCCGCCGTGGTCGCGGATCCACTCGGTCTTGGCTTCCGTGATCGGGTGCGTGGGCGGATCGAAGGGCAGGCGCGTAACGATGACCTGCGCCAGCGCATCACCGGGCACATCGACCCCGGTCCAAAAACTGTCCGTGCCGAACAGCACGGCGTTGCCCAAGCGGCGCATCTGATCGGCGAGCTCGGTGCGCGAGAGATCGGCGCCCTGCATGAGAAACGGCCGCGCGGCCGTGCGGAACTCGGGCTCCAGCGTGCCGGCGACGGCGCGCATATCGGTGTAACTCGTGAACAACACCAGCGAGCCGCCCGGCACGGCGGCGACGCAGAACCGGATGTAATCGGTGAGCGCATCAAGCGCGAGTTTGGCCTCTTGCGGCGAGGGCAGGGGGATATCGGCGGCAACGTAGACGCGCATGTTGCGCGCGTAATCGAAAGGCGAGTGCACGACCTCGGCCCGGGCGGCCTCGGCCCCGATGCGCGTGGCAAAAGCGGCGATGTCTCCGCCCACGGCGAGCGTGGCGCTCGTGCAGACGACGCTCACGCCGCAGCCGAAGAGGTGCTCGCGCAGCGCCGGCGCGATGTCGATCGGCGCGCTGCGCAGGCCGACGATGGTCTGCTTCCGTCCGCCGCGCTCAGCCCAATAAACGTGGCCCTCGGCGGCGAGCGTCAGCCACTCGGTGAGACCGGCTTGGAGGCCTTTGATGCGCGTTTTCTGCTCGAGCAGTTCCTCGCGCGGGCGGCCATCTTCGAGTTTATCGGCGAGCTTGGCCAGCAGCCGCTCGAGCGCGCCGAGCGGACCGTCGAGCGTCGGCTCGGCCACGCCGGTCTCGCGCACCCGCACGATCGGGCGCTGGGCGAGGAGCGACGCCGCGATGAAATCGAAAAACTGCTTTGAGGCGTCGAGCGCGTCGGTGACGAGTTGTTGGGCTTCGGGGCCGCCGAGCTTCCGCAGCAAACCGCGTTTCGTGCGGGGATTGAAGAGATACTTGAGCGCGCGTTCCACGCCGTAGCTGCTGAGGGACAGGCCAAAGTTCGCCGTGGCGACTTCGGGCACGGTGTGGGCCTCGTCGAGCACTAGGAAATCGCCGGGAAAGAGCACGCCGCGCGCTTCGGGCCCGGTGGCGCCGTTGGCCTTGGCGCCGCCGGCATTGATCAACGCGAAGAGCAGGGCGTGGTTGACGATGATGACGTGCGCCGTGCGCAGACGGGCGCGGGCGCGCTGGTAGAAACATTTCTCGCAGTCGCAGTGTTTGCGCGAGCAAGAGGAAGAGTCGGCGTTGACCGCGTCCCACACCTCGGCGCGGGGTGGCGGGCGCAGGTCATGGCGCAGCCCGGAATCGGTGGCCTCGGCCCAGCCGGCGATGCGTTGCAACTCGTCGTAATCGGCGTCGGCGAAAAGACTCGCGCGGTCGGAGAGCGCTTGGGCGAGCCGGGTCGTGCAGAGATAATTGGATTTGCCGAGCAGGACGGCGGGGCGAAAGTCGGCGTAGCGGGCGAGAGCGGGATTGGACTGAAAGAGGCGGCGGACGAGGGGAAGGTCCTTGGCCTGGAGCTGTTCTTGCAGGGAGATCGTGTGCGTGGAGACGATCAGTTGGCGCTCCTGATCGACGGCGTGGATGATGCCGGGCGCGAGGTAGGCGAGGGATTTGCCGACGCCGGTGCCGGCTTCAAAAAGGAGCGGGGCGTCGGACTTGAGGACGGCCGCGATGGTGCGCGCCATCGTCTCCTGCTGGGGGCGATGTTCGAGGGAAAGTCCCGCGTGGAGCCAGCCGCCTTCGGCAAAAATCTTCGCGGCAAACTCCGGCGCCCGGCTCGGCGGAGGCGGAGGGGCGGAGGCTTGGTCGTCGCGGAGTCCAATCATGAAGCGGAAGAACGTCGGCCAACGGCGCAGGCGACGCAAGGGCGGCGGAAATGAATTTGCTGCGACCGGAAAGCGGCGCACGTTGTGGGCCTATGAACCGTCCGATTGACGACGAGGGCAGCTGGGTGGCGGAGCTGGTGCAGTTTTTACGCACGGAGCCCGGGGTGAGTGCGGTGCGGATCGACCCGGGATCGCACCGACTGGCCGTGGCGACGTTTGGCGAAGTGGATCTCGGTGTGTTGAGCGAGAAACTTGCGGCGACGATCGCCGCGGTCGATGCGCGGTTGGAACGCGAGGCGCGCAAGATGACGCCGGCGGGTTTTTCCCTGCGACAAGAAGGCGGGGCGATGGTGTTGGCGCGCGACAGCTGCGTGACGGCGGAGGCGATTAGGCCGTGGCGGGAATTGGAATGGCCCGGCCTCGATGCGGTCGGGGCGGACGCGGAGCCGGAGTGGAAGTTTCTCGCGACCCTCGCAGCCGTCTGCGGAGGCGCAGGTCTGGCCGGGACGGCGGTGCAGTGGCTCGCGCCCGGTTGGCCGGTGGTGGCGTGGATTTTTTTCACCGGCGCGCTCGTGGCGGGCGCGTGGGACGCGGCGATCGACACGTGGGTCAATCTCAAGAAGCGGGAGATTGATATACATTTCCTTATGCTGATCGTCGCGGCGGGCGCGGTCGCGATTGGGGCGTGGAGCGAGGCGGTGCTGTTGTTGTTCTTGTTTTCGGCCTCGGGGGCGATGGAGGCGTTTGCGCTGGACCGCACGCAGCGCGAGGTGAGCGCGCTCCTGAAATCGGCCCCGAAACGCGCGGTGCTCGTCCAGGCCGACGGGACCGAGCGGGAAGTGGGCGTCGAAGAACTGCGGCTCGGCCTGCGGGTGCGGGTGAAGCCGGGCGAGGCGTTTCCGACGGACGGCACCGTCTTGAGCGGCCAGAGCGCGAGCGACGAATCGGCGCTGACGGGCGAGGCCCAGCCGGTCGAGAAAGCGAAGGGCGACGCGGTGTTCAGCGGGACGATCAATCTGTGGGGCGCGGTGGACTTCGAGGTCACGCGCCTGCCGGGCGAGAGCACGTTGCAGAAAATCATCCGCCTCATCCAGACCGCGCAAAAGCTGAAGGCGCCGAGCGAGCGGTTCACGGAGAAATTCGGCACGGGCTACACCTACGCAGTGCTGGGGCTGGCGACGGCGATGTTTCTAGTGTGGTGGGCGGGATTCGGGCTGCCGGCGTTTGCGAACGAGCCCGGGCAACGCTCGGCGTTTTACCGGGCGATGACGCTGCTCGTGGTGGCGAGCCCGTGCGCGCTGGTGTTGTCGATTCCTTCGGCGATCTTGGCGGCGATCGCCTGGGGCGCGCGGCACGGCGTGCTGTTTCGCGGCGGGGCGGCGATCGAGAAACTGGCCGACATCACTGCGGTCGCGCTCGACAAGACCGGCACGTTGACCACGGGCGAACTGGCCGTCGTGGGCTACGAGAGTTTTCCGCCGGGGTGCGAGCGCGAGGTGATGGAGCTGGCGTATGCGCTCGAGGCGAAGTCGGAGCATCCGCTGGCGCGGGCGATCGTGAAGGAGGCGCGGGCGCGGGGCGTGCGCGCGGTGAACGTGGAGGAGTTTCGCAACATCGTCGGTGAAGGGGTGAAAGGCAGTCTCGACGGTGCGCAGGTGCTTTTGGGCCGGCGCGAACTGCTCGAGGCCGGGCCGTTGGCGGGCTGGGCGCAGAAACTGCCGGTGGCGCCCGCGGACTTGAGCGAGGTGTGGGTGATCGGGCGCGAGATGGTGGGACGGGTCCTGCTGCGCGATCAGATCCGCTCGGAGTCGCGCGGAGTGTTGGCCGAGCTGAAGCGTCGGGGGATTTTTACCGTGATGCTCACGGGCGACCGGCAACACGCGGCCGAAGCGGTGGCGAAGGAACTCGGGCTCGGCGAAGTTCGCGCGAGCCTCACGCCGGAGGGCAAGGTCGCGGCGATCATGGAACTGCGCGGCCAGGGTAAAAAAGTCGCGATGGTGGGCGACGGCGTAAACGACGCGCCGTGCCTGGCCGCAGCCGACGTGGGCGTGGCGATGGGTGCGCGCGGGAGCGACGCGGCGCTGGAGCAGGCCGAGGTGATTTTGATGCAGGACAAGATCGAGAATTTCCTCGCGGCGCACCGCCTGAGCCGACGCGCGCGGACGATTATCCGGCAGAATTTAGCGATCTCGCTCGGCGTAGTCGTCGTGATGGTGATTGCGACCGTGGTCGGCGTGGTGCCCTTGGCTGTGGGTGTCGCCGCGCACGAAGGCAGCACGGTGGTGGTGTGCTTGAATTCGCTGCGACTGCTCTTTGGGCGGAATGGGTGAGGTGGGGCAGAACAATAATCAGGGCCGATTCAGGCCGCCGGGGGGCTACCGACCCTGCCGGGGCTACGGTGATTTCGGAGCCTTGAGCAGCGCGAGCGTCTTGGCGGGGTTGATGAGGTTGACGCGGCCGTTGAGTTCGGCGCCGGCGAGGATCAGAGCTTTGGCTTTTTCGGGCGTGAGCGTCGGGTCGAGCGCGAAGAGTTTGCCGGCGAGGTTGGCGACTTGGGGCGCGGCCATCGACGTGCCGCTGAACTTGAGGCGCTGGCCGCCGGGGATGTAGCTGTCCACCTCGAAGCCGTTGGCGTGAACGTTGACCATCGGGCCGAAGCTGGAGAACGACGTCTCCTCGCCGGCCTGATCGACGGCGCCGACGGTGATCATGTGCGGGAGTTGAAAAGAGGACGGGATAAACTCGTCGAATTTGACGTTGTTGTCGCTGTTGCCGGCGGCCGCGACGAAGAGGATTTCGGGGGCGCTCTTGAAGGCGGCGAAGAGCGCTTCGCGGCCGATCTCGAAGATCTCGCGGGCGGATTTTTTGCGGGCTTCGGCGTCACCGATACCGTTGGCCTCAAGGGCGCCCTCGATGTCGCGGACGGAACCGCCCCAGCTCATGTTGATGACGCGCACCCCGGCCGAGCGGAAGTAGGCCACGGCGGCGAGATAGGCCACCGCATCTTTCCGGGCCTGCTCCACGGTGGGTTTTTCCGGAATCATCCGGTGGTCGAAGGTGATGCGGCCGACGACGAGGCGGGCGAACGGATTCCCGGCGAGCGCGATGCCCGCGACATGGGTGCCGTGGGACCAGTTGCCGAAGAGGCCGAGCTCCTCGATCATGGGTTTTACCTGATCGGGCTGGAGGGCACTCATGAACCGTTTCAAGTCGGAGGACTCTTCGCTGTCGATCGAGGCTTGGAGGTCGAGAAAGCCTTTCAGCCGGGCGACGGCTTGCGGGGTCCGGGCCTCGGCGGCGCCAAGTGGGAAGAGGAGTTCGGATACGGGATTGGCGTGGAGATCGTAGGCAAAGCCGTGGCGTCCGGCGGAATCGGTGTGGAGATTCAGCTTGAAGAGGGCGGGGTCGACGCCGCTGTCCCAAACGCCAATTTTTACGGGTGAGCCGGTGGAGTTGGCGGCGAGATTGACGAGAGTGGGCGTCCAGCGATCGGGTTTTTCGGTTTTGTGGGCGGCGATTTTTTCCGCGAGGGCCGCGACGATTGCGGACTTGAGCGGGAGGTAATTAACGAGCTGGTTGCGAAACGAAATGAGCTGGCCGGCGACGTCGCCCGAGATATTGCCGGCTTTGGCGGCAGCGGGGTCGAGCTGCTCTTTGGTCAGACCGAGGATCAACGAATCGCTGCGGATCTCGTAGCCGGATTTTAATTCCTTGAGGTTGTCCTGCACGGTTTCCCAAGGGAGCAAGGCGACGAGGGTGGCGAGGTCGGCTTTGAATAGTTTGGTGAAGGCGGCGGGGTCGGGGCGCTTGACGCTGGCCGCGGTCCACGCCTCGGCGACGAGGCCGGTGGTGAGTTTCTGACCGGGCTTCTCCTCAAGGGCGCGAAGCTCGGCGATGAGCGTGCGGACGGTGGCGAAGTCGCGCTCTAAGACGGCGAGATTGAGCAAGGTGGATTTATAGCGCTGCAGCGCGGTGCGGTCTTGGACGTCGTGCGTCGCAAGATCGGAGAGAATATCTTTCTTAACGGCGGCAGCGAGGGTGGTGAAGGCGGCATCGTCGCGGAGGACCTCGGACGGCGGCTTCGGCAACGTGTAGGTGTGGCGGGGGAGGTCGTCGGCTTTTTCGACAACTTTCTTGGCCGGCGTAGCGGCGTGCAGGGCGGAAGCGGCGAGAGCGGCCCCGACGAGGGTTAACACGAGGGCAGTGGGAGAGAGGCGCATGAGGGCGAAGCGTTGGGAGGAAGCGGCGGGGGGAAAGCCGAAAACATGCAAGAACGGGACGCCCCTTTGCACTTGCTGAGACGAACGGGCATCGCTCTATCGCGTGGACCCATGAGGATCCGCCCGTATCGCGCCGCCGACCAAGATGCCGTGATCGCGCTTTGGACGTCGTGCGGTTTGGTGCGTCCGGCCAACGATCCGGAGTTGGAAATCGCGATGAAGCTGGTGGCGGGCGGAAAGTGGCTGCTCGTGGCCGAAGCATCGAGCGGGCTGGGGGCGACCAAGCGGGTCGTCGGCACGGTGATGGCCGGTTACGATGGTCACCGAGGCTGGATCAACTACCTGGCGGTGGAGCCGAAGTCGCGCGGCGGCGGAATCGGTCGGGCGCTGATGGCCGAGGCGGAGAGCGTGTTAAAGGCCGCAGGTTGCCCGAAGATCAATTTGCAGGTGCGCACGGAGAACGCGGCGGTCACGGAATTCTACGAACGCCTGGGGTTTTCGGTGGACGCGGTGGTAAGCATGGGGAAACGGCTGGAGATCGACGCCGCCGCGGTGCGTCGGGCAGGGAGCTTGAGTTCCATCGTGATGTGGCAGCGACACCGTTGGCTCGCGCCGGTTTTGGTCGTGCTGGTGGGACTGATTTTGCGAGTGGCGCACGTAGACAAGAATTACGGTCACCCGGATGAGACCATCACCGTCGAAGTGGTCGGGCACATGCGCAGTTCGGGCGATTGGGATACGAACTGGGCGAAGGCACCGGGGCTGGAATCTTCGTTTCGCTACGACCAATACAATTTCTCGTCCTACATTTACGGGACGTTCTTTTTTTATCGGGCGGCGAAGTGGGTGCCGGGCCTGGAGGCGTGGCGCGCGAGGGACCAAGGGTTTTGGGTTTACCGGATGTTCTCGGCCCTTTTGGCAACGGTCGTGGTCGCGCAGGCTTGGTGGTTGGCGCGCCGTCTCGCGGGGGCCCGGGCGGGATTGGCGGCGGGCGCATTGGTCGCGGTCGTGCCCTTGTTGGTGCAGGACGCCCATTACATCCGGCCGGAGGCGTTCGTGACCGTTTTGACGATGGCGGCGGTGCTTTGGAGCTTGCCGTTGGCGACGAAGGGCTGGGCGAATTTGAGGCTCTTGGCGGCAGCCGTGGCGCTGGGATTGGCGATTGCGAGCAAGGTGTCGATGTTGGCGCTCGTTTGGCTGCCGTTGGTGCCGGTGATAGCCGCAGTCATTTCAGAACGAAAATGGGCGTTCCGCCGTCTCGGAGTTTCGCTCGGTTTGGGGGCGGTGGGCGTCTGCGCGGGTTTCGCGATGGGGGCGCCGGGGGCGATAGCAAACCCCGGGGCGTTCTGGCGCGGGATTGAATACCTGGCAGCGCAATACGCGGGGCTGCACCCTCCGCATAGCCGGTTTGAAGGCGGATTCGTCGCGCCGGTGTTGGGGGGCTACTTTTGGTCGGTTTTGGGTGCGGGCATGATTGCCGCCGGTTTGGTCGGAAGCGTCGGCTTGGCGGCGCGGAAACGTTGGCTGGAGTTAACGTTGTTGGCAGGGCCCGTCGTGCTGTTCGTCGTCTATTTCTCAACCCGAACGGTATTTTTCGAACGTAACTTAAGTCATGTGGTGCCGCTTTTCTGCGTGCTCACCGCCGTGGGTCTCATTGAAGCGGGTAACTGGTTGGCGCGACGCACGGGCGTAAAGGCGGTTTACCTGACTGCTGGGCTTCTGGCGCTGGTTTTGTATCGGCCGGCTGAACTGAGCAGCCGCTTGGTCTGGCTCGAGTTTTCAGGCCGGTACGCAGCGACGGTCGCGGAGGTTGACGAAGCGATTCGTGCGGCTCACCCAGGGTTGAAGTGGCACGTTGAGGCTTTGCTCAATCTGGGCCCCGCAGAGGCCTTGGCCGAACATTTTTCGCAGGGCGGAGGAGCCTTGCTGTTGCGTGAGATCGACTACCATGACGAGTGGTGCGCGCAGTTTAGACCGCTTCTCACCCAGCAGTTTAAGGTGAAGCTGCTGGCGACTGTTCCCAGCATTTTCTCCGATGTCCCCGGTTGCTCGCTCCATGTCTATAATAGCTGGACCAGCCGCTACTTTTTGGTCGAGGGGCTCAGGAAACCGCGGTCTGCAGACTGATTTTTTTCCGTTTGCCCGCGCTCGCGGCAGGGGCACACACTCTTCTTTTTAATGTATCTCAAGGCCCTAAAATTGCACGGTTTCAAGTCCTTCGCCGACCCGACAACGCTCCGTTTTGAGCCCGGGGTAACGGCGGTCGTGGGGCCCAACGGCTGCGGCAAATCCAACATTGCCGATTCGATCCGCTGGGTGCTCGGCGAGCAAAGCGCCAAGGCCCTCCGCGGTGGTAAGATGCAGGACGTCATCTTTGAAGGTGCCGACACCCGCAAACCGGCACAGCTTTGCGAAGTTTCCCTGCTGCTCACCGATTGCGAGAAGCAACTCGGGAGCGAATTCCACGAAATCGAGATCACGCGCCGGGTGTTCCGCGACGGGCAAAGCGAGTATGCCTTTAACGGCCAAGCTTGCCGCCTGAAGGACATCCAAAAGCTTTTCATGGATACCGGCATCGGCCGGACGAGTTACTCGATCATGGCGCAAGGTCAGATCGACCAGATTCTTTCCTCCAAGCCGGAAGAGCGCCGGGCAGTGTTTGAAGAAGCCGCCGGCATCACGAAATATAAAAGCCAACGTCGCGAGGCGATGAGCAAGCTCGCTTTGACCGATCAAAATCTGGCGCGCGTCGCGGATGTCGTCGGCGAGGTCGGCCGGCAGATCGGGAGCCTCCGCCGGCAGGCGGCGAAGGCCATGCGCTACAAGCGCCTGAACCATCGCCTGCGGCACCTGAGCCTCGCGTGGAACGGTTTTCATTATTCGCAGCTGACGGCGACCCTCGGCGCGCTCGAGGCCGGCGTGGCCACGCTTCGGGCCGAAGCCGACAGCCGCCGCGCGAATCGCGAGGAGCAGGAGATCTCGCTGGAGGGGAAAAAATCTCTGCGAGGCCGGCTGAACCAGCGGGTGCAGGATGCCCAGCAGGCGGTTTTCGATGTGCGGTCGCAAAAGGAAGCCGCCGAAAACGCGGCGAACCTCGCGCATATCCGGCGAGCCGGAATTGAAGACCGGCTCGGTTCATCGCGGGACAACCTCGGTGAACTGGAAATGCAACTCCGAGAAGTCACCGCGCAGGGCGACAGCGCGGCGCAAGACAAACAACTCCAACTGGGACTCCTCGGCAGCAGCGACTCAGTTTTCCAACAACGCAACCGCGAGCAAGGGATCGCCGAAGGCGAACTCACCAAACTCGAACAAGACCTGCAGCAGGCCAAGTTTCAGCTCCTCCAATTTGATAGCACCGTCGCACGGCTCCGCACGGATTGTTCGGGCTACGAAGTTGACCAGAAGACCAGCGCGCACCGGCACGACTTGCTGGCCCAAGAGATCGAATCGATGCGGCAACAGCAATCGGCGGCGGCGCAGCAAGTGGCCGAGCTTGATGCCCGCACGGAGGAAGCTCTCGGCGAGAAATCGCGCGCCCACGGCGAGTCGGTCACCGCGCAACAAGCGATCACGGACCTCACCCGCGAATTTCGCGAAGCGCAGCGCAAACTCTCGGAGATTGATCGCCAACTGGCCCAACGCATGGCGCGTTTGAAATTGCTCCAGCAATTGCAGGAGCGCTGGGAAGGATTTGGCGAAGGGGCCAAGGCCGTGTTGCAAGGCCGGCTGGAAACGGCGCTCAACGGCGCCAAAGCGTCGCCCATTTCGCAAGGACTCGACGTGCAGCCCGAGTTTGGTAAAGCGATCGAAGCGATCCTGGGGTCAGCCGCTGAGGCGATCAGCGTCAGCGATCTCGGGACGGCCCAGCGGATCCTCGCCCAGTTGGAGAACGAACAAATCGGCTCAGCTATTTTGCGCATCACCGAGTGCGGCGTTCGGCAGGAAGCCGCCTACGAACTGCCCGCCTGGCTGGTGCCGGCGTCGATCGCCGTCAGCTCGCAGGTCGAAAGCCATCCAGCGCTGGCGTTGTTCGGCAGTTGTTACATCGCGGAAGACCTCACGGAATTCTTGGAATTTTGGCGGGCGAATCCCGGTTTTGCCTTTCTTGCCGTCGCCACGCGCAAAGGTGATTTGGTGGACCGACGGGGCTTGGTCTACGGCGGATTTCACGGCTCAAAAAAATCATCCAACAGTATCGTCCAACGGGAAATCGATCTGCGGGAGACGGCGAAGGCGTTGGCCGACGAACAAAAACTGCACGACGAGCAGAAGCTAACAATCGACGCGATCAATGCCCGGCTCGCCGAGGCCGAGCAGATGTTGGAACAACGGCGCGCCGATATCCTGGCGATCACGCAGACCCTCGCCTCAGTGCAGGCGGAACAGCGTAACGCCCAGCGCAACGCCGAGGACGTCGGCGCAAAGCTCCGCCGGATGGAGAACGAACTCACCGGCCTCGAACAGGCTCGCAACGAGGCCCATGCCCGTTGGGAGAAGGCCCAGATCGGTCTGACCACGGCCGAGAGCGCTGGAGCGTCGCAACGGGAACAGATCATCCAAATGGAAACCCGGATCACGGAGCTTCGGGTCGACCGCGACGTGAAACGCGATTCACTGGCGCAGGCGCGGCTCGAACTCGCCGAGCGCCGTCAGAAAGTGGAGGTGCTCGACCGCGGACTCGGCGAGATGGCGCGACGCAGCCAGCAACTCGGCGAGCTTTTGGCGCAGCGCCAGCAAGAGATCGAGACCTGGACCGACCAAGTTGCCTCGCTCGCCACCGAATCCGATGCCCAACGCGCGCGCGCGGTGCAGCTTGCGGAGACGCTCGTGGTGACCCAGGAGCAGGTGGAAAAAATCCGGGTTGAATTGATGGCGGTGGAGCGCGAGATCAGCGGCTTGGAATCGGCGCAACAGGCGCTCCGCAGCGATGCCGAAGGTGCGATCGCCGCGTTGGCGAAGCACGACATCAAACTCGCCGGTGATCGCCAGCGAACTCAGTTCATCGCCGAGGAAGTGTCGCGCGAGTTCCAAGCCAATATATCCCAGTTGGATTGGCGGCATTTCTACTGGCACGCCGACGGAGAACCGGAGGGCATGAAACCGCTGGATTTGGACGAAGAAGATGAAGCGGATGAAGGCTCGCCGCAGGCCGAGGGCGACCCGGTCGGCGAAGCGACCAAGCGCCGCCGGAAATCGAAGGGGCCGAAACCGGATCCAACAGCCGAAGATTTGGCCGCATTGGAGCAGACTAACTGGGAGGAAACCAAAGCCGAGATCGACGTGCTGCGCAGCCGGCTAAACGGCCTTGGCGCGGTCAATCTGGTTGCGATCGAAGAATACGCCGAGCTCAAGCAGCGCCACGATTTTCTGCGGACGCAGACCGATGACCTGACGAATGCAAAAGCCGAGCTCATCAAAGCGATCGACGAGATCAACCTGACCTCGCAGCGCCAGTTCTCGATCACGTTTGAGCAAATCAAGAAGAACTTCGAATATACGTTCCTGACGCTTTTCGGCGGCGGGCGCGCCGCGTTGGAGTTGATCGCGACGGACGATGTGCTGGAGAGCGGGATCGAGATCGTAGCCCAGCCCCCGGGAACGAAGTTAAAGAGCATTTCGTTGCTTTCGGGCGGGCAAAAGACCCTCACGGCTGTGGCCCTGCTCTTCGCCCTCTACATGGTGAAACCATCGCCGTTCTGCGTGCTCGACGAGTTGGACGCGCCCCTCGACGAATCGAATATCGGTCGCTTCACGGATCTGTTGAAGAAATTCGTGGGCGAATCGCAGTTCATTATCATCACGCACAACAAGCGGACCGTCTCGGCTTCGAACGCGATTTACGGCGTGACCATGGAAGAGCGCGGCGTATCGAAAACGGTTTCAATGCACTTCAATAATGACCGGATCGTTCCGGAGAAAACGGCCGAAAACATCGCGGAAGCGGTGACCGGAGCACGGGGACAACCGGCGACATTACCCAAGAGCTGAAGGTGCTTCCCGGGATAAAACGGACACGCGTTGGGCCGGTTGGAGGTTAGTTAGCGGAGAAAGGATTCGTTCCTCAAACCGGGGCAACCTGCAAGGCCGTGAATCCGTTGGCCGATTGGACCCCAAAAAAAAGTAACGCGGGTTTGCCTCGGGCGGAGCGGACGGTGAGCTTTCTCCATGGCAAAATGGCTTCTCGTCGATGGATTCAATCTGGCATATCGGTGCTTTTTTGCGATTCCGGAATTGTCCCGCGCTGACGGTTTTCCCACGAACGCGCTTCATGGCTGGGTAAAGTCGCTTTGGAAACTGGCCGATCAAGAAAAGCCCGTAGGCACCCTGGTTTTTTTTGACCTCGGCGGCGCGCAGGACCGATTGGCTCTGCATCCCGAATACAAAGCGCAACGCGAAGAGATGCCTGAGGCTTTGGCAAAACAGTTGCCGTACGTTAAGGCCCTAACTCGCGCGATGGGGTGCGTCGGCATCGAGCAAGCGGGGATTGAAAGCGACGATCTGTTAGCCGCCGAAGCGGTCTCGCTCGCGCGCCAAGGACACGACGTCCTCATCGTCAGCTCGGACAAAGACTTCGCTCAGATCGTAAGCCAGCAGATCAAAATTCTCCTGCCACCGCCCACGGCCAATCCTAAGCTCGGCTGGCAAGTGCGCGACGAAGCCGGCGTGCGGGAAAAATTTGGGGTTCCGCCGACCCAGATTGCCGACTTCCTCGCACTCGTGGGAGACACTTCGGACAATATCCCCGGGATCAACGGGGTCGGACCGAAGACTGCGGCCAAGTGGCTCAGCGAATATGGTAACCTTGAAGGAGTGATCGCCCACGCCGCCGAACTTCAACCGGAGCGCTTTCGAACAGCCGTGTCCGCAGAGGCGGACAAGCTCAGGCGAAATCTGAAGCTGACGACGCTTAACCTGGCCCTGCCCAGCCTCGTCTTGAGCCCGCCAACGCCGGCACCGGAAGAACTCTATCGTTTGCTCGAAACCTTGGAGATGCGGTCGGCCTTGGCCGAGGCTCGGCAGCGTTACGGACAACCTGAATTGTTCTAGCCGACCCGAACTACGGACCAATCAGTGGCTTTCATTGGAGACGTTTTCGGATCGAGGAATGAGCGGCTTGGGCGCGGCGCGGGAAGCGTTTGGTCGACGCACCTTGAGTTTTTCAGGGAGCCGGTTCGCTCTCAGGGCTAATCCAAGCGCAACGAATGCTAGGGTGATAAGGTGTCGGAAATAGGCTTGAAGGGCAGGGGAGCGGAGTGTCCCTTGGCCGCGTGTCCGCTAAACCGCTACTTATGCTGGGTCTGCCCAAAGGCAGTCTTGAAGAATCAACGAAGAATCTGTTCGCCAAGGCCGGGTGGAAGATCGCGACGAGTTCGCGTTCCTATAAGCCGACGATCAACGACCCGGAGCTCGATGGACGTTTCGTCCGAGCTCAGGAGGTCAGTCGTTATGTCGAGCACGGATTCTTCGATTGTGGGCTGACGGGTTTTGACTGGGTTCAAGAGAATGGATCCGACGTCGTTGAAGTGATGGACTTGGTCTACAGCCGCGCCTCGGTGCTAAAATCGCGTTGGGTCCTCTGCGTGCCCGAAGATTCGTCGGTGAAGTCGATTGCGGATCTGGCCGGCAAGCGAGTGGCGACCGAACTCGTGAACACCACGAAACGCTTTTTTGAGGCCAAAGGGGTCGCGGCGGAGATCGAATTTTCCTGGGGAGCGACGGAGGTAAAGGTTCCTGACTTGGTTGATGCGATTGTGGACATCACCGAAACCGGTAGCTCGATCCGCGCGAACAAACTCCGAATCATCGACACCCTGCTTGAGACCAACACCAAATTCATCGCCAACAAGGCGAGTTGGGCGAATCCGGCCAAACGAAAAAAAATTGAGACCCTTGCCCTGCTCCTGCGCGGTGCGCTCGAGGCGGAAAGCAAGGTGGGACTGAAATTAAATGTCCCGAAGAAAGCGCTAGAACTCATTGTTCGCGCCCTGCCCTCGCTGAGAAATCCCACGATCTCGCCTCTGAGCAATTCCGATTGGGTGGCGCTTGAGACGATCATCGACGAGAGTGTCGTCCGGGAAATCATTCCTCAGTTAAAGGAATTGGGGGCCGAGGGGATCGTCGAATATCCGCTCAACAAGGTCATCTACTAAACCACCTGAACCACATCTCGTCATGGCCAAAGTCACTCTCGGTTTGCTCCAACATGCTTGTTCGGCCGACCCAGCCGCCAATTTCAAGAAAACCCTCGCGCTCACTGAACGAGCGGCGAAGCAGGGGGCGAACATCATCTGCACTCAGGAACTCTTCCGCTCGCAGTATTTCTGCCAAAACGAAGACCACGAAAACTTCAAGCTCGCCGAGCCAATCCCAGGACCGAGCACGCAAGCATTCCAGAAAATCGCCAAAAAATACGGCGTCGTAATCGTCGCTTCACTTTTTGAAAAGAGGGCTTCGGGCCTTTATCATAATACGGCCGTGATTATTGACGCCGACGGCAGTCTGCTCGGCATCTACCGGAAAATGCACATTCCCGATGATCCGCTTTACTATGAGAAGTTCTATTTTACGCCCGGTGACACCGGGTTCCGCGCCTGGAACACAAAATTCGGTAAAATCGGTGTGCTCATCTGTTGGGACCAATGGTATCCTGAAGGAGCGCGGCTGACCGCGATGCAAGGAGCGGAAATTCTCTTTTACCCCACGGCTATAGGCTGGCATCCTCAGGAAAAAGCCGAACACGGCGTAAACCAACACGGCGCTTGGGAAACGATCCAGCGCAGCCACGCGGTCGCCAACGGTTGTTATGTCGCGGCGATCAATCGTATCGGGGTGGAGACGCCGATCGGCGGGCCTGGGATCGAATTCTGGGGCCAAAGTTTTGTCGCGGGCACAAGCGGGCAGATTCTCGCGAAGGCTAGCATTGACCGCGAGGAGACCATGCTGGTCCCGATCGAGCTCGATAAGGTTGATGTCACCCGAACCCATTGGCCCTTCTTGCGCGACCGCAGAATCGACGCCTACGGAGACCTCACCAAACGATTTAGCGACTGAAGGATGATGGCTGCAAAGAAGACGCCCGCCGCGCTGGGCTTCCGTATGCCGGCCGAATGGGAGCCGCAGGCGGCAGTTTGGCTATCTTGGCCGCATAATCTAAAGACGTGGCCGGGCAATTTCAGGCCGATCCCGGCCAAATTCGCGGAGATTGTCGCGCACATCAGTCGCTTTCAGGAGGTGCGCATCAACGCTGCCCACGCCCTACACAAGAGGGCTTGGGCTTTGATTGAAAAAGCAGGCGCGGATACAAAGCACGTCACCCTGTTCGATCATCCGACTAATGACGCATGGTGCCGAGATCACGGGCCCATCTTCGTGAAAAACGATCAGACCGGCGAGGTGGCTGTCACTGATTGGGAGCACAACGCGTGGGGTGGAAAGTATCCGCCTTATGATCTCGATAACACGATTCCGCCGAAGATCGCGTCCGCCCTGGGCCTCCGCAGATTCGAAAAGAAAATGGTGATGGAAGGCGGTTCAATCGATGTAAACGGCGCCGGACTTCTGCTGACGAGTGAGTCGTGTTTGTTGAATAAGAATCGCAATCCCACGATGACCCGGGCCGAGATTGAACAGGCACTGAGGGATTATCTCGGCGTGCACACTGTTCTCTGGTTGGGCGATGGAATCATCGGCGATGACACCGACGGGCATATCGACGACCTGACGCGCTTTTATTCGACCAATGGAATCGTGACCGTCGTCGAGACAAATAAACGGGACAAGAATTACTCGATCCTGGCCGAAAATCTAGAGCGGCTTCACGCCCTGCGGACACCAACGGGCAGGAAATTCGACATCGTAAATTTGCCGATGCCAAAGCCCTGTCTTTACAAGGGACAACAATTGCCGGCGAGCTACGCCAATTTTCTCGTGATCAACGGCGCCGTGCTCATGCCTGCATTCCGTCAACCGGCGCGGGATGAGTCCGCCGGGGAGGTGCTGGCCGCTTGCTTTCCAGGTAGGGAAATTATTCCCGTGGACTGTTTGGAGCTCGTTTGGGGCTTGGGCACTCTGCATTGTATCTCGCAGCAGCAACCCAAATGAAGTTGGCCCGATTTCTGGTTTTTGCCGGTTTCATTTTGATGCTCGCCGGATGCGAGTCGGTTTCGGAACGAATCTCCGACCGCTTCGATTTGGTTCCGCCGAAGACACAATCTTTCGATGGTGATAAAGCGACGGTCTTCCTCGCCGCCCAACGAGCCCTAAAGCGGATGGACTTTGTGACGACGCGCAGAGCAGCGGCGCAAGGCGTGATCAATGCTCGGAGCGGAATTCGCGATACGGCGGTCTTTGGAGCCGGACGCCAGTTTACCTTCGAAATTCGATTGAGAAGCGTCGAACCAAGAAACACCGCGGTGGATGTTCAGCTCATCGAAATTTTGGAGGGAGATTTCAAAGCGGGAGCTACCACTCGACCTCTTCGCGTCCACGGGCTTTATGAGTCGTTCTTCGAGCAACTTGATCGGGCGATGCGTGACGGGATCTCGCCAGTTAAGCCTAGTTTGTGATCCAATCGATCCCGGTTCAGCGAGAATTCTAGGTCAAATTAGGGCTTGCTCACGAGCCCTTCACCTAGGGATTCTCAACCTTCGCGGCTTAGATTCAGATCAAATTGGCGTTCCCGCGATGTGCTCCCGCCAATACTCTCACGCAAGTTCAACCATCAACCCAAGACCCCGCCTCATGGCCGGGTCCCAACCGGTGCAAAGGAGGCCTGGAGCCAGCCGACTTTAAAACCGGATTTACGCATATGAGTTCGCTAATGAATGACCTGCTCGCGCAATCCTCCTTCGATAAACTGAAGGTCGGCGCGATCATCCCCGGCACGATCACCGAGATCCGCCAAAATGAAGTTGTCGTCGATATCGGCGGCAAATCCGAAGGCCTAATCCCGGCCAATGAGTTCCTCGACATCGGCGAGCTCCAAATCGGCTCCAGTATCGAAGTGCTGGTCGAAAAACTTGAAGACAAGAACGGCAATCCCATCCTTTCGTTCGACAAGGCTGAACAAAAGAAGAACTGGGATAATATCCTCACGAAGTTCCCCGAAGGCTCCATCGCTGCCGGTCGAGTGAAGGCCAAGGTTAAGGGCGGTCTGATCGTATCGATCGGCGTTGATGCCTTTATGCCTGCGTCACACATCGACGTGCAGCCGCCGAAGAACCTAGATCAATACGTCGGCCAAACCTACGATTTCAAGGTTCTCAAGATCGATCTCATCCGCCAGAATGTCGTATTGTCGCGCCGCGAGCTCATTGAAGAGCAGCGCGCTTCCAAACGCCGCAATCTCTTGGAGAGCATCCAGCCTGGCCAAGTTCGCAAAGGTGTCGTCAAGAACATCACCGACTTCGGTGCTTTCATCGACCTCGACGGCATGGACGGCCTGTTGCACATCACCGATATGAGCTGGGGACGGATATCGCACCCGAGCGAGATGGTGAAGCAAGGCGAAGAGATTCAGGTAATGATCATCGAAGTGAACCGCGAAAAAGAGCGGGTTTCATTGGGCCTCAAACAGACCACCAAGAATCCTTGGGACGAGATTGAACGTAAGTTCCCGGTCGGCTCCAAGGTTCACGGTAAGGTCGTAAATCTCGTGCCATACGGTGCGTTTATTGAGATCGAGCCGGGCGTTGAAGGTTTGGTGCATATCACGGAGATGTCTTGGACCAAGCGCATTACCAAGCCATCGGAGTTGCTTAAAGTTGGGCAAGAGCTAGATGCGGTCGTTCTTGGTATCCAGAAGGATGACCAGAAGATTTCGCTTGGCCTGCGCCAGCTTGATCCAAATCCATGGGACATGGTTCGCCACAATTACCCGATTGGGGCGCGCGTTCGGGGCAAGGTCCGAAATATGACAACCTACGGCGCCTTTATCGAACTCGAGGAAGGTATCGACGGTATGGTGCACGTTTCCGACATGAGCTGGACCCGGAAAGTAAATCATCCTTCTGAAGTCCTTAAGAAGGGCGATGATGTAGATGCAATCGTGCTGGATATTGATCCATCACAACAACGTATCAGCCTCGGAATGAAGCAACTAGCGGTTGATCCATGGTCAGACATCGATTCGTTCTTCAAGATCGGCGACGTCGTCCAAGGCACGGTCACCAAGATCACTTCCTTCGGCGCCTTCGTGGAATTGAAAGATGGAATCGATGGCCTCGTGCATATCTCGCAGATCAGCGAGGAGCGAATCGAGAAGATCAAAGACATCCTCAAAGCCGGGCAGGTGGTCGGCGCACGGGTGGTCAAGATCGACCGCGACGAACGTCGTTTGGGCCTTTCCATTAAGGCCGCCAACTACAGCGCCGAGGAATTGGCCGCTGAGAGTGCGACTTACGAGGCGCTGAATCGCAGTGCAGGTAATGACATGATGAACCTTGGCGACATCTTGGATGAGGCGTCGAAGAAGGAGTAAGTCAGCATCTTGCGATCGCACTTAGTGCGTTAGCGACA
>Ga0209550_10002122_pt1 | contig 19068 bp, 13 predicted proteins | sample LauGreSuBDMM15SN_2_FD_187567 | JGI IMG/M metagenome (GOLD analysis project Ga0209550, IMG submission 187567) | Freshwater lake microbial communities from Lake Michigan, USA - Su13.BD.MM15.SN (SPAdes) (version 5) | ecosystem: Environmental > Aquatic > Freshwater > Lake | place: Lake Michigan...
GTCGATGTCACGAGTTCAGGGCGGTGCAGTTCACGTCCTGCCCCTGTTTCAAACCAGCTCGGTGAGTGCCGCAGGCGTAAAACCTTTCAGGGCGCCGCTAGCACCCTGCGCGGTTTGCGCTCAAGTGGCGCCGGCGCGCTCTTCGGCTCGACGTTCTTGTGCATCGACGACGACCGTGGTGACGACATCGGAACCGACGTTCGTCATCGTGCGCACCATGTCGAGGACGCGGTCGACTCCCAGCACAATGCCAATGCCTTCCGGGGGAATTCCAAAGGTCACGAGCAGTCCGGCGATGAGCGGCAGAGAGCCGCCGGGAATACCGGCGACGGCAACCGCGCTCAGCACCGATAGCAGCAAGAGGGTGAGCTGCTGGCTCATCGAGAGATCGATGCCGAAGACTTGGGCGACGAAGAGCACGACGCAGCCCTCGTAGAGCGCGGTGCCACTCATGTTCATCGTGGTGCCGAGCGGCAGCACAAATCCGGCGACGCTCGGGCGCAGGCCAAGCGTTTTTTTCGCACAATCGAGTGCGGCGGGTAGTGTCGCATTGCTCGAGGAGGTGGAGAATGCCGTCACGAGCACCGAGCGGATGTCCTTAAAAAACTGCAGCGGCTTGCGGTCGGTCCAGACGCGGAGCCAGATCGACATCGTGCCGAACAGGTGGAGCAACATCACAACAACGCAGCCGAGGGCGAACACGCCGAGGGCGATGAGAATATCTACGCCGATCTTCACGATGACGCTGTAGATCATGGCCGGCACGGCATACGGCGCGAGGCGCAGGGCGAAGTGGACGATGCCGGTCATGAGTTCGCTCACGAGCTCCAAGGTGTCTTGGAGTTTTTTGCGTTTCTCCTCGATCAGCTGCGTGCCGACGGCACCGACGAGAATGGCGAAGAGAATGAGCGGGAGTACGTCGCCGATGACGTTGTTATTGTGGCCCATCACGGCGCCGAAGAGATTTTTCGGCATGAACATCTCGACGATGGTCATGAAACTCATCGACGGGGAGGCCGCGCCCGAAGCGATGTGTTTTTGGGCGGCGCCGCCGAATTCCTGCAACAGGCGGGTTTTCGTCTCGGCATCGAGTTGATTGCCGGGCCGGAGCACGTTCATCATGATCAGGCCGAGGCCGACGCCGATCGCCATATTAAGGAAAAAGAGGGTGAACGTCCGACCGGCCAAAGGCCCGAGCCTATCAAGTCGACCGAGCTGCACGACGCCCGTGGCGAGCGAGGCGAAGACGAGCGGGATCACCACGAAGAACAGCATGCGCAGGAAAATCTGACCGAAGGGATCGAAGACGTTCGTCGAGACCTTGCGCATGAACGCCAAGAATTCGGGCGAAAATTTTCCGACGGCGAGCGTGGCAACGCCGGCGACGACGCCGACGACCAGGCCGATGAGAATGCGATTGGACAGGGGGCGATTGGTCTCTGCCATATCGGCGGAACGTGGTCTGGGCGTGCTAGCTTGTCCAATGCGAAGTGAGACTGGGCGTTCTCAAAACTTGTCGAGTGGCCCGAGCATGCGCAGGGTTCGGCCATGCCTCCGCTTGAATTCAGTGCTGTCGTGCTGGCTGCCGGACATTCGACCCGGATGGGCTCCGACAAGGCGCTGCTCGAATTCGCCGGCGTCGCTTTATGGCGACGCCAGCACGCGATGCTGCGACAGGCGGGGGCGGCGGAAATTTTTATCTCAGCACGGGAAGAGCAGCTTTGGGCGCAGGGTGAACACGTCGTGCGCGACGCCGTGGCGGGCGGCGGGCCGCTCGGGGGATTGGTGGCGGCGTTGGAGCGCGCGGCGCACGGTCACCTCGCAGTGCTCGCAGTGGATCTGCCCAAAATGGAAGCTAAATGGTTTCAGTCGCTGCTGGCCGAATGCTCCGCCGGCGTCGGTGCGGTGGCGCGGCGCACGGTCAACGGTGATTTCTTCGAGCCACTCGCCGCGGTGTATCCGCGTGAGATTTTGGGTCTCGCGAGGGCGGCGATGGCGCGCGGGGAATTTTCTCTGCAACGCTTGTTGGTCGCAGCCGAGGCCGAGCAACTCATGCGGGTCCGCGGGTTGCGCGCAGACGAATCCGTGATGCTGGAGAACTGGAACGAGCCTGCCCGGTAAGGTTCGATCGACCGGATTTTGTGGATTGGGCCAGGGGATACCGGTTGTGCTGAGCGACTTGGCGACGCGCCAAAACCGAAACATCCGTGGCCACGAATGGGAATTAGGCGTAGCGGTCCTCGGTCCACGGATCGGCCCCGTTCGAGTAGCCGCGTACTTCCCAGAAGCCGAGTTTGTCTTCCGCGAGAAACGTGATGCCGCTGACGAATTTTGCGCCCTTCCACGCGTAGAGTTTCGGCACAATCACGCGCGCGGGACCCCCGTGTTCGCGTGAGACCGGAGCGCCGTCGAAACTCGTCGCGACGAGGACATCGTCGTCGAGACACGCCGCGAGCGGGAGGTTGGTCGAGTAACCGTCGTAGCTCGTGAAATAGACGAACGTGGCCTCGGGTGGGGGTTGGGCGAGTTCGTAGAGCGCGGTGAAGGCGACGCCTCCCCAGCGGCAGTCGTATTTGCTCCACGTCGTCACACAGTGAAAATCGCTGACGTCTTCGACTTGAGGCAGAGCGTGAAGCGCGGCCCATGAAAGCGCGGTGGGCTTTGCCACCAGTCCGTCGAGCGTGAGGCTCCATGCGTCGTGGGTGATGTCCGGCTGCACGCCCAGATCGAGCACCGGGAAACCCTCCGTGAGCTTCTGGCCGGGCGGCAGGCGGTCGCGGGATGGGACCAAGCGCGCGGTGACGCCGCGGGCTTTTTGTTTCTCAGCCCAGCGTTGCTTCGCAGCGATGTAACGTTCCTTCGACATGCGGGGCACGGTAGCGCGTAGCCGCGCGACGTAAAGCCGCTCCTGCATTTGGGTCGCGCGAAGGTGAGCGGCGTAACGGTGCGCTTACCCCTCGGTGAGCGCGGCGGTGACGGCTTCGCGACGCCGGACGTAGTAGATCGCCATGCCTCCTTGGTAAAGGACCGTCACGAGCGAAACGGCGAGATACGTCATGCGGTAGACCAGCTCGATAAATTCGTCGACGCTCAAGCCGATGACTTCGAGCTGCTGTTTCATCTCGGCGGTGACTGTGGCGTGGAGCGGTTCCAGCTGGGGATGGGCCAAGCGCAGCGCGCAGTAGCCGAGCATGCCGGCCATAATGAGGTACTGGCTGTTGATCAACCACGTCATCCCGCGCGCATCGCTGTGGCGCAGGAGCGTGACGCCGTGCAGTTCGAGCGCGCCTGCCCCGGCGATGAGCACCCCGATGCCCGCGCCAACGGGGTCGCCCCGAGAGGCTGCGAGCACGGCGCAGAGCGACGCCGCGATCACGATACTCAGCCCGTCGAACCGAGCGAGGCGCAGGACGCGTTGGAAAATTTCCTCGGGAAGGAGCGGAGGGGCTTTCATCATTGCCTTGTGATTCTCGGTGCGGCGAAGAAGTTCACCCTCCGCTCGCGTGACCGCACCGTCAAACAAACCCTTTCCCTTCCGCTTGGAGTTCCCGCCCGAACTGCCGATTACCTCGCGCGTGGAGGAGATCACGGCTGCGATCCAGGCGAACCAAGTGGTGATTCTCGCCGGGGAAACGGGCTCGGGCAAAACTACGCAGATTCCGAAAATGTGCCTCGCCGCCGGGCGCGGCTCGCTCGGGCGCATCGCGTGCACGCAGCCGCGGCGCGTGGCCGCGCTCTCCGTCTCGCGCCGCGTAGCCGAGGAACTCGGCGTGCAATGGGGGCGCGAGGTCGGGTGCAAGATTCGTTTCAACGACGAGACCACGCGTGACACGGTCATCAAGTTTCTCACCGACGGCATGCTGCTCGCCGAGGTGCAGGGCGATCCGCTGCTGCGCGGCTACGACACGATCATCATCGACGAGGCGCACGAGCGCTCGCTGAACATCGACTTCCTCCTCGGGCATTTGCGCACCCTGCGTTACAAGCGCCCCGAACTGAAGATCGTCATCACCTCGGCGACGATCGACACCGAGGCCTTCAGCAAGGCGTTCGACGATGCGCCGATCATCCAGGTCGAGGGCCGCACGTATCCGGTCGAGGTCATCTACGCGCCGCTTGATGAATTCGGCTCCGACGCGGCCGAAGGCGACGAACGCGAAGCGCAGGCCGAGGCGTTGCACTACATCGACGGGGTGGTCGAGGCGGTCCAGCGCATCGTGCGCGAGAGCACGGGCGGCGACGTGTTGGTGTTTCTCCCCAGCGAGCGCGACATCCGCGAACTGGGCGATTTGCTCGACGGCCGGCGACTGGTGAACTGCGAGGTCATTCCGATGTTTGGTCGGCTTTCGAATGTCGAGCAGCAGCGCGTCTTTGCCCCGACTCAGCGGCGGAAAATCATCCTCGCGACGAATATCGCCGAGACGTCGCTGACGATTCCCGGGATCCGCTTCGTCGTGGATACGGGGCTCGCGCGATTGAGCCGCTACTCGCCGACGGCGCGCACGCGGCGGCTGCCGATTGAGCCGGTCTCGCAATCGAGTGCCGATCAGCGCAAAGGCCGGAGTGGACGCGTGGCTGATGGCGTGTGCATCCGGCTCTATTCGGAGAAAGATTTTCTGGAGCGCCCGCGTTTCACGCAGCCGGAAATCCAGCGGGCCAATCTGGCGGATGTGATTTTGCGCATGAAGGCCTTTGGGCTCGGCGACATTGAGCGGTTTCCCTTCATCAACATGCCGGCGGCGAAATCCATTCGCGCCGGCTACGCGCTCCTGGAAGAACTCGGTGCGCTCGACGCGTCAGACGATGTGGCGGACTCGGTGCGTGTGCTCACGCCCATTGGCCGTGAACTCGCCCGGCTGCCCGTCGACCCGACGGTGGGGCGCATGATCTTGGAAGCGCGCGCGGAGAAGGCGCTGCGCGAAGTGGTCATCATTGCCGCCGGCCTGAGCATCCAAGACCCCCGAGAACGGCCGATGGACAAGCAGCAGCAAGCCGACAACGCGCACCGGCGCTTTGTGCATCCGGATTCAGATTTTCTCACGCTCCTCAACATCTGGGAGGCGTACCACGGTGAGTTCGAGACGATGGCGCAGGCGAAGCTCCGCCGGTTCTGTCGCGACCATTTTTTGAGCTACACGCGCATGCGCGAGTGGCGGGATATCTACACGCAGCTGATCGATACCTTGGAGCAACGGGATGATTTCCGGCTGACCTCCGCCTATCATGGCATGGGTGAGGTCGACCAGAAGACGACGGCGTTCGGCACGCCGTCGTATCGGGCGATTCACCGGAGTATCCTCGCCGGCCTGCTTGGCAATATCGCGCACCTCGACGAAGAGAACGGCGGCTACAAAGCCACTCACGATCGGCGCGTGGCGCTGTTTCCCGGTTCAGTGCTTTTTCGCCGCGAGGAGCCGAAGAAACGTTCGCCGGAGGGCGGACCACGCGGGGGTGCGTCGAAGGGCGCGCCGCCGAAAACTCCGCGCTGGATCATCTCGGCGGAGATCATGGAGACCTCGCGGCTGTTTGCGCGCACCTGTGCGCGCTTGGACCCGCTGTGGGCGCTCGATCTCGGCGCGCATCTCGTGCGCGTGAGCCACAGCGAGCCGTTCTGGGATGTGGAAAAAGGCCGCGTGATGGCCAAGCAACGCACGCGTCTCTACGGACTGGAACTGGAGAGCAAGGCGGTGGGCTACGGGAAAATCGACGCCGTGCACGCGCTGGAGATTTTTATTCGCGAAGGGCTCGTGAACGACACGATTTCCTTCCCGCTCGATTTTATCGCGCACAATCGCTCGGTCCGGGAAAAACTCGCCGACGCGCTCACGCGCGCCCGCGACAGCGGGTTTCTCAATCTCGACGAGGCCACCTATCGATACTACGCCGCGCGGCTGGAGAAAACACCGGTGTCGGCGGTCGGCGAACTCGTGGATCTGGTGCGCGAGCGACGCGGGGCCGAGCCGCGTTTTCTCATGTTGGAGACGGAAGATCTGCGCGATCCCGAGACGTTGGAGCACGATGCGGAGGCGTTTCCTGAGGCGCTGCCCCTCGACAATCGTGCCCTGCCGCTCGCCTACGCCTACAAACCCGGGCAGACCGACGATGGCGTGACGCTCGACGTGAGCGTGCGCGAAGCGGAGACGCTGACGCCCGCGGCTCTCGACTGGGCGGTGCCGGGTCACCTTGGGCAAAAGGTCGAGCACTACCTGCGCGCGTTGCCGAAGGACCTGCGTCGCGGCTTCGTACCGCTCGCGGAAACGGCGAAGAGTCTCGCGGAGCAAGTGGCGGCGCGCGACCGACTCACCGCCCGCCGCGAATCACTCATCCAGGCGCTGGCCGCGCAGATCGCGGAGCGATTCCGCATCACGCTCGATCCGGCGGTGTGGGCCGATAAGCCCTTGCCTGACCATCTGCGCGTCCGCGTGCGGGTGCTCGACGCCAAAGGAAACCCACTCTGCGCGAGCCGTGAGCTCGCGGAAATCGATGAGGCGCTCCACCTCCAAAAACGCACCGCGAGCGCGACGGTGGCGCGGGTCGAGCCGGAAGCCTGGCGTCGCGCGCGCGCGAAGTGGGAAACCCCGGCGCAGACGTCATGGAAGTTTGGTGACGTTCCTGAGCGCGTGCTCGTGACTGAGCAGGCGGGCGTGCCGGTGTTCGCGTTTCCGGCGTTGCAGGCGGAGAAAGACGGCGTGGCCGTGCGTTTGGCGAAAACGCCCGAGGAAGCGCGCGACGTCACGGGTCGCGGACTCGCGGCGTTGATGGAGCGACAGCTCAGCAATGACCTCGGCTGGCTCGAGCGCGATTTGCGCGCGGTGAAGAATCTCGGGCCGCTGATCGCCACGCTGGCGCCGGCCGAGGAGCTGCAGGCGCAAGCGTTTGCGATGTTGCGCGGTTGGTTGTGCGATCCGGGGCGCGTAGCGGCGCGCGCCAGCGACCCGAAAGGACCTCCCCTTGCTGGCGCTCGCGGCTACACGACTGCCGTGTTCACTGCGGCGATCGAAAAATCGCAGGCCGATCTGCGCGGCATCGTGCCGCGGTTCTGCGATCAGCTGCGGGAGATTCTGACGTTGCGGCAGACGCTCATGGTACAACCGGGGGCGCAGGCGGGCCTCGAACGCGACCTCGCGGCGCTGCTGCCACCGGACTTTTTGCGGACGACGCCCTACGCGCAGCTGCCGCATTTTCCGCGGTATTTAAAAGGCATGAAGCTGCGGGCCGAACGTTGGCGCCAAAATCCGGCGAAGGATGCTGAGCGTGCAGCGCAGTTGGCCCCGTATGTGGGAGCGGCGGGGAAACTGCGGGAGCGCGAGGGTGGCGAGGCGTTTCGGTGGTTGGTGGAGGAATTCCGCGTGAGCCTGTTTGCGCAGGAACTCGGGACCGCGGAGCCCGTCTCGGCGGTGAAGCTGGACCGCGCGCTCGCGGCGCTGCAGCACGGGATTGTCGTGACGCGGGTCGAGCCGCCACCGGTGGCGAAGCCGATTTTGGCAGCTGGCGTGACCGAAAAGAAAATTGCGCCGGTGAAAAATTTCGGGGCGCTGGACCGCTTGTTTCCGCGGTGAGACGGCATGGTGATTGTAGTCGGGTCGGCGCTCGCCGCCGAGCCGTCACGCCGACGAGTGGCGGACCTAGTGGCCGACAAAGGTTAGGCGCAGCTCTTGCAGTTTTGGCGAAGCTTCCGGCGTGAGGGTGAAGAACACCTCGACGCGGCCGTTTTCGCCAACGAGCGGAAAGGTGCCCCGGAGTTGGTTGAGCGGCTGGAGTGCGCCGACGGAGTGGATTCTGCCGGCTTGGGCGAGTGTCGTGCGGGTTTGCGCGATCCAGTCCGCGCGCGAACGGTCAGGGAAGAAATTTTCAGCGACGATTTCGGCGGCGAGTGCTTCGGGCCACACGGAGTCGGCGAGTAGCGTGACGAGTTGTTGTTTTCGTTGCGCGAGAATGTTCGAAACCGGCAGCGAGCGCGGTGGCAGTTTGGCTTTTTCGAGCAGCAGCGTGGCCACCTTGGTGTTGGCCGCGCCGGTGCCGGCGTAGGTGACATTGGCGAAGGAGAAAACGCCGAAGCCGTAGTCAGGGAAAAAGCGATACTCGCTGCCGAAGCCCGGCAAGCCGCCGCTGTGGCGCGAGGTCGCGACGCCCTTGCTGTCAATCGTGCTGGAGAGTCCGAAGCCGTAGCCGTTGGCGGAGGGGTTGGCCTCGCCAGCGAGGGTTTTTGCGGTCGCGTTCACCCCGGTGGGCTGGGTCGGCGTGTGCATTTCCCGCACGGTGGAGCGGCGCACGGGACCGGTGTCGGCGTCATCGCGCGGGGGCCACGCTGAGAGGTGAAAGGCGATGTAGCGCGTGAAATCTTCGGCGGTGGTGATGAGGCCGCCCATGGCTCCATAGGCGCCATCGCGTTCGAGCGGCTCGAGTTGCCACGCGTTCTGCTGCCAGCGGTAGCCGAGCGCGAGGCGGTCGGGTGGGACTTCGGAGAATTCCCAGCGCGTCGCCGTCATGCCGAGGGGCAGGAGAATTTCGCGGGTGATGTAGCGTTGGTAGGGGACGCCCGCGACGATCGAGACGACGCGTCCGAGGAGGGCGAAGCCGAGATTGCTGTATTCGAAGGCGACGCCAGGTGAATGTGAAAACGCGATACCGCGGGAGAGAAATTCGCCGAATTGCGCGTCGGTGATGCCGAGTTGGCGGTCGCCCCACGGGTTGTCCTCGGGAAAACCGGCCGCCATGCCGAGCAGGTGGCGGAGGGTGATTTTCGGCGCGTCGGCGGTGGGCGCTTTGATCGCGCGGAATTCCGGGAGATGTTTTTCAACGGTGTCTTCGAGCGACAGTTTGCCGGCGTCGCGGAGTTTGAGGATGGCCAGCGCGGCGAAGGACTTCGTCATCGAGGCGATGCGGAAGGCGGTGCGCGCATCGGCGGGGATCTTTTTCTCGAGGTTGGCGAAGCCGACGTTGCCCGTGTGGAGGAGCTGTCCGTCGAGCACGATGCCCCAGACCAAGCCCGGCGCGTGTTTTGCCGTCGCGTGGTCGGCGTAGAGTGTCGTGATCTCGGGGAGGAGGGCGGCGATTGTTTTCGCCCGATCGGCGTCGGCGAAACGAGCCGAGGCGTGGCCTTGAGCGGTAGCGGATGGGAGGCTGGCAAGCAGACCGAGCAGGAGAGCCCAGAGGTGGAGCGGCGATTTCATGAAGGCGGAGAAAGGGAGGAAGGTCAGGGTTCCACCACGACGGGGAGGCCGGTCCACACGAGATCGAGGAAGGTGAGCGCATCCCAATTCGCGAGACGGAAGCAGCCGTGCGATTCCGTGCGGCCGACCTGTTCGGGCTTCGGGGTGCCGTGGATGCCGTAACCGGGGAGATCGAGGCCGATCCACGCGAGGCCGACGGGGTTGTTGGGGCCGGGTGGCAAAATGAGTTTGCGGCCGAGCGAGCGCGCTTCCTCCGATTCGGGAAAGACCTCGGGGTTGAACGTGTAGTCAGGATCGCGGGCGACGACTGTCACGCGCAGCTCGCCGACCGGACGTTTTTCGACGCGGCTGGCGATGCTCACGGGAAAATGAGCGATGACACCGCCGTCGGCATCGAAGATTTCCAACGTGTGGGCTGCGAGTTGGATCATGACCCGCGCGGCTTTTTTGGTTTTCGGCAGGCGCGGTATCGCGGGCACGACGAGCGGCGTGCCGGCGGCGGGCTCGGCCCAATTTACGTCGGGATTGAGTCGGCGGATGAGATTTGGGCTGGCGTGCGTGCGCTCGGCGACAAGTTCGAGGGCGGTCTCGTAATCCAGCGCGGTCTGTTGGGATTTGCCGACCCACGTCGGGGCCAGCGGCTGCAACCGTGTGAGGTCCTCGGGGGAGAGCACGAGTTGCGTGAGCGGCGCGGACGTCAGCGCGAGGCGGGCGCGAGTCGTTGCATCGAGTGCGCCGGTGGCGGGCAGGTCGTGACTCTCTTGAAAGGCGCGCAAGGCCGCGGCGGATTGCGGACCGGCGACGCCATCGATGGGGCCGGAAGAAAACCCGGCGCGAGCGAGGGCAATCTGGGCCTCGAGCCACGACGTGACTGGGATCGGCGCAAGGGCTGGGCTGTCGGCCTCGGCGGGTTCGCGAATGGGGACAGAGGGAGCGACGGGATCGGCCGCGATCACGGGTGCCGGTGCCGGTGGCGGCAGTGGGGGCATTTTGAATACTACCGCCGGAGCGGCCGCCCACGTGAGCGCCCCGGCGACGGCGAGCCCGCAAAGGAGAGCGCAAGCGAGACGTTGGCGGAGGAGGGAAGGCATGACGGATCGGCGAGGTGCGGAGCAGGACTCTGTCTGCAATCACCTGCGAAACGCTAGGCCGATTTCTCGCCCGGGGATGCAGCACGGAAAGCCCGGATTAGACTTTTGAACGAGGAGCAAGCGTCCGAACAGGTTCTCGTACCGCCCGTCGTAGATAAATGGACTCAATCCCTTGGGAAGGGACGCCGGGGCCACGTTCCGGAAAAATCCAGAAATCAACGGACGGCGGTAGCGGTCCGCTGGGCGGCGCGGCCGATTTCTGCCCCGGCATTCGGAGTGGCGTCCCGCGGGCGATGGCGCGCGTTAAGGGTTCAAAGCAGACGCGGTTTAAAGCAGACGGGCCTTGATTTTCGGCGACTACCTCAAAAGGTGTTGGCTACCTCAACCCACTTTCTGTGCAACCGATTTACTTACGCTCGTTAGTCTGCTGCGCCCTTGCGCCGGTTGTCGTCATGCTCGTGACCGTTGGTGCGACGGTGGCGCAGGCCGCCCTGCCTCCGGAAAAGCTCGCGCTCCTGCCACGAGCGTCGACTGGGCCGGTGGATTTCGCGCGCGACATCCAGCCGATCTTTGAGGCGAGTTGCGTGCAGTGCCATGGTCGCGGGAAGAACAAGGGTTTGTTCAGCCTCGAAACGCGGCAGGACTTTGTGGAGGGCGGGGAGACTGGCGTGGCGGCCGTTGTGGGGAAAAGCGCCGAGAGTCTCGTCGTGGCGATGATCTCCGGACTCGATCCCGACAGTGTGATGCCAAAAAAGGGTAAGCAGCTGACGACGGAGCAGGTGGCGATTTTTCGCGCGTGGATCGATCAAGGCATGCTCTGGCCGAACGAGATCACATTCCGCAAACACGAGCCGGCGAATCTGCGCTCGCGGGAGCTGGCGGAAATTGTGGTACCGCCGTCGGCGACATTGGAAAACCCGATCGACCGCTTCGTGGACGCGAGTTTCTCGAAAAACCAGATCGCGTGGCCGAAGACGGTCGATGATCGCACCTATGCGCGGCGCGTCTGGCTCGACACGATCGGACTGCTGCCGCCGACGGCGGAGCTAGAAGCGTTTGTCGCCGAGGTCGCGGCCGACAAGCGCGCGCGACTGGTGCAACGTCTCCTCGCCGACCACCAGCGCTACGCCGAGCACTGGTTGTCGTTTTGGAACGACCTCCTGCGAAACGATTATAAAGGCACCGGCTACATCGATGGCGGGCGCAAACCGATCACCGACTGGCTCTACACGGCGCTGGCGCGGAATCTGCCCTACAACGTGTTCGTCGCGGAGCTCGTCAATCCCGGCACCGAGTCCGAGGGCTTTGCCAACGGCATCACGTGGCGGGGCACCGTCAACGCCAGCATGGTGCCGCCGATGCAAGCGGCGCACAGCGTCGCGCAGGTGTTTCTCGGCGTGAATCTCAAGTGTGCCTCGTGCCACGACAGTTTCATCAACGAATACACGCTCAAAGATGCTTACGGTCTCGCGAGCATTTACGCCAACGGCCCGCTGGAAATCGCCGAGTGCGACAAACCCACCGGACACATCGGCAAGGTGAAATTTCTCTACGAGGAAATCGGCTTGATCGACGCGCGGGCTGACTCGGCCACGCGCAAACGCCAGCTCGCTGACGTGATCACGGGTCGCACGAACGGCCGCCTCCCGCGCACGATTGTCAACCGCGTGTGGCAGCGCTTCATGGGTTATGGCCTCGTCGAGCCCATCGACGAGATGGACCGGCCCGCGTGGTCGCCGGCGCTGATGGACTGGCTCGCGGAGGATCTCGCCGCGCATCGTTACGATTTGAAGCATACGATGGCCCGCATTCTGACCTCGCGCGCCTACCAACTCCCGGCGGTGAATGTCGGCGAGACAGAGGAGCATTTTATTTTTCGCGGTCCAGCGGTGCGTCGGCTGAGTGCCGAGCAATTTTCCGACGCGATCATGACGCTCGCGGGGATGAATTATCCGAAGGCCGATGCGAAACTGAACCGCGACCTCGCGCTCCAGCGGGGCAAGCTGGAGGTCTTGCCGCTGACGCCGAAATGGATCTGGGCGACGGCCAATGCGCACGTGAAGGCGCCACCGGCGTCAGTGCTGTTTAAGCGTGTCGTGCCACTGGCTGCGGCGCCGACCGAAGCGTGGCTCACGATCGCGGCGGACAACAGCTACGCGGTTTCCATTAACGGCAAGAACGCCGCCTCGGCGTCCAAGCGGTCCAGCACCGGTGCCGATATTTACGACGTGCGGGCGCATCTGAAAAAAGGCGACAACACGATCACGGTGACGGCGCTGAATTTTCTCCCGGAAGGCACCTCGCCGATTCCACGTGAGGCCGAGGGTGGGACGCCGGTGCCGCTCCCGGCGGATGCGGACAATCCCGCGGGCTTGATTCTCTACGCCCGCGTCAGGGCGGAGGGTGCCGTGATGGATTTTGTTTCGGATGACGCCTGGACAGCGGCGGTCGGGAAGGCGGCGCCGACGGCCGCGTGTGAACTCGGCGGAGTGGACCTCGCGCCGTGGCGCGTCGGCGGACACTTCCTCGAGCTCGCGGCTTCGCACAAGGACACGCTGGCGGTGGAGCGCGCCTCGCTGGTCGCGGCTGATCCGCTGATGGCGGCACTCGGCCGTCCGAATCGCGAGCAAATCATGACCGTGCGGCAGGGCACGGCCACGACGTTGCAGGCGCTCGAGCTGACTAACGGAAGCACGCTGGCGGTGCTGTTGAAAAAAGCGGCGGAAAAAATTCTGGCCGATGCTCCGGTGCGAACGAGCCCTGCGATGCTCGTCACGGGGCTCTACCGGCACGCGTTGAGTCGACCGCCGACGACGGTGGAGCTGGCGGCAGCCGCGCCGCTGGTGGGTTCGCCGGCGAGTTCCGAAGGCGTGCAGGATTTACTGTGGGCGCTGGCGATGCTGCCCGAATTCCAACTGATCAAGTGAAATGACATTCAGTTGGATCACCACGCCACGTTGCTTCTCGCGCTCACAAACTAGCGTCCCTCCGCCATGAACCTCCACCGACTCACCGCGCAGCATGATTTCCGCCGGGCCAACCCCGCACTCCGTTCGCGGCGGGATTTTCTGAAAACGGCCTCGACTGCCACGCTGGCTGCGCTCGCTGCGGGTGCGCCGCGCTCGCTGTTCGCCGAACAGGTATTGGAGAAAATCGCGCCGACGGCGGACCGCGTGATCGTCCTCTGGATGGGCGGCGGTATGGCGCACACCGAGACCTTCGACCCGAAGCGCTACACCCCATACGCGGCCGGCCTTGATCCGAATGAAGTGCTGAGCACCTTTCCCTCGATTCCCACGGCGGTTGATGGCGTCCGGTTTTCGGCGGGCCTCGAAAACCTCGCTTCGGTGATGGACCGAGGGACGCTCGTGCGCGGGATGCAGGCGGCGGACCTCGGGTTTATTTTGCACTCACGGCACCAGTTCAACTGGCACACGGGCTACGTGCCGCCGCAGACGGTGGCGGCACCGCACCTCGGCGCGTGGATCGCGCGCACCCGCGGCCCGCTCGATCCGGCGATGCCGGCGTTCATTAACATCGGGCAACGTTTCGACCTCGGGGAAGGTGAGGAGCTGAAAGCGTTCACGACGGCGGGATTTCTCGGCAGCGAATATGGCCCGTTCAACGTCGCGTTTCCGGAGCAGGCCGCCGACGCCGTGCGCCCGCCGGCGGGGATGAGCCCGGGGCGGTTTGAGAACCGCGACACGTTTTACCGCAAGCTGCTCGAGGCGAGTCCACTGGGGCGCGACGGGAGCGGTTACCAAAAGGAGTCGCTCCTGCGGGCGATGGACAATGCGCACCGGTTGCTGAGCTCGCCGTCGGCGAAGGCCTTCGACCTCGCGTTGGAACCGCTCGACCGCACGCGCAAATATTTCCCCGCGTTTGAACCCGGCATGCGCTTCGACGCGCCGCGCGACCGCTTCGGGGCAAAGTATGAAGAGAGCATGGTCGGTCGTTTTGGCCTCGGCTGTCTCCTCGCGCGGCGCTTATGCGAAGCCGGCGCGCGTTATATCGAGGTGACGACGGAATACATTCCCTTTCTCAATTGGGACACGCACGAAAACGGCCACGCTCGCCTCGTGGGGATGAAACAGATGATCGACGCGCCCATCGCACAGCTGGTGCGTGACCTCGACGAGCGCGGGTTGCTCGACCGCACACTCGTCGTCGTCGCGAGCGAGTTCAGCCGCGACATGATGTTGGAAGGGAAACCGGAGAAAGCGGTGAAGGATCAGGTCGTGGTGCCAACGGTGATCAACGACGAAAAATTCTACGGTATGCACCGGCATTTTACGGCGGCGGGCAGCGTGTTGCTGTTTGGCGGCGGGATGAAACGCGGGTACGTCCACGGCGTGACGGCTGACGAGCGGCCGTGTCGGACGATTAAGGATCCGGTGACGATCACCGACCTCCACGCGACGATCTATCGGGCGATGGGCATTCCGCCCAACCACGGCTATGACGTGGAAAAGCGGCCCTTCTACGTGACGAGCGACGGCAAAGGAAAAGCGGTGCGGGAGTTGTTCGCGTAGTTTACGGTCGGATACGTTGATCGTCCCGCGGTGCAAGGTAAGCACGAGTGGTGCCTGTTCCAGAGCGCATTGCCGGTGGCGGCGGGCGCCGGTCGATGGGCATTTTTCTGGAACGCGGCTTTCGCGGCGATGGCGTCGAGTTCCGGCATCCGCTTGCGATTCTTTGCCAAATACTCGCCGACGCTTGTTTCAGCCGGACCTGGATTGCGCTTTTCCAATTTCGATCTGTGGGTTCCGATCTCTTGGAGCTAAAGGAGACCCTCATTCCCGCAAATTTCGGCGCCGCAGGGTTTTGATCCCCCCGCGACGCCTGCTCGTAAATCGGCTACGACCGCAGCGCCACGGGTGGCCCCAATACTTCACGCAGCACCATCGCGCGCCGCAAGCTGCGCGGATCACGCAAATCATGGCGCAGTTCGTTACTCACCAGATCACGGCGGGCGACGACCGCTTCGCCTTCGGCCACCACGGCGGCCCGACGCGCAGCCAGCACCCGCTGCTCGTTCAGCGATTGCAGCTCCACCGCGAGCTGCTCTTGCCTGACCAAAGACGCCTCCAGCGTTTCTTTCGCGAGTGAATCGGCGGACTCCGCCTTCTGCGACCACACCGGCGGCTGCAAAGGGGGAGGGAGGGCCAGTTCCGGTGGTTCTTCAATCGGCGGCGATCGGAAGGACCGTTCCTCTTCCGGGTCCGGCATTGTGGGCGGTGCGCTCCACTCCGGCGGGACCGCTTCGCCCCGCCGCTCGGCTATCATTCGTCGAACCTTTTCGCGCACCTGTTCGTTCCGCAGCTCGTCATCGGCGGCAACATCCGTCTTGGCCATCGAGGCCGGTTGCGAGGCTCGGCGCAGCGCGGCCTCTTTCTCTTGCGCTGCTTTTTCGGCGGCCTCCCGCCGCGAATTTAGCCAGAAGGCAATCGCGCCGGCTACGGCGAGAATAACCTGAATATTTTCAGTGATCCATTTCATGAGGTAAAGCGACCGGGCGACTCAGCTCGCGTCCGCCGCAGCGAACTCGGAGCAAGTGTCACCCGTCCGATCACTTTTTACCTTCGGGTGTGGCGATGCTTTGGCGCATCGCGGAGTCGGCCTGCACGTTTTCCATCTTGTAATAATCCATCACGCCCAACCGTCCGGTGCGGAAGGCCTCGGCCATGGCTTTTGGCACTTCGGCCTGCGCGCGCACGACTTCTGCCTGCATCTCCTGCACGCGGGCCTTCATTTCCTGCTCGACGGCCACGGCGGCCGCCCGGCGAATTTCTGCCTGCGCCTGCGCGATGCTCTTGTTTGCCTCGGCTTGGGCTTCTTGGAGTTTCGCCCCCACGTTCTCGCCCACGTCCACGTCGGCGATGTCGATCGAGAGAATTTCGAACGCCGTGCCCACATCGAGGCCGCGCGCCAGCACGGTTTTTGAAATACTGTCCGGCGACTCCAGCACCGTCTTGTAAGTTTCCGATGTGCCGATGGTGGAGACAATGCCTTCGCCGACGCGGGCGATGATCGTCTCTTCCTTGGCGCCACCGACGAAGCGGTCGAGATGCGTGCGCACGGTCACCCGGGCTTTTACTTTCACCTGGATGCCGTCTTTCGCCACGCCGTCGATGGTCGTGCGACCGCTCGCGGGATTTGGGCAATCAATTACTTTGGGATCAACGGAGGTGCGCACCGCTTCGAGCACGGATTTGCCGGAGCCCTTGGTCGCGAGGTCGATCGCGCAGGCGCGATCCCAGTCCAGCTCGATGCCGGCTTTGCGGGCGGCGATCAGGGCTTGGATGGTCGGCACGACATTGCCGCCGGCGAGGAAGTGCGCGGCGATGGTGTCGGTGGAGATTTCGATGCCGGCTTTGACCGCGGTGATGCGGGCGTCGACGACGAGATTGTAGGGCACGCCACCGAGGCGCATACCGAGCAAGTTGGCAAAGCCCACGGGCGCGCCGTTGAGCTTGGCCTTCAGCCAAGTGTTGATGAAAGCGATGACGATAAAACCGATGATCAGCGCGGGCACGCCGATCAGCGCGAGGAGGAATAATGAAGGCATGGCAGGATTTAGGTTTTGGTGACGATGAGGCGGAAATTATCCAGGCCGGTGACGCGCAACGCTGCGCCTTTGGCCACAAATCCGGCGGGCGAAAACGCCTCGTAGCGCTTTCCCTCCACGCGCACGAAACCCGTCGGCATCAGCGGGGTTTCCGCTTCGGCGTTTTTGCCCACGATTTCAGCGGCCGCCAGCGGTGGCTGACTGGTGCCATCGACGGCCGTTTGCACCGTCATGCTTTTGCCCAGTCGCGTTTTCGGCAGCCAGACCAACTCTGTGTAAACGGTCAGACCGAGCAGCAAGAGCGCCGTGACCGTGGCCACCAGGCCCCCGCTTGCGCCCAGCTTTACGAACGCCACGCCGCAGCCGGCCGCCATCGCCAGGCCGCCGATGAAGCCCAGCACGCCTCCCGGCACGAAGACCTCGGCCGCCAGCAAAATCACTCCGACTAGAAAAAGGAGCGCAATCGCGTTCATGCGTCGGCCCTTTCCACCACCAGCCCGAAATCCGTGCGTCCGCACACGATGACCGTCGCGCCCGCGTCGATGGAGCCGATCGCGACCGATGCTTCGTAGCGTCGTCCGTCAATCTCCACCTGCCCGCTCGGAAATAATCCCGTCGCGGCCACGCCACGTTGTCCGACTAAGGCCGACAGGCCAACCGCCGCAGGCGAGCCGCCCGAATTTTGAGCCGTGCCGTCAATCACCGCTCCCACCGCCAGCCGATCCCAGAACCAGCCGTCCGGGATAAAGCGGATCAACGCCAAGCCCAGCCCAACGGCCAACGCCAGGGCAAGTCCGAGATTCTGCAACGGCCCCACGAACACATCGCCCGACCATGCCACCGTGATCGGCTCGTTCGGCCAAAGATCGGCCATCGACCACACCAGTGAGCCGATCATGAGCAGCAGGCCAGCCAAGGCCGCCACGATCACGCCCGGGAAGAAGATCACCTCCGCCAAGAGCAACAACAGGCCGAGCGAGAAAACCAAAATGGGCTCATGCCCTGAAAGCCCGGCGACGTAGCTCCCGAGAAACACCACCCCGAGCAGCAGAAACCCGGAAATCCCCAATATCCCGAAACTAGGACTCTTAAACTCAATGAACAGTGCCAGCAGTCCCAATCCCATCAGGATCGGCGAAATCGTGTTGAGCAGCACCGCCAGCCGTTCCGACCACGTGATCTCCAGCCGTTTCACCGTGTAACCGCCGGCGCCAAACTTCTTGGTCAAAAGCTCTTCCATGGTCTTGGCCGTGCCGGCGGAGAGCAGCGCCCGGGGCGGATGACCGTAGGCCTTGGCCGATTCGCTTGCCGTCAGTGAGAGCAACTCACCCTTGGCCTTCAACACTTCGTCCTCGATCTTCAATTCATAATCCGAATCCACCATCGCCGAAATCACCTGCCCTCGGTAGCCCTTCCCCTCGGAGATCGAGCGCAAGCGGGCTTTCAGGTAGCTCACGATTTTCATCTTCATCGTTGCCTCCACTTCTTGCCCCGTGCCCGAGACCGGTGCGGCCGCACCGATGATCCCGTCGGGCGAGAACCAAATTTCGCCGGTCATGGCTGCAATAAACGCTCCGGCCGAAATCGCCTCGTTGTTCACGTAGGTCACTGTCTCGCTGGGAAACTTCCCGAGCGCTTCCATGATTTCGAAGGTCACGTTCAAAGCGCCGCCGGGGGTTTTCATGTCGAGGACAACCGCATCGGCCTTTTCGTCGATCGCCTCCTTGAGACCGCGCCGCAAGATGTAGAGCACGGGGGACGCGATCTCGCCCTCGACTGGAATGACGACGACCCGCTTCGGCGTCGTCGCGATCGCCGGCACCACCGCATCGGCCGGGATCAGTGAAACGGCTGGTGCCGCCGAGCCGTTCACCGGGCCCAAAACCGGCACGGGCACCGCCCCGAGCGAGAGCGTGCAGCCGGCGAGCATCAAAACTAAACTACGCAGAAACATCGTGCGTAACGGATAGGCGTCCACTGGCCTCATGCAAGCGCCACCCGCTTGGAGCCGCCGTCATCTGTTTCCAAAAATCCCCCGCAAACGCGAGCGCCTGACCGGAGTGCCCCATGATGAAGGCCGGCTTGGTGTTGGCCTCACCGACTGCAGCAGGAGTGTGACGGCCGGTACGGGCCGGCCGCATGTGGCTTGCTCTAAGCCGTAGCCATGCAATCGACCGTAGCCGCCGACGTGAGGAGGCGGGATGAAAGGTGAACCGGGTTCTCCGGCCTCGTCACC
>Ga0209550_10002123_pt1 | contig 19067 bp, 17 predicted proteins | sample LauGreSuBDMM15SN_2_FD_187567 | JGI IMG/M metagenome (GOLD analysis project Ga0209550, IMG submission 187567) | Freshwater lake microbial communities from Lake Michigan, USA - Su13.BD.MM15.SN (SPAdes) (version 5) | ecosystem: Environmental > Aquatic > Freshwater > Lake | place: Lake Michigan...
ATTGCATCCGGTACTAGCACGCTTACTTGTCGCACGTGGACTCAATGATATAAAAGAACTCTCAACGGGGTTAGATGCTTTAATTCCACCGCAAGCGTTGCTACAGGTTGGTGACGCTGCCATGTTTCTCGCAGATGCAATTGAAGCTGAACAAAAACTACTTGTGGTTGCTGACTATGATTGTGATGGAGCTACTGCTTGTGCTGTTGCAGTGCGCGGCTTACGCAGCATGGGCGCACAAGTGGATTATCTGGTACCGAATCGATTTGAATATGGTTACGGTCTAACACCAGAAATCGTGGCACTCGCTGTAGAAACTAAATCCCCCGACATCATCATCACCGTGGATAACGGTATTGCAAGTGTTGAAGGCGTTGCAGCAGCGCAGGAATTAGGGATTGATGTCGTCGTAACCGATCATCACTTACCCGGCGATCACTTACCTGCAGCAGCCGTCATCGTTAATCCCAATCAACCACACTGCAACTTCCCGAGTAAAAATCTAGCAGGTGTCGGTGTGATGTTTTATGTGTTGATGGCATTACGCGCAGAGCTGCGTTTACGTGGCCATTTTGAAGCACAAAATCAACCTCGACTCGACAAGCTGTTGGATCTTGTTGCGCTAGGCACCGTTGCTGATGTGGTCAAGCTTGATGCGAATAACCGCGTTTTAGTAGCCCAGGGTTTGCAACGTATTCGCACTGGTCATGCGTGTGCAGGTATTAACGCTTTATTTCGCGTCGCAGGTAAAGAAACGCGGCAAGTCAAAGCTATCGATCTTGGCTTCACAGTTGGCCCACGTTTAAATGCAGCAGGTAGATTAGCGGATATGTCACTAGGCATAGAATGTTTACTAACCGATGATCTAGCACGTGCAGCAGAAATAGCTAGTCAGCTCGATAACATTAATCGAGAGCGACGTGCTATCGAAAATGATATGCAAGAAGCAGCGATGCAAACTCTTGAAAACATCAACCCTCAATCCAGTGCCACGCTATGTTTATTTAACGAGCTATGGCATCAAGGTGTGATTGGTATTGTCGCTTCACGTTTAAAAGAAAAATATTTTCGTCCTACCATTACCTTTGCACCTGCAGGCAATGGAATGATTAAGGGATCGGGGCGATCCATACCCGGCTTTCATTTACGGGATGCTTTAGATTTAGTTTCAAAACGTGCACCCCATCTCATCGATAAATTCGGTGGCCATGCGATGGCAGCGGGACTGTCTTTACAAGAAAAAGATTTTGAAGAATTCTTAACCACTTTTGAACAGGTTGGTAAAGAGTGGTTAACATCGAGCCAACTTGAGCATGTTTTAGAAACTGATGGTGAGCTAGAAATTAGCGATTTCAACTTAGATTTTATTTCCTTGTTAGAAACGCAGGTTTGGGGACAAGGATTTGCACCACCTGTATTTAATGATCAATTCCAAGTATTAAATCAAAAAATACTCAAAGAAAAACATCTCAAATTATTTTTAGAAAAAGATGGACAACAATTTGATGCGATTTGGTTTAACCACACAGACGGGCTGCCTAAATTAATACGTGCGGCTTATCGCTTAGATGCAAATGAATATAATGGACGAACCAAAGTTCAATTACTGCTGGAACACGCCGAAGCTGTCTAAAATCTACCACAAAAACCGTTGTAAAAAAACACGGGCATAGTACATCAGCCTATTAGACAAACTCCCCTTTTGGGATTTATCTTGATTAATAAATCTATTGAGATAAATAAATGGGAGCAGTCTTATGCAGGACTATCGCCTTCAACTCGATCACTGGCTCTATGCCATCAATCCTGATTTAAAACTGGATGAAAATGATGGCGTATTCATAGAAACAGAACATCATTCACCGATTTTAATTTCCCTCTCCGAGCAAAAACCGATTTGTCATTTATATGCTCCCCTGCCTTCATTACCTTATGACGATTTAGAAGCATTATTCATTCAAGCTTTGGAATTAAATAGCTACGGCATCCCATTAGGTGGCTGTTGGTTAGCTTGGGAAGATGAATTAAACATGCTGTGTCTGCGCTATGACTTTAATCTAGCGCGTGGTGATCAAGTCGGCTTTCAAAACACCCTACAAAATTTTATTTCTGCAATGGGAATAACAACATCGCTGTTTGCGGAAAATTCGCCTCAACTAGATAACATTCCAATCCAACAGACAGCTAGTCAAATTAATTATCAACAATTAGCTTGAATTAAATGCAAATAAAACTAAGCGAGATTAGCCATGGAAAAAATCAATGAATTTTTAAGACCTAGAATTCCAAATGATTTATTAGGTGAATATGGCTCAATCACATTAGAAAAAACAAATCATCCACCGATCACACTTGATATCACCAACAATAGTGAGGTTTGTCATTTATCTGCGCCTGTGGCTTCCATACCAGAAACTAATGCTATTCCCCTACTATGGTCAGCTTTAGAGTTAAACAGTCTTAGTTATGGCAATCATGAGTGTTGGATAGCAAAAAATCATGAAGAAGAAACACTATCTGTTTGCAGAAATTTATTTATTCCTGAGTTAGATACGAACAATTTTAATCAAGCCTTAGATGAGTTTTTTGAAATTGCATCGGGCATGAGGAATGCCTTTTTAATTGATATGGATAACTCATCACTTCAATAAATAACCAAGAGACACATCATGGACAGAACTAGCTCAAGCCATAACTTGCGCACAACTGACACAAGCCAAGACAATTCGATAAATACCAATCAAACTCAAGATGAAAAGTCTTCAGTTATTGTTAGCTTCGGAAAACAAAAGCAATTCACTTTACCCAGAACAGCATTTAATAATCCTCAGCAACCTACAAAGACCGATGAAAATATTAATCGCATAATACTTGGCGATGAAAAAATAAATCCTTATAAAGATGGGAAATTCCATGAAATTCAATCTGACACTAGACCTATTTATAATGCTCTTAGGAATTTTGAGTATTCAGCATATAAATATAGTGTTAAATATGATAAAAAAAATAATGATACTGAACTTGAAACTGCATGGAGTAAATTTAAAATTGCAAGAGATACGTTATCTAGAATAGAAAATTCACCTAAAACATCGGATTCATCCAAAACAAATGAATCCGATGTTTATTTAAAAAAATATAATCAAGTTACATCACTTTTATATAAAAAAGAAGTTGATGAAATGACGGAAAATATAAATCAGATGGAACTGAAAATAGATCGTATTGAGCATCAAATAGCTAAAGGAAATACAACGCTACATAATAAACGTAATAAGCTTAATCGTGAACTTGATAAGCTTATTAATATTAAAAATCATAAAGAACAGATAGGCTTGAGAACACAAACTCCTCTTGAAACTTATTTGGCAGATTCGCACTTAAGGACAAAACTTGACCCTCTAACAGGTATTTTTCGAGATACAAAAACAGGGCTTTATGCTGAATTAAAACCTCTAGGAGATGGTAATTTTGCTTTATGTTTTGGATCTACTGGTGTAGGTCGTATGATGTCAAAACAGATCAAAGTCGATATTGATCAAGTATTAAATCAGAAAAAGGTACCAGCTGCTTATACGCAGGCAGTTGATCTTGCAGCTGAATTAATAAAAGAAGTATGTCTTTTTGGATCAGAAATTACAGTCACCGGACAATCTATGGGTGGTGGTATTGCAAATTATGTAGGCTTGAAACTTGGTATTAAATCAGTATGCTATAACGCTGCTGCACTTGGAGGAGCTGCGATTCAGGACTTACAAATAAGTACGTACAAAACTGAAAACAACATCGAGAGAGCCTGCTTAGATAAAGACAATATCAATAATCAGATACAAGTTCGTCGAAACCACGATATCTTCAGCGGAGAAAAACAACAAATAAGAATATCTCAATTTGCTAATATTTTTTATGATAATGTGGTGACGCCTCAAAATATCGGACCAATTTTTGTTGCACACGATAGCGACATTCCCTTACAAAATGGAAAACCTGAAGGCACTAAATCTAGGCATCGTACAAGTACCTTTGATGCTTTTTATCAACAACCAATACCTAAAGCTATTACCCCACCCGACAACTCTGATGCATCATCAGAATCTTCTTCTGCTAGCTCACCATCCGGTGGTGAAAAAAGCTAATCTTCACTATCTATACAAATCAGTTTTACTTCATTTTTTCTAATCACTCAGCAAACTCCTCGCATCACTAACCCACATGGCTTACCTCAGTCTACAAAAGCTCACTCAGGTATAATCTTGGGCTTTACTGCGAGCCTTAAAATCCATGGAAGCTGAACGTCTAAACGCCCTCTCTTCGCTCTTGACCGATTTGTCGGCACGCGAATCCGACCTACGGAGGTATCTTTGACTTCGATCTGAAGTCAGAGAAACTTGAGCAAGTCAACGCCGAACTCGAAGATCCTAAAGTCTGGGAAGACCCCAAGCGTGCACAGGATCTCGGCAAAGAAAAAAAATCCTTAGAAGCTATTGTCGATTCATTAACCACGATTGCTAGTGGCCTGCGTGATGCCGCTGATCTATTTGGCATGGCTAAGGATGAGAATGATGAAGAGACCTTAGTTGCGGTTGAGTCCGATGCACACGACTTACAAAAGCAAGTGGAACTCATGGAGTTCCGGCGTATGTTTTCTAATCCTCTGGATAAGAACAACTGTTTTGTGGATATTCAAGCTGGTGCTGGCGGCACTGAAGCGCAAGACTGGGCTTCAATGTTATTGCGTCAGTATTTACGCTACGCTGAACGCAAGGGTTTTAAAGCTGAAATTCTTGAGCAATCCGATGGTGACGTAGCCGGCATTAAAACTGCCACGCTAAAAATTGAAGGCGAATATGCCTACGGTTTTTTTCGCACAGAAACTGGCGTGCATCGTCTTGTACGTAAATCGCCATTTGATTCAGCCAACGGTCGTCACACGTCCTTTTCGAGTTTATTTGTTTATCCCGAAGTTGATGAATCGATAGAGATAGATGTTAATCCCGCTGATGTGCGTATCGATACTTATCGCGCATCGGGCGCAGGTGGTCAGCACATTAATAAAACCGATTCTGCTGTGCGCTTAACTCATGGTCCGACTGGGATTGTCGTGCAATGTCAAAACGATCGTAGCCAACATAGAAATCGTGCTGAAGCATGGGCAATGCTGAAATCCCGTTTGTTTGAACATGAATTACGTAAGCGTATGAGTGAGCAACAAAAACTAGAAGATTCAAAAACAGATATCGGTTGGGGACATCAGATTCGTTCTTATGTATTAGACCAATCCCGTATCAAAGATTTACGTACCAACTTTGAAGTTGGGAATACTAAAGCGGTACTCGATGGCGATCTAGATGACTTTATCGCTGCCTCATTAAAACAAGGCGTTTGAACACGATCATTATGATGACTGATAAATACGAAGGTCTGCAGGAAGAAAAAGACGAAAATTCCATTATCGCTGAGCGACGCGCAAAACTCGCAACGTTGCGTGAACAAGGTATCGCCTTTCCGAATGATTTCAAACCACAGCATAAAGCTGCAGATTTGCATGAACAACATGGACAAGCCGAGCGTGAATATTTAGAAGCGCATCCAGTACCAGTCGTAGTAGCTGGTCGTATGATGTTGAAGCGTGTGATGGGTAAAGCATCATTCGCTACCATACAAGATGCTACTGGTATACGTGCAGATGGTCGTATACAGCTTTACATTACCAATGAATCAATCGGTGAAGCAGCGCATGAAGCCTTCAAGCATTACGACATTGGCGACATACTCGGCGCAGAAGGCACGCTGTTCAAAACTAAAACAGGCGAGTTGTCTGTCAAAGTTACCACGCTGCGCTTACTAACAAAATCACTACGCCCTCTGCCAGATAAATTTCATGGTCTCTCTGATCAAGAAACCAAATATCGTCAGCGCTATGTTGATCTAATCATGAATGAAGAAACGCGTCGTACTTTCAAAGCGCGTACTGCAGCCATGTCCTCTATCCGTCGATTCATGGATAGCCATGATTTCATGGAAGTCGAAACACCGATGTTGCATGTGATTCCAGGTGGCGCTGCTGCTAAGCCTTTTATCACGCATCACAATGCATTAGACATGGAAATGTTTTTACGCATAGCACCGGAGCTGTATCTAAAACGCTTAGTAGTCGGTGGTTTTGATCGTGTGTTTGAAGTCAATCGTAATTTCCGTAATGAAGGTGTGTCACCTCGTCACAATCCTGAATTCACGATGATGGAATTTTATGCAGCCTATGTCAATTACAAATGGCTGATGGATTTCACGGAAGCTGTGATTCGTCAGGCAGCGGTGGATGCACATGGCACTGCTAAATTAAGTTATCAAGGTCGTGATCTTGATCTGTCACAGCCATTCCATAGAATGACGATTGTGCAAGCAATTAATAAATTCGCGCCTCAATATACGCACGAGCAATTGCATGATGAAACCTTCCTCAAAGCTGAGCTGAAAAAATTTGGCGCAAAACCGCATGCTCACGCAGGATTGGGCGCACTGCAATTAGGCTTGTTTGAAGAAACAGCAGAAGCCCAACTGTGGGAGCCAACTTACATCATTGATTACCCTATTGAAGTCTCTCCACTTGCGCGTGCTTCCGATACCGTTCCTGGCATTACTGAGCGCTTTGAATTATTCATGACAGGCCGTGAAATTGCGAATGGCTTTTCTGAATTGAATGACGCTGAAGATCAAGCCGCACGCTTTCATGCGCAAGTCGCGGCGAAAAAAGCGGGTGATGATGAAGCCATGTATTACGATGCAGATTACATCCGTGCTTTGGAATACGGCATGCCTCCTACTGGCGGCTGCGGGATAGGCATAGATAGATTAATGATGTTAATTACTGACTCACCGAATATTCGTGATGTGATTTTATTCCCACATTTAAGACGCGAAGATTAACGATATTTTTTAAACTACACCACACGGCCTCCGAATTCAAAACTCGGAGGTTTTTTTTCGTCCTTGATAAAACATAAAGACACCGTATGTCATTGTTTTGTAATAAAAAATTAGAGAAAGAATCTGGAATTACCTCTGAATATGAGTTACTCAGGGTTGCGTTTCAAATGACACCAAGAGCTAAAACAAAGAATTCATGGGAGGTAATGATGTGGTCGCCTTATCAAATAAAGTTATTAACTGAAGTGTGCAAGCTCGCGCAAATTGAATCATCTCTACCAACCATACTCGAGCATGGCACTTTATTATGGCGTGATATTCCAGTCACCCTACTCCCTACAAAAGAAGACGCGGAATCACTTTCTCTTTATGTGCATTACGGCGTTCCACCGCAAGAAAACATCACTGCGATTCTTACTCGTCTGCTTGAAATCAATTTGCTTATGCCACAAACCTATTTTGAGCGAATAGGTATCGATCCAGAATCTGGTGCTGTGATTTTTCAATATCGCATCAAAGCACTTGCAGCAGAAAAAATTTTACGTTTGATCGAGCATGCAGCCAACAAGGCTAGCGAATGGCGTGATGATTATTTTCTTCATGAAGTATCTATCTAGATCAAAAGATCAACTGAATTATTTTTATCGTTTAATCTCACTCATAAGAATTCACTATGCTTACTACGCAAATCTCAAAAAAAGATTTATATCCTAATCAAATACCTGCAACCGATCCTGTTCAACGATCTTCACTTCCGTTAAAACAGCCGTCGTCTTCAATAAAAAAACCAGTTCTTACTGCAGCCGTCACTCATGGAGTCAAAGATTTCGCAGGACAGTTTTTTGGACGAACCGCAGGATTAGCAGTACTAGCAGGCCTAACAAGCATTACAAGTGCTGAAACACCTTTGAGAGTTATCGCAGGTGGCATAGGTGCAATCACTGCAGGCACGCAAGCCTTTTTGATAGGTCGTCACCAGATAGGCGATAAAACACTGTCACAAAAAGCAGCATTAGCAATGTGCACTCTGAGTGTTGCCGCGGCTGGTGCAGGTATTTCTGCTTATGGTTCGTTTCAACCTGTCGTAGTTCTTGCAAGCTGTAGTGCTGCTGTAGCAGTGGCTTCACTGTTAAAATTTTGTGGTCATAAAAAACACTACGATGAAAACACGACTGAAGGTTTTAAAGCATTAGCATTCACAGCGGCGGTCGCTTATAGCGTAACGGGTGCTGGAATGCTGATCTCATCATGGAGCCCGCAAGAAAGCCATATTGCCGCACGCAGTATTGCTCAGCTAATCGAATCCAGCATTATTGAGCTATGCAAAGCCTCACTAGAACAGCTAGGACCTTCTGTAGATAAACATGTCTTGAGCTTTACAGGCAATGCTGGCGCATTATTAATGGGCTTGCCCTTTTATACTGCCGCTACTGTACTCTTGAATGGTGTTGTATCTGGCGCATTACAACCTCCCGTAGATTCGACAAAATTCGTGGAATTATGGTTGCCATTGATCGTAGGTGGACTTGCCAATACGGTAAGAGGCTCTGTTAATGCATGCTCAGTCGCTTATCTCGCATCAAACAATATTGGTCTTCACGAATCAGATAAAACACTGTTACGACCCAATTCATGGATAAAAAAACCCGATTGTTATAAGCTTGCACAAAAAACTGCCGTAAGATTTTTTCTTAGCTCCAGCAGAAACACGCTCTATTTTTATATGAGAGATAAAGGTCTGGCCATCATGCCTGCAGCTTGTATTGCACAAGCTTGCTATTCTGTTTTTGCTCAACAGCGTGATTTAATTTATGAATTGATGCAAGGTAAAGGCTGGGGTGAACCCGTTCTTAATCAAAGAAAGCCCACAACACGATTACATCAAGTATTAGTGGAGACTGATTCCCCTGAAATATCTAAGACTGAATCTGAAATAAAAGCAGCTATTTACATGCATGCTGCATTAAACAATAGATCTTCAACGTCCTCTGAAGAATCTGATTTATCAGATGTATCAGACATATCACATGATAATGAAGCAGATGATTCTGATATTGTGAGCGAAGAATCACAGAGCTCACATTAGATACAAGTTGCTTATTTGATGAATTAGTGATTTTCGCGTGCGTGATTAATAGTGTATTTAGGAATCTCAACCACTAAATTTTCACTAGCGACGATAGCCTGACAAGAAAGACGTGATTGCGCTTCCAAACCCCATGCCATGTCGAGTAAATCTTCTTCTTTGTCTTCTGCTTCATTCAAAGACTGAAAGCCTTCACGCACGATGACATGGCAAGTCGTACATGCACAAGATTTTTCACAAGCATGTTCAATTTCAATATCGTTCTCTAGCAAGGCATCACAAACACTAACACCTGCAGCGACTTCTAAAACTGCGCCATCAGGGCACAATACTTCATGAGGTAATACGACGATTTGAGGCACAATATTTTTCCGTTTTAATAATCAAGCAATCTCATCGAGTTTACGACCTGTTAATGCATTACGTACATTTCTATCCATACGTCTTGCCGCAAAATCTTCCGTTCCTTTGGCGAGGGCTTCAACTGCTTCTTTAATCAAGTGATGGTCTTTGCCCTGCGCTTTTTCTCTGACATCACTTAACAAGTGATGAATATTATCTTTTTCAGCGGCAGATAATAAATCTTGATCCAAAGCTAGTGCAGACTCTGTTGCTAAGACTATGCGTTCAGCTTCTACTTGTTCTTCTCTTAAAGCACGGTGCTTCATATCTTCATCGGCTGCGCCATAAGAATCTTGCAACATACGTGCAATTTCATCATCGGCTAAACCATAGGAAGGTTTGACTACGATCGAGGACTCTACACCTGAATGCATTTCACGCGCTGCTACAGAAAGTAAACCATCAGCATCGACTTGATAAGTGACGCGTATTCTCGCTGCACCCGCTACCATAGGTGGAATACCACGCAATTCAAAACGTGCCAGCGAACGATTGTCAGTAACTAACTCACGTTCACCTTGAAGAATATGCACCGACAATGCAGTCTGCCCATCTTTAAAGGTCGTGAATTCTTGAGCACGTGCACAAGGTATGGTTGAATTTCGCGGAATGACTTTTTCAACTAAACCACCCATGGTCTCTATGCCGAGTGATAAAGGCGTTACATCTAAGAGTAACCAGTCGTCGCCTGGATTTCTATTGCCTGCCAACAGATTGGCTTGAATTGCAGCACCTAAGGCCACCACCTTATCAGGATCAATATTTGCAAGCGGTATAGTTTGAAAATAATCCCCTACTGCTTTACGTATAGATGGCATGCGGGTTGAACCACCTACCAAGACCACACCATCTATGTCATCCACTGCTAGCCCTGCGTCCCGCATCGCTTTACGACACGGCGCTAATGTTTTGCTCACTAAATGACTCGTGATCTCCACAAATTCAGCAGCGGTAATCGTTAATCTAACTTCTTCACCTGAACTTAAAACAGCATCAATATGCGTATCATTATGTGCAGATAAAATTTCTTTCGCCTCACGCGACTTCACCATTAACAGACGTGTATCTTCATCTGACAGAGGTGAGCATTTTGCTTGCTCTATGATCCAGCAAAATAATCGATGATCAAAGTCATCACCACCGAGAGCGGAATCACCTCCCGTAGCCATAACTTCAAATACGCCCTTCGACAACTTCAAGATGGAAATATCAAAGGTACCACCACCTAAATCATAAACTGCATATACACCTTCAGAGCCATGATCTAAGCCATAAGCAATCGCAGCTGCAGTCGGCTCATTTAATAAACGTAAAACATTTAAGCCTGCAAGTTTGGCGGCATCTTTGGTAGCCTGACGCTGTGCATCATCAAAGTAAGCAGGTACTGTAATTACAGCACCGACTAATTCATCACCAAGCGCATCTTCTGCACGCTGACGTAAGGTCGCTAAGATTTCAGCTGAAATTTCTATAGGACTTTTTACACCTGCCACTGTTTTAAGCTGCACCATGCCTGGGGCATCGATAAAGTCGTAGGGCATGTTTTCAACATAAGCGATATCTTTTAGTCCACGACCCATGAACCGCTTGACTGACACGATCGTGTTTTTAGGATCGGTGGTTTGTACAGCTTGTGCGGCGTAACCTATATTGGCAAAACCCGTAGGCAAATAACGCACAATAGAAGGCAGCAAGGCATGCCCTTCTTCATCATTCAATACTTCAGGAATGCTATTGCGTACGGTGGCAACTAAAGAATTTGTCGTACCTAAATCTATCCCCACAGCTAATCTGTGTTGATGTGGCGCGGTAGACATGCCCGGTTCGGAAATTTGCAGAAGTGCCATAAAAGCTAAAAGAGATTGAAATAATAAAGGTCAGCGTTTAAGCCTCGAGTGCTTCAAAAGCCTGCGACACTTCATCAGCGAATTTTTCTAAGAACATCAGCTGGCGTACACCTTCACCAGCTTGTGCATAATGTTTTTCTTCCAACTGCTGCGCAATTGCAGATAACTGCTCTTTGCGCGCTGCGCTTAATTCTGATTCAAGTTTTTCTAAGGTTGACAGATCGCGTTGCGAACGAGCCTCATCAAGTAATTCACGCCATTCCATTTGCTGCATCAAAAATGCACGCGGCATGGCAGTATTGGATTCGACTTGCAGATCTATCCCATGCAGTTCCACCAAATAAGCAGCACGACGAAATGGGCTTTTCAGTATTTGATACGCTTCATTCGCCCGCGTTGCCCATTGCATTGCTACTCTTTTTTCTGCGTCGGGCGCAGAAACAAATTTATCTGGATGCACTTTGTTTTGCACTTCGCGATATGCAGCATCAAGTTGCGCGGTATCTAACGCAAACTCTGCTGGCAAATTAAATAAAGCGAAATGATTTTGCATGGTCATGTAAAACAAAAGCCTGTCACTACTTCAACAGGCTTAAAAAATGAAGTCTCACTCAAATTTAGATGGTGAAACTCTCTCCGCATCCACATTCATCTTTCACATTAGGATTACGGAATTTAAATCCTTCGTTCAAACCTTCACGCGCAAAATCTAACTCTGTACCATCGATATAAGGCAAGCTTTTTGGATCCACAAAAACTTTGATGCCGTGCGATTCAAACACTGCATCTTCTTGCTCATTGTCGTCCACATATTCCAATTTATAAGCCAAACCTGAGCAACCGGTGGTACGTACACCAAAACGTAAACCTATCCCCTTGCCACGCTTTTCCAGAAAGCGCGAAACATGCTTAGCTGCTTTTTCTGTGAGAGTGATAGACATAGTGAAGTTTCTCTTTCTTAAGCGATGTGACTTAATGAACGACTAAGCAGCTGCGGTCGACTCACCGTTATGACGTGCTTTGTAATCTTCTACCGCTGCTTTAATCGCATCTTCTGCAAGTATGGAGCAATGGATTTTCACTGGAGGCAGAGCCAACTCTTCCGCAATTTGCGTGTTCTTAATCGAAAGTGCTTGATCAAGCGTTTTACCTTTTACCCATTCAGTTACTAATGAAGAGGAAGCAATCGCCGAACCACAACCATAGGTTTTAAACTTTGCATCTTCGATAATGCCATCTGCACCAACCTTGATTTGCAATTTCATGACATCACCACAAGCAGGCGCACCAACCATGCCTGTGCCTACTGTTTCGTCATCCTTTTGAAAGGCACCGACATTGCGCGGATTTTCGTAATGATCTAAAACTTTATCTGAATAAGCCATGATGCTTTCCTCTGTTGATTGAGTTAGTGGGCTGCCCACTGAATTTTGCTGATATCTATACCTTCTTTGTACATATCCCAAAGCGGTGATAGTTCACGTAATTTTTCGACCTTCTTTTTAATCAGATCAATCGTGAAATCCACATCTTCATTAGTGGTAAAACGTCCGAAAGTAAAACGAATTGAGCTATGCGCCAGTTCATCACTGCGACCTAAAGCACGCAACACATAGGAAGGTTCTAAGCTCGCTGAAGTACAAGCTGAACCAGAAGAGACAGCGATATCTTTAATCGCCATGATCAAGGACTCACCTTCTACATAGTTAAAGCTCACATTTAGGTTATGCGGTACACGGTGCTCCATGTCGCCGTTCACATACACCTCTTCCATTTCACTCAAGCCTTTTGAGAGACGATCACGCAATGCACGGATACGTACAATTTCAGTATCCATCTCTTCTTTGGCTAAACGAAAGGCTTCGCCCATACCCACAATTTGATGCGTTGCTAAAGTGCCTGAACGCAGACCACGCTCATGACCACCACCATGCATTTGCGCTTCTAAACGTACACGTGGTTTACGACGTACATATAAAGCACCCACACCTTTAGGGCCATACGATTTATGCGCTGTAAAGGTCACCAGATCGACTTTAGTTTTTTCTAAATCAATAGGTGTTTTACCAGTTGCTTGTGCTGCATCTGAATGAAAAATAATGCCTTTACTACGACACAGTTCACCGATTTCATCGATAGGTTGAATCACACCGATTTCATTGTTCACCCACATCACTGAAACTAAAATCGTATCAGGACGAATCGCTGCTGCTAATTGTTCAATAGTGATCAAACCATTATCTTGCGGCTGCAAATAGGTCGCTTCAAAACCTTGACGCTCGAGTTCACGCACAGTATCCAAGACCGCTTTATGTTCAGTCTTAACGGTGATGATGTGCTTACCTTTAGTTTGATAAAAATGCGCAGCACCTTTTAAGGCAAGATTGTTACCTTCGGTTGCACCTGAAGTCCAAATAATTTCACGCGGATCTGCATTCACCAAAGCAGCAACATCTGCACGCGCTTGCTCTACAGCCTTCTCTGCGCTCCAACCATACATATGGCTACGTGAAGCAGGATTACCAAACTGCTCGCGCAAATAAGGAATCATTTTGTCAGCCACACGCGGATCAACTGGCGTGGTTGAGGAATAATCCATATAAATTGGAAAATGCGGTGCTCTGAGTGTATCTAAGAGGCTTTTTTCCATTGGTGCGTTCATGTTTAACTACTCCAAATAAATCAAACAATATGCTGCGTGCGCTGCATCATTAAAACGGGTTGAGGTTCAATCTTTTGCTTTTGCTTTTCAACTAAATCTTTAAGCGAAACTGAGTCTAAGTAATCGACCATTTTTTCATTCAAAGTGGCCCATAAATCATGTGTCATACAACGGGTGCCTGAAGCTTCACCATGACCGCTACAATTTTCACGACCACCACACTGTGTCGCATCCAATGGTTCATCCACTGCAATGATGATGTCTGCGACCGTGATGTTTTCTGCACGACGCGCAAGGTTATAACCACCACCAGGACCACGCACCGATTCCACAATTTCATGGCGACGTAATTTGCCAAACAGTTGCTCAAGATAAGAGAGCGAAATCTCTTGTCGCTGGCTGATGCCCGCTAGCGTCACAGGACCATGATGCTGGCGCAAAGCCAAATCGATCATGGCAGTCACTGCAAACCGGCCTTTCGTCGTCAATCGCATGAAATCCACTCCGTAACAAAGCTAAAAACTAGATGGGGTAACACTCATTCCCGAACAATTTGGTCAAGTATAACAAACTTGAGTACTTTCGTCAGGTACTGCCCAAATTGGGAACTCTGGCTAAGTTATTGATTTAGAAACTTAATTTACAGTGCTCAGGACGAGCGAGTAATTTCAACAATAAAGGAGCCGCATTGGCGCAAAAAACTGTTGCATGCCGGTGTTTTGAATGAAGGACATATTGTAGGGATGCTCAGAAACCAACTTTGGAAAGGCATCAATACCCTCTAACGCTTCCAACCACAGCGCAATCTTGCCCCATAAAACCAAGGTGGGCAGATCCTGATTGCTTTGCTGAGCATGTGCAGCGAGTGCATGCATCACCACTTGAAACAAAGGTCGCCACGCTTTGGCTTCTTTCACCGGTGGCACATGAGAGCGAAACACGAGCGCTGCATTTAACAATAAAAAACCTTGTTCTATTAGCTTGGCTTCTAACTGAGGCAGTGTTTGATTAAAAGGTGAACCTATGGCCCTTGCTTTGGCTGAAATGACCGCCATCGCTTCGACACCAGTGGAATCAGGTTGCACCAGACCCTCTGCTACCAACAACATCTTCATAAAGTTGCGTAATGAAGTCGCGCGATTGACTTGCTTAGACAAACCCTGTTCAGACCATAAGGACTGCACAGCACCATCCATAAAACACACACCGGTTGCACTCGCTTCACGTGGATAAGGACCCTCACCCACCAACACATAACGTACATCTTCAATCGGCTGACTAAAGGCCGCAAAAATGCGCCCCTGAGTTGGCAAAAAATTATCAGCAGCGAGAGTTTGTAGATATTCAGCATCAGCCTCTGCCATTGCTTCTAATCCTCGCATCAGGATAGGTCGCCAACTGGGAGCAGCTAACTTGAGAGCATCAATAAAAATTTGGGGGATCATGCTGAAATTTTTAAACTATTTATACGGATGCAGTATTTACGTTTTTAATGACAATGCATATTCCATGCGGCGCAATTTATTGCGCCCTACTTACTTTTGTTATGTTGTAGGGCGCAATGAATTGCGCCGAATGAGATCTCTGATGATAGATAACATAGCAAATGATCAGAGTTTTAAAAATGTCACATCAAACAAAACTTCAAAAAATCACTTCCCACTGATAGAAACAACATTATCTGAACCAGGCGCTCCAAATAACTGCTCTTTGAGCAAATGTAATTGATCACGCACTTGCGCTGCTTTTTCAAATTCCAGATTTTTCGAATGATCAAACATGAGCTTCTCAAGACGTTTAATCTCTTTACTCACTTGCTTCTCACTCATGGATTCATATTTCGCTTGCTCTTGCGCTGCCATCAGTTCAGCACGTGCTTCATCGACTTTATAAACGCCATCAATCAATTCACGAATTTGTTTTTTCACACCAATAGGCGTGATATTGTTTTCTTTGTTAAATGCGAGTTGTTTATTTCTTCTGCGCTCAGTTTCATCCATTGCGCGCTTCATAGAATCAGTAATACGATCTGCATACAAAATCGCTGTGCCGTGCAAGTTACGCGCAGCACGACCTATGGTTTGTATCAAACTCCGTTCAGAACGCAAAAAGCCTTCTTTGTCTGCATCTAAAATCGCAACTAATGACACTTCAGGAATATCTAAACCTTCGCGCAAGAGATTAATACCCACTAATACATCGAAGGTACCTAAACGTAAATCACGCAAGATTTCTGCACGCTCAACAGTATCAATATCGCTATGCAGATAACGTACCTTGACACCGTTATCACTTAAAAATTCAGTCAGCTGTTCTGACATACGTTTAGTCAATGTCGTTACTAGTACGCGTTCATTCACATTCACACGCTTAGTAATTTCTTGCATCAGATCATCGACCTGTGTTGTAGCCGGTCTTACATCAATCATAGGATCGACTAAACCAGTAGGACGCACCACTTGCTCCACCACTTGACCTGCATGATTTTTTTCATAATCTGCTGGTGTAGCAGATACAAAAACTACTTGACGCATTTTGGATTCAAATTCATCAAAACGTAGTGGGCGATTATCTAAAGCGGATGGCAAACGAAAACCATAATCCACCAAGTTTGTTTTACGCGCTCTATCGCCGTTATACATACCATTCAACTGACCGAGTAGCACATGTGATTCATCTAAAAACATGAGTGCATCTTGCGGCAGATAATCTACTAAGGTCGGTGGTGGTTCGCCTGCCTTGGCACCAGATAAATGACGCGAATAGTTTTCAATACCTTTGGTGAAACCGATTTCTTGCATCATTTCTAAATCAAAGCGTGTGCGCTGTTCTATGCGCTGCTCTTCGATCAACTTATTCTCTTTACGGAAAAAATCTAAACGATCACGCAATTCTTCTTTAATGGTTTCAATTGCACGCAGTACAGTCGCGCGTGGTGTCACATAGTGCGATCCTGGATACACCGTAAAGCGCGGAATTTTTTGACGTACACGACCCGTTAAAGGATCAAACAATTGAATACTATCGACTTCATCATCAAACAATTCCACACGCACAGCGAGTTCAGCATGCTCTGCAGGGAAAATATCTAAGGTATCGCCACGAACACGGAAAGTACCGCGCCCAAAATCGATATCGTTGCGTGAATATTGCATTTGAATTAAACGCGCTATCACATCACGTTGTGATAATTTATCTTTGGTGCGCAAAGTCAGCACCATTTGATGATATTCAGCAGGATTACCAATACCGTAAATCGCAGATACCGTCGCTACGATCACGACATCACGCCGTTCCATTAATGATTTCGTGCACGACAAGCGCATCTGTTCGATGTGCTCATTGATTGCTGAATCTTTTTCTATGAATAAATCGCGTTGAGGCACATAGGCCTCGGGTTGGTAATAGTCGTAATAACTCACAAAATACTCAATCGCATTTTGTGGAAAGAAATCTCTAAACTCACTGTAAAGTTGCGCTGCAAGGGTTTTGTTTGGCGCGAATACAATCGCAGGTCGTCCCATGCGCGCAATGACATTGGCCATGGTGAAGGTTTTGCCTGATCCAGTTACGCCCAACAAAGTTTGAAACGACAAGCCATCGTTTATACCTTCGACTAACTTGTCAATCGCAGCAGGTTGATCGCCTGCAGGCTCGAAAGGCTGATGCAAGCGAAACGGTGAATCGGGGAATGTCACCACGCGCGATTGATCAAGGGTGTTTTCCACTTGGGATAATTCAGACATCAGTCATGCGCCTTTGGTAAAATGTTGGGTTAGTTAAGTACAAAGCAAATTTCATGTTCGGCCTAATGTCATTTCAACTAGCGAAAATGCTGTCAAATGATTATGCGCCGCCAAATAAACCCAACTTTTAATGTTATCACGATGAACGCACCTCTTTCTGCCTCCCTATTTGCTGCCATTGAGTTAGCGCCAAGAGACCCCATTCTCGGCATCACTGAAGCTTTCAATGCTGACACCAACCCTGACAAAACCAATCTGGGCGTTGGTGTTTACTATGATGACAACGGCAAAGTACCTCTCTTAGAGTGCGTTCAAAAAGCAGAAGCGCTACTCATGGCCAAGCTCGCACCACGTACCTACCTCCCAATTGAAGGCTTAGCGGCTTACGACAAAGCTGTTCAAGAACTGGTGTTTGGCGCTGACAGCGAGATCGTGACAGGCAAACGTGCCATCACAGCGCAAGCCATTGGTGGCACTGGCGCATTGAAACTTGGCGCAGACTTCTTGAAACGCTTTTCACCGAACTCACAAGTGTGGATCAGCGATCCTAGCTGGGAAAACCACCGCGCTTTGTTTGAGTCCGCAGGTTTTGTTGTGAATAACTATCCCTACTATGATGTAGCAACCCGTGGTGTGAACTTCAATGGCATGTTGGATGCATTGAACACCATGCCAGCAGGCTCTATCGTTGTGTTGCATGCTTGCTGCCACAACCCAACCGGTGCTGATCTCTCCGACGCACAATGGGAGCAAGTGATTGCAGTCGTCACCCAACGCGATTTGATTCCATTCTTAGATATGGCCTATCAAGGTTTTGGTGATGGCATTGAAGAAGACGGCAAAGTCGTCAGACAATTCGCTAAAACTGGTGCGCCATTGTTTGTTTCCAACTCGTTCTCTAAGTCGTTTTCACTATATGGAGAACGTGTAGGTGCTTTGTCCATCGTTGCATCTGATGCGCAAGAAGCGACTCGTTTAATGTCACAACTCAAACGTGTCATTCGCACCAACTACTCTAACCCACCTATGCATGGTGGCCAGATCGTAGCGACTGCACTCTCCACACCTGAGTTACGCAAACTATGGGAAACTGAATTAGGTGGTATGCGCGTACGCATTAAAGCTATGCGTCAGGCATTCGTTGATCAACTTAAAGCCAAAGCCCCTGCTCATGATTTCAGCTTCGTTGTGCAACAACGTGGCATGTTTTCTTATTCAGGACTGACAAAGGCTCAAGTCGAACGCTTGAAAAATGAGTTCTCTATTTACGCAGTTGATACAGGCCGCATCTGTGTCGCAGCACTGAATTCACGCAATATCGATCGCGTGATCGATGCAATTGCAAAAGTGCTGTAAACATAAAGAGTTAAAGCAGTTTTGACAAACGCTATACATGT
>Ga0209550_10002125_pt1 | contig 19063 bp, 17 predicted proteins | sample LauGreSuBDMM15SN_2_FD_187567 | JGI IMG/M metagenome (GOLD analysis project Ga0209550, IMG submission 187567) | Freshwater lake microbial communities from Lake Michigan, USA - Su13.BD.MM15.SN (SPAdes) (version 5) | ecosystem: Environmental > Aquatic > Freshwater > Lake | place: Lake Michigan...
GAGCGTATCGAAGAGGGCTACAAGCCCGTGCCCGAGCGCTTGAAACATTACAAAGAGTTTGTCATCGGCTTGACGCCGGCGCAGGCCAAAGACCAAAGCGCGCGTTGCATGGATTGCGGCACACCGTTTTGCAACAGCGGCTGCCCAGTTAACAACATCATCCCCGACTTCAATGATTTGGTGTTCAACAACCAGTGGCACAACGCCTTGACGGTCTTGCACAGCACCAATAACTTCCCCGAATTCACTGGCCGTATTTGCCCCGCACCTTGCGAGGCCGCTTGCGTGGTCAATTTCAACGGGGACGCGGTGGGCATCAAGTCCATCGAGCACGCCATCATTGACCGTGGCTGGGCCGAGGGCTGGGTTGTGCCTCAGCCACCGGCCAAAAAGACCGGTAAAAAAGTCGCCGTGATTGGTGCGGGTCCCGCAGGAATGGCTGCCGCACAACAGTTGGCGCGGGTGGGCCATGCGGTCACCGTGTTCGAGAAAAACGACCGTGTGGGCGGCTTGTTGCGCTACGGCATTCCCGACTTCAAAATGGAAAAAATCCACATCGATCGCCGTGTCGAGCAAATGCAGGCCGAGGGCGTGGTGTTTAAAACCGGTGTGTTGGTGGGCAACTGGCCCAAGGACAGCAAGATCACCAATTGGGCCAAGGAAACCATCAGCGCTGACCAGCTGAAAAAAGAATTCGACGCGGTGCTGCTCAGCGGCGGCGCCGAGCAGTCGCGAGATTTGCCCGTGCCAGGGCGCGACTTGGCTGGCGTGCATTTCGCCATGGAGTTTTTGCCCCTGCAAAACAAAATCATCGCAGGCGACAAGGTGAAAGACCAACTTCGTGCCGATGGCAAACACGTGATCGTGATTGGCGGGGGCGACACCGGCAGTGACTGCGTGGGCACCAGCACACGCCACGGCGCGGCCAGCGTCACCCAGTTCGAGGTCATGCCCCAGCCGCCCGAGCATGAAAACAAAGCCTTGGTTTGGCCTTACTGGCCACTGAAATTGCGCACCAGCTCCAGCCATGAAGAAGGCGCTGAAAAAGGCGTTTTTGAGCGCGAATTCGCCATTTCTACCAAAGAATTCATGGGTAAAAACGGAAAAATCACCGGCTTGAAAACTGTGCGCGTCGAAATGAAAGATGGCAAGCTCACCGAGGTGGCCGGCAGCGAAAAAGAATACCCAGCCGATTTGGTGCTGTTGGCCATGGGCTTTACCAACCCTGTGGCCACCGTGCTCGACGCTTTTGGGGTGGACAAAGATGCCCGAGGCAATGCCCGTGCACATACCGAAGAGGGCAGTGGCTACATCACCAATGTGCCCAAGGTGTTTGCCGCAGGCGACATGCGCCGCGGCCAGTCCTTGGTGGTCTGGGCGATCCGCGAAGGCCGCCAAGCCGCCCGCACCATCGATCAGTACTTGATGGGTGAAAGCGAGTTGCCGCGTTAAAGTAGCGGCCTATGTCCTCCTCTTCCACGCCCTTGGTCGTTTTACGCGATCTGCACTTTGCTTATGGCGACAGACCCATTTTGCAAGGCGTCACCCTAGCGGTGCCACGCGGCAAAATCACCGCGCTCATGGGGGCTTCTGGCGGGGGTAAAACCACCGTTTTACGTTTGATTGGTGGGCAGTACACAGCCCAGTCGGGCAGCTTGGTGTTTGATGGCCAAGAGGTGTCCCAACTCTCCCACGAACAGTTGTATGCCGCGCGCCGGCGCATGGGTATGCTGTTTCAATTTGGCGCTTTGTTCACCGATATCAGTGTGTTTGACAACGTGGCTTTTCCCTTGCGCGAGCACACCGATTTGCCCGAGGCCATGGTGCGCGATATTGTGTTGATGAAACTCGAGGCGGTGGGTTTGCGCGGTGCGCGCGATTTGCTGCCCAGCGAAATTTCAGGCGGCATGGCCCGGCGTGTGGCTTTGGCTCGCGCCATTGCACTCGACCCCGAGTTGGTGATGTACGACGAACCCTTTGCTGGTCTAGACCCCATTTCTTTGGGCACGGCGGCGCGCTTGATTCGCCAGTTGAACGACGCTTTAGGCTTGACCAGCATCGTGGTCTCGCACGACTTGGATGAAACTTTTGCTATCGCCGACCAAGTCATTGTGCTGGCCAACGGGCGCATTGCCGCTCAAGGCACCCCCGATGAGGTGCGCCAAAGCCGCGACCCCTTGGTGCACCAGTTTGTCAACGCCGAACCCGATGGGCCGGTGCAGTTCCACTATCCGGCGACAGGCGTTGCCCAAGACTTTGGTGTGCAAGCGCCAGGAGGGGCCAAATGATAGTTCGCGGCTTGGCCCATCTGGGCTGGACACTTCGCGTAGTCGTGGCCGACATCGGTCATGCCGCACGCTTGTTCTGGCAACTGCTGTGTTGTGCGCCAAGCTGCTTGCGACGCTTTGGTTTGGTGCGCGACCAAATGCACTTTTTGGGCAACTACTCACTGGCCCTCATTTCGGTGTCGGGTTTGTTTGTGGGCTTTGTGCTGGGATTGCAAGGCTATTACACGCTGCAGCGCTATGGGTCGGCTTCTGCCTTGGGCTTGCTCGTGGCGCTGAGCTTGGTGCGAGAACTCGGGCCGGTGGTCAGTGCCTTGTTGTTTGCGGGGCGTGCCGGCACCTCACTGACTGCCGAGATTGGTTTGATGAAAGCCGGCGAGCAACTCAGCGCCATGGAGATGATGGCCATCGATCCGGTGCGGCGTATTTTGGCGCCGCGTTTTTGGGCTGGCGTGCTGGTCATGCCCATACTCTCGGCGGTGTTCAGTGCGGTGGGTATTTTGGGCGGCTGGGTTGTGGGTGTGCTGATGATTGGGGTCGACAGCGGCTCGTTTTGGGGACAAATGCAAAGCGGTGTCGATGTTTGGCGGGATGTGGGCAATGGCGTGGTGAAAAGTCTGGTGTTTGGCACCACCGTCAGTTTTGTCGCCTTGCGTCAAGGTTTTGAGGCGCAACCTACGCCCGAGGGCGTGGCGCGGGCCACCACCCGAACCGTTGTGCTGGCGTCTTTGAGTGTGTTGGCCTTAGACTTTGTGCTCACGGCTTTGATGTTTACTATTTAAAGGGGCTCAAGGAATGCAACGCTCGAACAACGATATCTGGGTGGGTTTGCTGGTGCTCATAGGCGCGGCGGCACTGCTGTTTTTGGCCTTGCAGTCGGCCAATTTGCTCAGCCTGAGTTTTCAAAAAACCTATCAAGTCACCGCCCTTTTCGACAATATCGGTGGCTTGAAAAAACAAGCAGCAGTGAAAAGCGCGGGCGTGGTCGTCGGGCGTGTCAAAAACATCGTCTTCGACAGCAAAACTTACCAAGCCAAAGTGGTCATGGCGATTGAAGTGCAGCACCAGTTTCCCAAAGACAGTTCTTTGAAAATTCTCACCAGCGGTTTGCTGGGCGAGCAGTACATTGGCATCGAAGCCGGTGCCGAGGAGAAAATCTTGGTCGAAGGTGACAAACTGCAAGACACCCAGTCGGCGGTGGTGCTAGAGAACCTCATCAGCCGTTTTCTCTACAACAAAGCCGCCGAACCAGCGGACAACACGGAAGTCAAATAAACATGCAGGCCTTGTCACATCGCTTTACATGGCTGCTGATAGGCGGCTGTTTGGCCATGACCGGTTGCGCCAGCACCTCGGGTGGCAACCCCCTAGACCCGTTCGAGGCCACCAACCGCCGCATCGACGCCTTCAACGACAGCGTTGACCAAGCCGTGCTCAGACCGGTGGCCAAAACTTACTTCGACTACACCCCCACTCTGCTGCAAACCACCGTGCAAAACTTTTTTGGCAATTTGCGCGATGTGTGGTCGGTGGTGAACAACGGCTTGCAACTCAAGCCCAAGGAAACCGTCGAAACCGGTGTGCGGGTGGCGGTCAATTCCGTCGTCGGCTTGTATGGTTTGCTGGATGTAGGAACGCCCTTGGGTTTGCAAAAGCACCCAGCTGATTTTGGGCAAACCTTGGGTTACTGGGGCATGCCCGCGGGTCCTTATGTGGTGTTGCCCCTGATGGGGCCGTCCACCGTGCGGGACGCTGCTGCTTCACTGGTAGACAGCCAAGGGGATCCTTGGGGCTACATCAATCCCGTGGCGTCTCGCAACCAAGGAACAGTTTTACGCTTGGTCGATAAAAGAGCCCAATATTTGGGTTTGGACAACCGTTTGAATGAGATGGTTTTGGACAAATACAGCTTTGTCCGCGACGCTTATCTGCAAAAACGCCGAGCGCAAGTGCGGCGTGGCCCGCCAACCGACGCAGAAGACGAGCAAGAAAATTTTGATCGACCTGACAAAAAATAATTCAAATACACAATAATGACTCCTTTGTTGAATCAAAAAGAAGGTCTGTCCATGTGGAGAATTTTTGCCCCAGTTATCTTTAGTCTTTTAGCTGCCTTGCCTGCGCAAGCCGCGCAGCAGGCCCCAGATGTCTTCTTGCAAGAACTCTCCAATGAATTGTTGGAAGTGGTGCGCAAAGACCCAGCGGTCAAAGCCGGCGACCTGCAAAAGCTTACCAATTTGGTCGATACCCGGGTGTTGCCCAATGTCAACTTTCAGCGCATGACCGCTTCTGCGGTGGGTCCCGCTTGGCGTCAAGCCACGCCAGAGCAGCAAAAGCGTTTGCAAGAAGAATTCAAATTGCTGTTGGTGCGCAGTTATTCAGGTGCCTTGTCGCAGATCAAAGACAACCAATCCATCGTGGTCAAGAGCTTCAAGGGCAACCCCGACGACAACGAGGTGGTGGTGCGTTCGGAAATCCGTGGCGGCAAAGAGCCCTTGCCTTTGGATTACCGTCTGGAAAAAAGTGCCGACGCCCCGGGGGGTTGGAAGATTTACAACTTCAATTTGCTGGGTGTGTGGTTGGTGGATAACTACCGCACCCAATTTGCACAAGAAATCAACGCCAAAGGCATTGACGGCTTGATCACCACCTTGGCTGAGCGCAACAAATCCAATAGCCGCAAATGAGTGAAAGCGGCGTTTTTCAGTTGCCGGCGCTTCTCACCCATGACCAAGCAAGGGCGGTAGCCACACAGGTTTGCAACTTGGTGCGCACCCAGCCCCTGCTGCAAATTGACGCCTCTGAGTTGACACAATTTGATTCCTCGGCTTTGGCCGTTCTCTTGGCGGGCTTGCGCGAAGCGGCCCAGCACCAGCATGCGCTTAAAGTCAGCGGCCTGCCAGCCAAGGCGCTGGCTTTGGCCCGCGTCTATGGCGTAGAAAACCTGCTTCATTTACAGTCATAGTCCGCGTCTAGCGCTAAGCCTTAGAATCAAAGGCTTGACTTATGACAGCTATCTCTTTTCAGTCGGTTTCTAAAACCTTCAACGGCGCGCGTGGCGCTTTCAAGGCGCTCGACGGCATCAGCTTCGATATCCAAGAGGGCGAATTTTTCGGCTTGCTTGGGCCCAATGGCGCGGGCAAAACCACGCTCATCAGCATTTTGGCCGGCCTCATGCAAGCCAGCAGCGGGCGCATTCAGGTGCATGGCTTGGATGTACAAACCCAGGCCGCGCAGGTTCGTAAGATTTTGGGCGTTGTGCCCCAAGAACTGGTGTTTGACCCGTTTTTCACTGTGCGCGAAGCCCTGAAGTTTCAGTCGGGTTATTTCGGTATCACCCGCAACGACGCTTGGTTGGACGAACTCCTCGACTGCTTGGGGCTGGCCGACAAGGCCGACAGCAATATGCGCCAACTCTCGGGCGGCATGAAACGGCGGGTGCTGGTGGCCCAAGCCTTGGTTCACAAACCTCCCGTCATCGTGCTGGATGAACCCACCGCAGGCGTGGATGTGGAGTTGCGCCAAACCCTGTGGCAGTTCATTGCCCGCTTGAACCGCGAAGGCCACACCGTGCTCTTGACCACCCATTACTTGGAAGAGTCCGAAGCTTTGTGCGCGCGCCTTGCCATGCTGAAAAATGGACGCGTGGTGGCGCTGGACAACACCTGCGACTTGCTGAAAAACGCCTCCAGCAATGTCTTGCGCTTTAAGCTCGATGAACAACTCCCCCCCGAATTGGCCGCGCAAGCCAGGGTCACCGGCCGCATTGTGCAGTTCCCTGCGCACGACGCGGCGCAAATCGAGCACTACTTGGCAGCCTTGCGCCAAGCGGGTTTGGTGGCCCAAGACGTGGAAATTCGCAAAGCCGATTTGGAAGACGTGTTTTTGGACGTCATGGGGGCCGCGTCATGAACGGTTGGCAAGCTCTGTTTTACAAAGAAGTACTGCGCTTTTGGAAAGTCAGCGCCCAGACCATCGCCGCGCCAGTGCTCACAGCGCTTTTGTACATGCTGATCTTTGGGCATTTGCTGGAAGGCCGCATCACGGTTTACGACAGTGTCAGCTACACCGCGTTTTTGGTGCCAGGTTTGGTGATGATGAGCTTGTTGCAAAACGCCTTTGCCAACAGTTCTTCCTCCATGGTGCAAAGCAAGATGATGGGCAATTTGGTTTTCATTCTGCTCACGCCTTTGGGACACTGGAGCTGGTTCGCCGCCTATGTCTTGGCGGCAGTCGTGCGCGGCATGGCGGTGGGTTTGGGTGTTTTGCTGGTCACCATGTGGTTTGCGCCCCTCACCGTGGTTTGGCCGGTTTGGATTGTGGTGTTTGCCTTGTTGGGCGCGGCCATGCTGGGTACCTTGGGGCTGATCGCCGGCTTGTGGGCCGACAAGTTTGACCAAATGTCCTCGTTTCAAAACTTCCTCATCACGCCCATGACATTTTTAAGCGGGGTGTTTTATTCCATACATTCCCTGCCGCCTTTTTGGCAACAGGTCAGCCACCTCAATCCCTTTTTCTACATGATTGACGGTTTTCGTTATGGTTTTTTTGGCGTCAGCGATGTCTCCCCTTGGCTGAGTTTGGGGCTGGTGGGCGGCGCTTATGTGTTGGTGGCTGCCTTGGCGCTGCATTTGCTGCGCATTGGCTACAAAATTCGGGGGTGAGCAATGAACGCAGAGCAAATTCAAACCATGATTGCCACAGGCTTGGCATGTGAGCATGTGCATGTCGAGGGCGATGGCCGGCACTGGTATGCCACCGTGGTCAGCGCGTCTTTTGAAGGGCAACGTCTGATACAGCGTCACCAAAAGGTGTATGCCACTTTGGGCGACAAAATGGCCAATGACGAGGTGCACGCCTTGTCGATGAAAACCTTCACACCTGTCGAGTGGCAGGCGCAGGCCTGAGCGCTGCTCGGTTGCTATGGACAAATTACTGATTCGCGGTGGGCGGTCTTTGCAGGGCGAGGTGGCCATTGCCGGCGCCAAAAACGCCGCCCTGCCCGAACTTTGCGCCTCGCTTTTAACCGCAGACACACTCACGCTGCGAAATGTGCCGCAGTTGCAAGACGTGGCCACCATGCTCAAGCTGATTCGCCACATGGGCGTGACTGCCCAGCGCAACGACGCCGGCGACTTGTTGCTCAACGCAGGGGAGTTACACAGCCCAGAAGCACCCTACGAGTTGGTCAAAACCATGCGCGCCTCGGTGCTGTCGCTGGGCCCTTTGCTGGCGCGCTTTGGCCACGCCAAGGTGTCGCTGCCAGGCGGTTGCGCCATTGGAACGCGCCCCGTAGACCAGCACATCAAGGGATTGCAAGCCATGGGTGCGGTGATCGATGTCGAGCACGGCTATATGGTGGCTCGTTTGAAAAACGGACTCACCCGATTGAAGGGCGCGCGCATCGCGACAGACATGGTGACCGTCACCGGCACCGAAAATTTCCTCATGGCCGCGGCTTTGGCCGAGGGTGAGACCGTGTTGGAAAACGCCGCCCAAGAACCCGAAATCCCCGATTTGGCCGAATTGCTCATCGCCATGGGTGCCCAGATTTCAGGCCACGGTACCAGCCGTATTCATATTCAAGGCGTGGACAAACTGCACGGCGCCACCCACAGCGTGGTGTCCGACCGCATCGAAGCCGGCACGTTTTTGTGTGCGGTGGCTGCCACCGGTGGTGATGTGCTGCTGCGCCATGCGCGCGGCGACCACCTCGAAGCCGTTGTCGACAAACTGCGCGATGCGGGCGTCAGCATTGAAGCGGTGCCTGGGGGTTTGCGGGTGCGCTCGGACGGCCCCGCCTTCGCGCATTTGAAGGCGCAAAGTTTTCGCACCACCGAGTACCCAGGTTTTCCGACCGACATGCAAGCCCAGTTCATGGTGCTCAACGCGGTCTCGCAAGGCAGCACCAAAGTGACAGAAACGATATTTGAAAACCGCTTCATGCATGTCAACGAGTTGCTTCGCTTGGGCGCGCACATTCAAATTGACGGCAAGGTGGCGATGGTTGAAGGCGTGGCCAAGTTGTCGGGCGCCACCGTCATGGCCACCGACTTGCGCGCCTCAGCCAGCTTGGTGATTGCCGGTTTGGTGGCCGAGGGTGAAACCGTGGTCGACAGGATTTACCATCTCGACCGGGGTTACGACCGCATGGAAGACAAACTGCGCGCCTTGGGCGCGGACATCGAAAGAAGCCGATGAGCATCACCTTGGCCTTGTCCAAAGGACGTATTTTTGACGAAACCCTGCCGTTGTTGCGCGCGGCCGGCATCGAGGTTTTGGAAGACCCCGAGAAGTCACGCAAGCTGATACTGCCCACCAACCAAGACAGTTTGCGGGTGGTGCTGGTGCGCGCCTCGGATGTGCCCACCTATGTGGAATATGGCGGCGCCGACATGGGCGTGGCCGGTTTGGACACCCTCATCGAGCACGGCAGTGCGGGCCTGTACCAGCCCCTGGATTTGCAAATAGCGCGTTGCCGCATGAGTGTGGCCGTGCCTGAAGGCTTCGATTACCTCGCTGCTGTCAAGCAAGGTGCCCGGCTGCGAGTGGCCACCAAATACGTGGCCATCGCCCGCGACTTCTTCGCCAGCAAAGGCGTACACGTCGACTTGGTCAAGCTTTACGGCAGCATGGAATTGGCCCCACTCACCGGCATGGCCGACGCGATTGTTGATTTGGTCTCCACCGGCAGCACCTTGAAAGCCAACCACTTAATTGAGGTGGAACGCATCATGGACATCAGCTCGCGCTTGGTGGTCAACCACGCCGCCATGAAACTTAAAACGGCTGCCATTCGCCATTTGATTGACAGCTTCGACCGCGCCATTGCAGCGCGCACCAAGGCCTAAACACATGCAAGCCCAACCCTTGCGCCTGTCGACCGCCCAAGCAGATTTTGAAACGCTGTTGCATCAGCGCTTGCATTGGTCTGCCGACACCGACGCGGCCATCGAGCAACGCGTGGCCGATATCTTGGCCGATGTGAAAGCGCGTGGCGACGCCGCTGTGCTCGAATACACCGCTCGCTTTGACGGCTTGAAGGCCGACAACATGGCCGCCTTGGAGTTGACTCAAGCCGAGCTCAAAGCCGCCTTCGACGGTTTGCCCACCGAACAGCGCGAAGCTTTGCAAGCCGCTGCGGCGCGTGTGCGCAGCTACCACGAGGCACAGAAAAAAGCCTCTGGCGAAAGCTGGCAGTACCGCGACGCTGACGGCAATTTGCTGGGCCAAAAAGTCACGCCCCTCGACCGCGTGGGTATTTACGTGCCGGGTGGCAAAGCGGCTTACCCCTCCAGCGTGCTCATGAACGCCATTCCTGCGCATGTGGCGGGCGTGGCTGACATCATCATGGTGGTGCCCACGCCCAAGGCAGAAAAAAATCAGCTGGTGTTGGCCGCCGCTTATGTGGCCGGTGTCAGCCGTGTCTTCACTATCGGTGGTGCGCAAGCAGTGGCCGCGCTGGCTTACGGTACCGCCACGGTGCCGGCGGTCGACAAAATCACCGGCCCTGGCAACGCCTATGTGGCCGCGGCCAAGCGGCGCGTGTTTGGTACGGTGGGTATCGACATGATTGCCGGGCCCAGCGAAATTTTGGTCTTGGCCGATGGCTCCACGCCGCCCGACTGGGTGGCCATGGATTTGTTCAGCCAAGCCGAGCACGATGAATTGGCCCAAAGCATTTTGCTGTGCCCAGACGTGGCTTACATTGATGCGGTGCAAGCCGCCATCGACCGCTTGCTGCCCGAGATGCCCAGGCGCGACATCATTGCCGCATCCCTGAATGGCCGTGGCGCACTCATACACACCCGCAGCATGCAAGAGGCTTGCGAGATCAGCAACCGCATCGCGCCCGAGCACTTAGAGGTGAGCAGCCGCAACCCGCATGAGTGGGAGCCACTGCTCAAACACGCCGGCGCTATCTTTTTGGGGGCCTACACCAGCGAAAGCTTGGGCGACTATTGCGCCGGTCCCAACCATGTGCTGCCCACCTCAGGCACGGCACGTTTTTCTTCGCCCTTGGGCGTGTACGACTTTCAAAAGCGCAGCAGCTTGATCGAGGTGTCTGAAGCGGGTGCGCAGGTACTCGGTCAAATTGCCTCAGTGTTGGCTTTAGGCGAGGGTTTGCAAGCCCATGCCCGAGCGGCGCAAATGCGCTTGAATAGTAATAAATTTAAATGAAATTTGTTATATAAATTAAATATAAAGTGACATAATGCCTTGACAATTTATTTGCAGAGGTATTCATGTCCATAGTCCTGCCGAGTTTGCCTACGGCTAAATCCTCCGGTTTTGTCCCCGCCCAAAGCGACAACGCCACGCTGACACAAGACTGGCTGGCGCAACTGCTGGCATCCGCCGACATCCATTTGAATGGCACACGAGCGTGGGACATACAAATCAATCACCCCCAGATGTTGAAGCGCTTGCTCAAACAAGGCGGCTTAGGTTTGGGTGACAGTTATATGGACGGTTGGTGGGAGTGCCAAGCCATAGACCTCATGCTCGAGCGAGCCATGGCTGCGCGTTTGCATGAAAAGCTGCAAACCCCAAGGGCTTGGTGGGAGAGTTTCAAGGGTCATCTGCGCCCAAGCGACAGCGAAGGCCCATCACGCATCGTGGGCCGCATGCATTACCAAGTGGGTAATGCCGTTTACCAAGCCATGTTCGACCCCTATATGACCCACAGCTGTGCCTACTGGGTCGATGGTGCGCAGACCTTGGAAGAAGCGCAATTGGCGAATTTAGAAATGATTTGCCGCAAGCTGCAACTCAAGCCTGGCATGCGGGTCCTCGACCTCGGCTGTGGCTGGGGCAGCTTTATGCGCTATGCCACAGAGCGATATGGCGTGTCTGTGCTGGGCTTGACCCACTCAGAGGAGCAACTCAAGCTGGGCCAACAACTCGCTCGCTCAAAGCCTATGCAGTTTGAATTAACCGATTACCGGCAATTCAACCCCGACAGCAAATCGCGCTTTGACCGCATCGTCAGCATCGGTTTGTTTGATCAGTTGGGACAAAAAGATTTCTCAGCCTTCTTTCAAACCGCCAAACGCAGTTTGAAGGACGACGGCTGGATGCTGCTGCAAACCCAAGGCAAGAGCCCGAACTCGGGCTTGCTTGATGCGTGGGACGATAAACACATTCACGCGCCAGGCTATGTGCCTAGGCTCGACGAGGTCACCCAAGCCAGCGAAGCGCATTTCGTGGTGGAAGATGTGCATAACTTTGGTGCGGACTATGACCGCACTTTGCAGCACTGGCACCAGCGCTTCGAGATGGCGTGGCCGCAGTTGCGCTTATCTCATGACGAGCGTTTTTACCGCATGTGGCGTTTTCATTTGCTCAGCAGCGCAGCAAGTTTTCGCACACGCCACAAGCAGATGTGGCAACTGGTGTTGTCGCCCAAAGGTCTGCATAAGGTCTTTCGCCGAAACTATTAATGACTCACTTGCATCACATAGCTCTTGGTACTGCCCTCAGAGGCATTCACCAACTGCCATAAACGCTGGTGGTAGGCCGCCACACTGGGTCTGTGCGCCACCGACACCAAGGCGCCACCTTGAGCCTTAACCATGGCCAACAAGCGTTCGTAAATCACTTTTTCCGTGGCTTCATCCAAGGCGCTGGTGGCTTCATCGGCAAACACCCAATGCGGTTGCTTCAAAAAGACCCGCGCCATCGCCAAGCGTTGGGCTTCGCCACCCGAAAGCTGCTGGCTCCATTGACCGACTTTGTCGAGTTGGGTGATGAACTGGGGCAACACCGCCATCATCAAAGCTTGCTGTAAATCGACATCGGTGTAGGCGTCGACTTCACCGGGATAGCAAAGTGCGTCGCGCAAACGACCTTCGGGAAAATAGGGACGTTGGGGCACGAACATGCTGTCGGCAGGCAAGGCCACTGCCTCATAAAGCGACAAGGGCTGGCGCTGCCCGTCCCAGCCGCGCACATAAGGCCAAATACCGGCCAGCACACGCAGCAAGGTGGATTTGCCGCTGCCGGACGGGCCGCGAATCAGCACCGAGTCGCCTCGGCTGACTTGCAGCACCACATCGTCGAGCAAAACGGTTCTATCGGGCAAGCTGATGGTGAGCGCTGAAGTCTTCAGCGACAAAGGCACGACTTGGTCTTCGGCGGGGGCATGCACCATCGCAAAAGAGATGGAACGGGTGGTTTCCATTTGATCTAAAAAGCCGTGCAAACGCTGGGTGGTGGCACTCCATGACGCCAGCCGCGGGTAGTTGTTGACCAGCCAGCTCAAGGACTCTTGCACTTGGCCAAAGGCCGAAGAAATTTGTATCAACTCGCCCAGTTGTATGCTGCCGCTGAAATAGCGCGGGGCGGCTACCAACATGGGAAACACCACCGCCGCTTGGCCATAAGCCGAGCTGAACCAAGTGAAGCGCTTTTGCACCTTGAGCAGCAGTAAAAAATTGTCCACCACACTGGTAAAACGCTTTTGCAAAGAGACCCGTTCAAACTCAGCGCCCCTGTCCAGCGCAATCGCTTCGCTGTATTCACGCACACGCATCAGGTGGTGACGAAAATTGGCTTCCAAGCGCTGTTGGGCAAAATTCAGCGGCGACATAGAGCGGCCTAAAAAGTGGCCTATCAAACTGCCCAACAGGGCGTAGATCAAGGCCATCCACACCATAAACCCAGGAATGGTGAACACATAGTCTTGGTAGTGAAAATCAAAACTGCCCGACAGCATCCACAAAATACCGACAAAACTGCCAAGGGTGACCACCGCGTCTAGCAAGCCCAAACTCAGGCCCACGGTGTCGGCGGTAAACATTTGAATGTCTTCTTGAATGCGTTGATCGGGGTTGTCCGAGGGCGGCGCGCCGTCGCCCAGGTTGGAGAACTGGCGCAACTCCAGTTGGTAAAAAATATTGTGGCTGGTCCAGCGCTGCAAAAAGTCTTTGGTCATCCAAGCGCGCCAGCGGATTTCCAGCAACTGCGTGAGGTAAAACCGATAGACCGCGACCACAATGAAGGCACCCGCCAACTTGGCGAACATTTGCAACTGCTGCCAAAACACCTCGGCATCGCGGTTTTGCAAGGCGTCATAAAAAACGCGGTTCCAGTCATTGAGCAAAACCAACACATAAACCATGCCCAAATTCAGGCCTATACACGCCGTTAGCAAAAACCTGGCTCGCCAGCGTTCTTGCGAGCGGAAATAGGGCAACGAGAGTTGCCAGACATGACTCAAATGGGTGCGAACTTTGCGCCACATCTGACGCACAGGGGTGAACAGGCTCATCTAATCTTTTTCATTAACAAGAGGCGTATTTTGCACTCCGCTGGCCACATGCCCCGCCGGCACATGGCGCGCCGCTGATTCAATATGGCCGGTTTGGTCATCAAAGAAAAAATCGGGCTCAAATTCGCGCAAAAACTCGCCCTTGGCCAAGCCGCCCAAAAACATGGCTTCATCCACCTGAATATTCCATTGCATCAGCGTGCGTATGGCGCGCTCGTGGGCGGGCGCGCTGCGCGCGGTCACCAGCGCCGTGCGTATGCCCATGTGCGGTGTGTCCTCGGTTTGCAAACGGTGCAAAGCCGCCAACAGCGGCTTGAAGGGGCCGGCCAACAAGGGCAGCCAGGCTTTGTCTTTCTCGTGTTGCTGAAAAGCGCTCAAGCCTTGCGACTGAAACACCCGCTCGGCCTCGTCGCTGAACAGCACCGCGTCGCCGTCAAAAGCGATGCGCACCTCATGCGGATGCGCTTCAGAGGCATGTGCCGAATGCGGGTAGACCTGCGCGGCGGGCACACCGGCGTCAAGGGCTGCACGCACATCGCTCAAGTGGGTGGACAAAAACAAATTGGCGTTGAGCGGCTTTAAATAGCGCCAAGGCGGTTGGCCTCGGGTGAAACTGCCGCGTTGAATATCCAAGCCATAGTGCTGCGCCGAGCGAAACACCCGCATGCCGCTGACCGGATCGTTGCGCGAAAGAATGACCACCTCCACGCGTTGTGCCTCGGGCGTGTTGAACGCCAACAGCTTTTGCACCAGCGAGAAGGCCACGCCGGGTTTGGCCGGGGTTTCCAAGCGCTGCAACTGCAAGTCCATGTAGGCGCGGTCATCCGTTTGCTCGAACACAAGGTTCTCTTCTTCGAAGTCGAACAAGGCGCGCGAAGAAATGGCCACCACCAATTTGCCGTCAAGACTTGCCATGGCCGTGCCCCTTATTGAACGAACTGGTTGAGTTCGATGATGGGCAACATCACCGCCAACACAATCAACATGACCACCAAACCCATGGTCACAATCAACAGAGGTTCTAACACGGTGGCCAATTGCATGGCGCGGCGTTGCACTTCTTCGCCCAAATGCTCGGCCGCGTGGCTCAACATTTGCGGCAACTGGCCGGTTTGTTCGCCCAAGCGGGCAAACATGGACAACACCCCTGGCAGGCGTTTGTTTTGCGCCAAGGCGCTGGCCAGCGGCGCGCCCTCGCGCACTAAATCGATGGCTTGCATGGCGTGCTCGCGCAGCGCCATGTTCGACAGCGTATGCGCCGCGGTTTGCAAGGCCTTCAAAATCGGCACACCCGCACCCACCAACAGCGCCAGCGTGCTGGCAAAACGCGCCGCGTTATAGCCCAGGCTTAAGCGCCCCAGCAAGGGCAGCTTGAGCCAAGCTTGGTCGAACGCCAAGCGAAACGCGGTTTGGCGCAGCAGCAATCGCAGCACCACCATGCCGGCGAGCAGCAGCACCAAGCCAGCCAGCCAAGTCGCTTGCACCACCTCGCTGATAAACAACATGGCCACGGTCAGCGTAGGCAAACTGCGCTGGGTGCTGGTGAAAACTTGCGCCACTTGGGGCACCACATAGGCCAGCAAAAACAGCACGATCAGCAAAGCCACGCCGCTCACGATGGCGGGGTAAAGCGAGGCAGCCAGCAATTTGCTGCGCATGGCGTGGGCGCTTTCTTGGTCTTTGGCGAGTTGCAACAGCACCGCGCCTAAGCGCCCGCTTTGCTCGCCGGCCTCAATAACGGCGGTATATAAGTTGTCGAACTCACGCGGATGCTGCGCCAAGGCTTGCGCCAGCGGTGCGCCGGCATTCACCTCGGCACGCACTTGCGCCACCAAGTCGCGCTGCGCAGGCGTAGGGGCTTCATCGCTCAAAGCACTCAAAGCCCGCTCAAGTGGCAGCCCCGCGCCCACCAAGCTGGCGAGTTGGCGCGTCCACACCACCAAGTCGGTGCGGCTGAACGCCCGTGCTTGCCACAACACCACATCGCCAGGCGAACGCGGTTTGTCTTGCGCCATCAAGGCCAGCTTTAAGGGGATGAGCGACTGGGCGCGAAGTTGGCTTTTGGCCGCCCGCTCGGAGTCGGCTTCCACCACGCCACGTTCGGTGGCGCCGCTTTCGGTGATGGCTTCGTAGGTGTAGGCGGGCATAGCTCCTTACTCGCGGGTGACTCGCAAAAGTTCTTGCGCCGAAGTGATGCCTTGCGCCACCAAACGCTCGCCATCCTCACGCATGGAAATCATGCCTTGGCGCTTGGCCGCAGACAACAACTCCGCTTCGCTGGCGCGGTCGTGGATGAGGCCGCGCAGCGCCTCGTCGGTAGTGAGTAATTCAAAAATACCGGTGCGGCCCAGAAAGCCGGTTTGGCCGCAAGCCACACAGCCCGCGCCTTGGCAACTGGGGCAGAGCTTGCGCACCAAGCGTTGCGCCAGCACGCCCAGCAAGGACGAGCTGAGCAAAAACGGTTCTATGCCCATATCGGTCAAACGGGTGACGGCGCTGACCGCGTCATTGGTGTGCAAGGTGGCCAGCACCAAGTGGCCGGTGAGCGAGGCTTGAATAGCGATTTGCGCAGTTTCTTTGTCGCGGATTTCGCCAATCATGATGATGTCGGGGTCTTGCCGCAAAATAGCCCGCAGCGCTTTGGCAAAGTCGAGGTCAATTTTTGGGTTGACCTGGGTTTGGCCAATGCCGCTTAACTCGTATTCGATGGGGTCTTCCACCGTCATGATGTTGAAATGCGCCGCGTCGAGTTGCTGCAAAGCGGCGTAAAGCGTGGTGGTTTTGCCCGAACCCGTGGGGCCGGTGACCAACACAATGCCGTGGGGCTGGGCAATGAGTTGCTCAAAGCGCTGCAGCGTGGGCCCTTGCATGCCGACCGCCGCCAGCGTCAAACGGCTTTGCGATTTGTCCAGCAAACGCAGCACGGCGCGTTCGCCATGCGCCCCCGGCAAGGTGGAGACACGCACATCGATGGCGCGTTGCCCCAAGCGCAAAGAAATGCGCCCGTCTTGCGGCAAACGTTTTTCGGCAATGTCCAAGTCGGCCATGATTTTCAAGCGCGAAATTAAAGCCGCGTGCAGAGCGCGGTTGGGTTGCACCACCTCGCGCAGGGTGCCGTCGATGCGAAAGCGCACGCTGCTGTGGCGCTCGTAAGGCTCGATATGGATATCGCTGGCGCCATCTTTGGCGGCTTGCATCAACAAGGCGTTGAGCATGCGGATGATGGGCGCGTCGGCCGAGGCTTCCAGCAAGTCTTCTACTGCGGGCAGCTCTTGCATCATGCGGGCCAAGTCGGCTTCGCCTTCTACTTCACTCATCACCATGGCCGCACTCGACTCGGCACCGGCGTAGCTGGCGCTGATGCGCTGGGCCAAGCTGGGGGCGTCAAGTTGCTGGAAATGGTCCACCGCATAAGAGCGCAAAACCTCGCTCCACGCACCCGCTGCCGGCTGTTCGTGGTGCCACAGCGTGAGGCTGCGCCCGTCGTCTTCGAGCAGCAGTTGGTGGGTGCGCGCAAACGCGTAGGGCAGGGGGTGGCGCATGGGTTTCAGGGCTGTTTGGGGGCAGCGGGTGGTGCGTTGAGCTCTGGCAAAGGCGGCAGTGTCAGGTCGTTGGGGATGGGCAGCACGGCTGTGGGTTCTTTGCCGGCTTCTTTTTGCAAGCCTTGCATGAACTGGTAGCGACCATTTGAGAGCACCTCGGTGCTGCTGTCGTCACGCACCACCACGGGACGCAAAAACACCATCAAATTGGTTTTGCTGCGGCTGCGGGTTTCGTTGCGAAACAAAGCGCCAAAAAAGGGGATGTCGCCCAAGCCGGGCACTTGTTGGCGGCTGTCTTGGTAGGTGTCGGACAGCAAGCCGCCCAGCACCACCACCGTGCCGTCTTCCACCAAGATATTGGATTCAATAGAGCGCTTGTTGGTGATCAAACCATCGGTGAGTTTTTTCGAGGTGTCCACGCTAGACACCTCTTGGAAGATGGTCAGCTTGACCATGCCGGTATCGCTGATTTGCGGCTTCACTTTCAGCGTCAAGCCCACGTCTTTGCGCTCGACAGTTTGAAACGGGTTGACCGCGCCATTGCTGCTGTTGTTGTTGGTGTATTGGCCTGTGACAAAGGGCACGTTTTGGCCCACCACAATCTTGGCCTCCTCGTTATCGAGGGTGAGCAAGGACGGGCGCGACAAGATGTTGCTGCCGCCATTGGTTTGCAAAAAGTTGGCCAGCGAGGTCATGATGTATTTGCCGTTGACATTGCGCGCCGTGCCAACATTGAGGCCTTGGCCAGGCAGCGCCTTGCCGTCAGCGCCGTTGATGGCGAGGTTGAGCAAATTACTGGTGGCGAAATTGGTGCCCAAGATTCCTACGGTGCTGTTGGCGCCCCCCACCAGGTTTTGCCACTGGATACCAAACTGCGACTCTTTGGCGGAATCCACTTCCACAATCAGGCTCTCCACCAGCACTTGGGCGCGGCGTTGGTCTAAAGAATCAATCACAGCACGCAGTTGGCGGTATTGCGGCTCGGGCGCGGTGATGATCAGCGAATTGGTGGCCGCATCCGCTTGGATTTGTCCGCCGGTGCTGGGCAGGTTGAGCGTGGCACCGCCGCCCCCCAAGGTAGTGCCTGCAGTGGCCGCTGGTACGGGTGCTGCGCCGGGTGCTGCCCCGCCAGTGCCCGCGATGGCAGCGCGCAAGGTGTTGGCCAGCTTGGTGGCGTCGGCATTTTTCAAATACACCACATGAATATTGCCGCTGGCCAGCTCGCTGCCAGCGCGGTCGAGTTTTTCTACCAAGCTGCGGATCTGCGCTTGCTTGGCGGGGTTGGCCGATCTGACAATGATGGCGTTGCTGCGGCTCTCGGCCAAGATGGTGGTTTTGTAGCCGGTGTCGGTTTGCCCTTGCCCGGTGGCGGCACCGGCACCCCCCGCTGCGGTGCCGTCAACCAAACGGTTGAGCAAAGCCACCACATCGTTGGCTATGGCGTGTTGCAAGGGAATCACTTCTACATCGGTGGCGTTGGCCACATCCAGCGAAGCAATGATGCGCCCCAAGCGCTGCAAGTTGTCGGCGTAGTCGGTGATGACCAAGGCATTCGAGCCTGGCGTCACATTGATGGTGTTGTTCGGGCTGATAAGGGGGCGCAGTACCGCCACCAAGTTGTTGGCGTTTTCATGGGTGAGCTTGAAAATCTGCGTCATCACTTGGGCGTTGTTGGGCGCGGTGCCTGCCGGCACCACCGCCACTTGCCCGCCTTGCAGCTTGGCCTCGGCTTCGGGCAAGATTTTGTACAGGCCTTGGGTTTCAATCATGGCAAAGCCTTGCAAACGCAGCACCGCCAAAAACTGGTTCCACGCCACATCGGCGGCCACCGGTTTGTCGGTGCTTAAATTGATGGTGCCTTTCACACGCGGGTCCACCACCAAGCTGCGCTTGGTGAGCGACGCCAAAGCCCGCGCCACCGATTCGATATCGGCGTTGACAAAATTCAGCGTGATGGGCGCGCC
>Ga0209550_10002127_pt1 | contig 19051 bp, 19 predicted proteins | sample LauGreSuBDMM15SN_2_FD_187567 | JGI IMG/M metagenome (GOLD analysis project Ga0209550, IMG submission 187567) | Freshwater lake microbial communities from Lake Michigan, USA - Su13.BD.MM15.SN (SPAdes) (version 5) | ecosystem: Environmental > Aquatic > Freshwater > Lake | place: Lake Michigan...
CGGCTTGGTCAACGCCCGGTGCGGCGGTGTTGGCCGTGACGCAGGGCGTGACCCTGCCGGAAGCCACGGGGGCCTTCATCGTGAGTGCTTTGCTCATCATGGGGGCGGGTTACAGCGGTCTGTTTGAGCGGTGGATGGCACGCATTCCCTTGGCTTTGGCCAGTGCCTTACTGGCGGGTGTTCTGGCCCGCTTCGCTCTGGATGCGGTGGGGGCGGTCGGTCAGGCCCCGGTCTTGGTGCTCACCATGGCGGGTGCGTACCTGATGGGGCGTCGGTTCTTTCCCCGATGGGCCGTGCCTGGTGTGCTGGCCGTTGGCGTGGCGGTGGCGGCATTGCAGGGTCAATTGAATGCGGCCCAGATTGCCTGGGCTTGGGCCACGCCGGTGTGGGTGTCTCCCGAGTGGCGTTGGGGTGCCATGGTCAGTGTGGCCTTGCCGCTTTTCATCGTGACCATGGCTTCGCAAAACTTGCCCGGCGTCGCGGCGCAGCGCAGTGCGGGTTACAACACACCGATTTCGCCCGTGATTGGGGCTACCGGATGTGTGACCTTGCTGTTGGCCCCCTTTGGCGGGTATGCGCTCAATTTAGCCGCCATCACAGCGGCCATTTGCATGTGCCGCGAGGCACATGCCGATCCCGCGCGCCGGTACACGGCCTCTGCGGCGGCCGGCATTTTTTACATTCTTTTGGGCTTGGCCGGTGCCTCGATTGTCAGTTTGCTGGCCGCCTTCCCCAAGGCACTGGTGTTGGCCGTTGCCGGATTGGCCTTGGTCAGCACCATTGCGACGAGCCTGTCCACGGCCATGAAAGACGAGGGCCACCGCGATGCGGCTTTGCTGACTTTTCTGGTGACCCTTTCAGGCCTGAGCATTGCGGGGGTAGGGGCGGCTTTTTGGGGCCTGCTGGTGGGGATCGTGGCACTTTGGGCCTTGTCTGCGCGCAAAGCCTGAAGCGACTTTGCCTGCGCAAACCCAAACTCCCGTGGTCATTACATCGAAAAAATCTTCCCCGGGTTCATGATGTTGTGCGGGTCCAGCGCCCGTTTGATGGTGCGCATCATGTCGACTGCACCTTCGCCGGTTTCGGTGCGCAAAAAGTCCATCTTGTGCAGGCCAATGCCGTGCTCGCCGGTGCAGGTGCCGCCCAAGCGCAGCGCCCTGTTGACCAGTTGCTGGTTCAGCGCTTCGGCCGTTTCGCATTCCTGCGGGTTGTTCGGGTCGATCAGGTAGCCAAAGTGGAAGTTGCCGTCGCCCACATGGCCGACCAGGAAGTAAGGGATGCCGCTGGCATCGGTTTCGGTGATGGAGTCGAGCAGGCAATCGGCCAGGCGGCTGATCGGCACGCAGGTGTCGGTGCTGATGGCACGGCAGCCGGGTTTGCTCTGGATGGCCGCAAAGTAGGCGTTGTGCCGGGCCGTCCACAGGCGGGTGCGCTCTTCGGGGGTGGTGGCCCATTCAAACGAATTGCCGCCAAACTCGCTGGCGATTTCTTGCACCGTCTCGGCTTGTTCTTTCACGCCTGCGGGTGAGCCGTGAAACTCCATCAACAACATGGGTTCTTCGCGGAGGCCCAGCTTGGCGTAGGCATTGACCATGCGCACGCTGTTGTGGTCCAGCAATTCCACCCGTGCGATGGGCACGCCCAGCTGGATGGTCTGGATCACGGTGCGCACTGCGGCTTCGATGCTGGGGAAAGAGCAAATGGCGGCCGAGATGGCTTCTGGCAAGGGGTACAGGCGCACGGTGACTTCGGTGATCACGCCCAGCGTGCCTTCGCTGCCCACCATCAGGCGGGTCAGGTCATAACCCGCGCTCGACTTCTTGGCGCGGGTGCCGGTTCGGATGATTTCACCCGCTGCGGTCACCACTTCCATGGCCAACACGTTCTCGCGCATGGTGCCGTAACGCACAGCGTTGGTGCCGCTGGCCCGCGTGGCGCTCATGCCGCCAATCGTGGCGTCAGCACCCGGGTCGATCGGGAAAAACAGCCCGGTGGACTTGATCTCTTCGTTGAGCTGCTTGCGCGTCACGCCCGGCTGCACCGTGACCGTCAGGTCTTCGGCGTTGATGGTCACCACCTTGTTCATGCGCATCAGGTCGATGCTGATGCCGCCTTGCACCGCCAGCAAATGGCCTTCAAGCGACGAGCCCACGCCAAAGGGAATGACGGGCACTTTGTGCTCGGCGCACAGCTTGACCGCGTCGGCCACGTCTTGCGTGCTCTCGGCAAACACCACCGCAGCCGGTGGCGGCACGTGGGTGAAAGCCGATTCGTCGCGTCCATGCTGCTCGCGCACCACCAAGGCTGTTGAGCAGTTGTTGCCAAAGCGGGCTTTCAGGGCCGTCAAAAAGGCTTCAGGCACGGCGCGTTGCGCAACTTCGGGGGCCAGGTGGGCGGCGGGGGTGGGGGCGTTCATGGGGTGTCTCCGGTGGTGGCGGGCCAAGTCCGCCAGACATGCGAAACGTCAGTTTACGCCGCAATCAGAGGCCTTGCTGTCCGCTGCCAGACAAGTTGTAGCCAGTTGGCCGACAATCAACCCTCTTTGTAGGAGCCCACCCCGGTGGGCGATTTTCCGACCCTGCACGCTTGAACGAACACAATAAGAGAGCATTACCATGGGCAATCGACTCACACAAATCGCCACCCGCACCGGGGACAATGGCACCACCGGCCTGGGCAACAACCAGCGCGTGTCCAAAAACAGCTTGCGCGTGCACGCCATGGGCGAGGTGGACGAATTGAACTCCAACATCGGCGTGTTGCTGTGCGAAGACATGCCCGCCGACGTGCGCGAGGTGCTGGTGGAAGTGCAGCACCAGCTCTTTAACCTGGGCGGAGAATTGTCGATTCCCGGCTTTGAGCTGCTCAAGGAAGAAGCGGTGGCGGCCTTGGACGAGGCCCTCGAAAAGTACAACGCCCAGCTGCCCAAGCTCGAAGAATTCATCTTGCCTGCGGGCACACGTGGCGCTTCGCAAGCGCATGTGTGTCGCACCGTGGCCCGCCGCGCCGAGCGCGCTTGCGTGGCCCTGGGCAACGAAGAAGCCTTGAACGATACGCCGCGCCAATACCTCAACCGTTTGTCCGATTTGATGTTCGTGTTGGCCCGCGTGCTCAACCGCATGAACGGCGGGGACGACGTGTATTGGAAAAGCGCACGCATGCAAAAAGACGCAGCGGCCTAAAAGCGCGCATGTCCAAACGCTGGCTCATGGCAATGCTGTGCTTGACGGGCCTAGCTGGGCCGGGGCCAGTGCTGTCAGCGCCGTCTTCGGTGGTCTTGTCGTGTGCCGTGGTTTATATGCCCCAGCGCAGCACTTGGGTGCGTGAGGTCCGCATTGACTGGGACCGCAAAGCCATTCGCAGCTTGCGCGTCGACGGTGTTGAGCCCCATGGTTTCTCACTCATTCCCCAAGGGGTGATGACGGCCGTGGACAACGAGCGCATCCAGATTGACCTGGTAGCGCGCCAGTGGCAAAGCGATTTTCGGGGGCACGCCTCAGGCCAGGGGCGCTGCGAAACGGTGCCCGGTTGAACCCCGGCCCGCCTGTCACCTAGGTGCACATTTCAGGGTTGATGCGCATGACAGCGGGGCATGGCCGCTGATACGCTGCAACGCATGAACACCGTGACACGACCCTCCGCATCTGCCCCCTATCTGCCCCAGATCAGGCTTTACCAAAACTGGCTCCGCGATGAACGCGGGTTGAGTTTTGCCACCTACAACGACCTCTGGCGATGGTCGGTCACCGAGCTGGACGCCTTTTGGCAAAGCATCTGGGATTACTTTGATTTTCAGTCCCCCACGCCGCACACGGCCGTGCTGACGAGCAACATCATGCCGGGGGCCAAATGGTTTCCCGGGGCCCAGACCAATTATGCGCAACAGGTGTTTCGGCATGTGCAACCCGCGCATGCGGCGGGTTTTTTGGCGGTCATCAGCCACAACGAAAAAGGCCTGCGCCGTGAGATGAGCTGGCCCGAGCTGCGCCGCCAGGTCGCGGCCATGGCACTGCACCTGCAAGCGCAAGGCGTGCAGCCGGGGGACCGGGTGGCGGCTTACTTGCCGAACATCCCCGAGGCCATGGTGGCGTTTTTGGCCACCATCAGTGTGGGCGGCGTGTGGAGCATTTGCGCGCCCGACATGGGCACCCACGCCGTGCTTGACCGCTTCAAACAGATCGAGCCCAAGGTCCTGATCGCGGTGGACGGCGTGAGCTACGGCGGGCGCGACTTTGACCGCATGCTTGTGGTGCAAGAGCTGCGCGATGCGCTGCCCAGCGTGCGACACGTCATCGTGCACGACAACCTGGGCACGTTGGACCTGGCCCAATGCGACGTGGGCGCCAGCGTGCAGATGTCGGCCATCACGGCGCGAGACGATGCCGCTGTGCGGGCTTTTGAGCCCATGTGGTTGCCCTTTGACCACCCGCTGTGGATCGTTTATTCCAGTGGCACCACGGGTTTGCCCAAGCCCATCGTGCATGGCCACGGCGGCACCGTGATCGTGGCGCTGGCCAACAAGATTTTGCACAACGACATTGGCTGCAGCTACCACCCCAACAGCTGGGGCGAGCGCTTTCACTGGTACAGCTCCACCGGCTGGGTCATGTGGAACGCGCAGGTGGCGGGCTTGCTTAACGGCGTGACCTGCGTGATTTATGACGGCAACCCTGGCGGCAGCAAAGACAACCCTGACTGGGGCATTTTGTGGCGCTTGGCGGCGCAAGAGCGGGTGACGTTTTTTGGCGCAGGCGCGGCTTTCTTTGCCAACTGCCACAAAGCTGGTTTGGACATTTCTCGCAGCGGTGATTTGTCTATGGTGCGCGCCCTGGGCACCACCGGATCGCCCTTGTCGCCCGAAACCCAAAGCTGGGGAACGGCCCAATTTCAGGCCATCGGCACCGACATTTGGTGGTGCAACATTTCGGGCGGCACCGACTTTGCGGGGGCCTTTTTGGGCGGCCACCGCGAGCTGCCACAGGAGCCCGGCGTGATGCAGTGCCGTGAACTGGGTTGCGCGGTCGAGGCCTGGAACGAAGCGGGCGAGCCCGTGTTGGGCGAGGTGGGCGAGCTGATCTGCGCGCAGCCTATTCCGTCCATGCCGCTGTACTTCTGGAACGACAAGGACAACGCCCGCTATCTGGCCAGCTATTTTGAGATGTACCCCGCAGGCCACGGCCGCCAACCCGGCGGCGGCAACGGCCCGGCCAGCATGGGCGGCGTCTGGCGGCATGGCGACTGGCTGCGCATTGGCGATACCCAAGGCGTGGGCGAAGGCTGCGTGATCTTTGGCCGCAGCGACGCCACCATCAACCGCTACGGCCTGCGCATGGGCACCAGCGAGCTGTACAGCGCCGTCGAGGCCCTGCCCGAAGTCATGGACTCGATGGTGGTGGACCTGGAGTACTTGGGCAAAGAAAGCTACATGCCGCTGTTTGTGGTGCTGCGCCCGGGTACGGCGTTTGACGATGCGGTCAAGGCCAAACTCAACAACGCCATCAAGGTGGCGCTCAGCCCGCGCTTTATTCCGAACGAAATTTTCCAGGTCGCCGAGATCCCACGCACCTTGTCTGGCAAAAAGCAGGAGTTGCCCATCAAGAAACTCATGCTTGGCCAGCCATTGGAAAAGGTCGTCAACCGAGACGCCATGGCCAACCCGGGTTGCCTGGACTGGTATGTGGAACTGGCCAAGCAGCATCTGGCCAAGGCCTGATACTGCCCGCCCGACCCGAGGGCTGAAAACCCTCCGGGCTCTTGGTGCTTTGCGTCTCTTTTTAAACCAGGTGGGTCTGCAGGACCAGAGTCGCCCTACCCGCCCGTACAAAAGCGCTATCTTCCTCGGGCCCCGAGCAGGCCCCATTGCATCTTTTGCAATGCTGTATTACAGTGTCTTACAGGGAGGGCGATAACTTTGTCCCCATAAAGGAACGACATGAGTTCATTGACTGTGCGCTTAACCGATAGGGAAGAGCGCGATTTGCAGCTGGCCTGCGAGCAGACCGGCAAAACCAAAAGTGAGGTGGTGCGTGACTTGCTGTCAGAGTCCTTACGTGGCTATCGTCTCCGCCAGGCCTTGCAGAAAGCACACACAGAACTGGGCGGCGCAGCCCGCCAGGCAGGTTGGCTAACTGAGGAAGACATCCTGCAGGATGAGTCGTGAAGGTTTTTCTCGACACCAATGTTTGGCTGTCAGCCACGGTTTTTGCGGGCCTGTGCGAAGCGATCTTGACCGAATGTCATCAGCGCGACTGGCTGTTGACCACCCAGCTGGTACAGGTCGAAGCGCATGAGGTGCTGGAGCGAAAATTTCCACAATTGCCAAAATCTCGGGCGCTGTTTGATGACATTTGGGCAGTGGCCAAGTGCGTGCCAGACGTGGACGAACCTGCCGATGACAACGATGTCCGGTTGGTCAGAGCAGCCAGCCTGGCAGGTGCCGGGGTATTCGTCACGGGTGACAAACGCGTGCTCACTTGGGGCCGCGAAAGCGACATGCAAATCCTGAGCCCCCGAGATGCATGGGTGCTGCTGTTTGCAGCCAAGGTCAGCGGTTAGCGATTTGTTGCATTGAATGCAAAACGGCGTGCCGCTATCGCGTGCAAGCCGTTTTTTTGATGCGAACGAAAAATCAGTTCTTGTGCAACTCAGCGTTCAACTCGCCCCAGCTCTTGTTGCGCGGGATGGCGTGCAGCGCGCCCGACTGTGAATCGCGTCGGAACAAGATGCCGTTTTTGCCGGACAGCTCTTTGGCTTTCATGATCGAGCCGTCGGGCATTTGCACGCGGCTGCCGCCGGTGATGTAGCAACCGGCTTCGACGATGCAGTCGTCGCCCAGCGAGATGCCGATGCCGGCATTGGCGCCCAGCAGGCAGCGCTTGCCGACCTTGATGACTTCTTTGCCGCCACCCGACAGCGTGCCCATGATGGACGCGCTGCCGCCGATGTCGCTGGCGTCGTCCACCACCACACCCGCGCTGATGCGGCCTTCGACCATGCTCGCGCCCAGCGTGCCGGCGTTGAAGTTGCAAAAGCCTTCGTGCATGACGGTGGTGCCGCTGGCCAGGTGCGCGCCCAGGCGCACGCGGTCGGCGTTGGCAATGCGTACACCGGACGGGATCACGTAGTCGGTCATCTGAGGGAATTTGTCCAAGCCCTTGATCTCGAGCACGCGGCCGGTACCACGGGCTTTCAGGCGTGCAGCCGGCACATCGGCCAGGGCGCAGGGGCCAAAGTTGGTCCAGGCCACGTTGGGCAGCAGGCCAAAGATGCCGGTCACGTTGGCGCCGTGCGGCAACACCAGGCGGTGGCTCAGCAGGTGCAGGCGCAGGTAAGCGTCGTGTGTGTCGGTGGGCGCGTCGGCCAGGCTTTTGATCTCGGTGCGAACCGCCACCACGGTGGCATTGCGCACGCTGCAGGCGACCAAGGCCTGAGCCACGTCTGCGCCCAAAGCGGCGACGGCTTCGGCCTGGGTCAGGCGGGTGCTGCCGCTGGCGGCGACGTCGGCAGCCAATTCGGGCGCCGGGAACCAGGTGTCCAGCACGGTGCCGTCAGCGGCGATGGTGGCCAGGCCCGTGGCGCGTGCGCCGGTGGTTTGGAGTGTGCTCATGTTTTGGTTCCGAAAAAAATGGCCCGCCAAGTGTGTGGGCCGTTGCGTCAAAGGGTGGCCAGATTATCGCGGAAGGCGGCATGTCATAAATTATTCATGGGCCTTACATAGACTGGACAATTTTGTAACCTTCACGATTTTCGGCGCAGGTGTTGGTGTCCACCACCACGCACAACGCAGACGCTTCCAAAACCATGCCTGCTCGACTTTTCACCAACGCTGCTGTCATGTTCTCCGCCAGAACCTCGACAGGATTCCCTGACAGTTCCAGGGGGCTTTGGCCGCTGTTGGGCATGCTTTTGTTGGCCAGCTTGTTGGGCGCCTGCATGCCGCGCCAATTGCTGGTCAACAGCGCGGCCGACGCGCTGACGGCACAAGGCCAAGCGGCTGAAGAGGACATAGGCTTGGCCCGTGAGGCCAGTGCTTTTTATCTCAAATTGTCCGAATCCTTGCTGCGACAATCGCCCGGTCACTTGCCCTTGGCCGAGTCGGTAGCTTCGGGCTTCACCCAATATGCCTACGCTTTTGTCGGTTTCGAAGCCGAACGCTTGGTCAGCACCGATGCCAAGGCCGCACACCAGCTCAACCTGCGAGCGCAGCGCATGTATTGGCGTGCACACCGCCACGCCATGGCCGCTTTGAACCAGACGAGCCCCGGATTTTCTGCTGCCCTGGCGCAGCCACAAGCTTCGCGCTGGCCTGTGCTGCGACCCGATCAAGTGGGCGTGGCCTATTGGGCTGCGGCAGCTTGGGGGGCTTACATTTCGCTGTCCAAAGACGATCCCGATGCGGTGGCCGATTTGCCCTTGGTCGGTCGCTTGGCCGAACTGGCGTGGCGCACCTCACCTGACCACGGCCAAGGCGCTCTGGCCAGTTTGATGGGTAACATCGAGGCTGCACGCCCCGGAGGCTCTGCCGCCAAAGCGGCAGCCTTTTTTGACCAAGCCATTGCGGTCAGTGGGGGTCAAAACGCAGGGCCTTTTGTGGCCAAGGCCGAGGCGATTGCCCAAGCAGCGGGCGATCGGCCAGCCTTTGAAGCTTTGTTGCAACAGGCGCTGTCAGTCAGCGCCAAGCACACCGACTTGTCGAGCCAAATCATGCGCCAGCGTGCGCAGTGGTTGCTCGACAACGCAGATGATCTTTTTTAATGGGTCTGAAAATGGTTTTGACATTCGCAAAGTGGTGGCCAAAAGGGCTGAGCGCGGCGCTGGTGGTGTTGGGCATGTTGTGGGTGCCCACCACGCAGGCACATGCCCAGCAGCTGCGCATAGGTTCTTTGGTGCCCAAAAATTCTCTCTATCACCGCCAGCTGCTGGACGTGGCCGAGAGCTGGCGTGCAGCGCAGGGTGCGGGCGCAAAGTATCTGGTGTACCCCGATGGCTCCCAAGGGGGCGAGGCCGAAATGGCGCGACGCATGCGCATCGGCCAACTTCAAGGCGCGTTGTTGTCGGTGGTGGGTTTGCGCGAAATCGAGCCCTCGATCGCGGCGCTGCAATCCATGCCACTGCTGTTTCGCAATTGGGAAGAACTCGACTACGTGCGCGAGAAAATGCGTCCGGCCATGGAAAAGAAGTTCCTGGACAAAGGCTTTGTGGTGCTGGCTTGGGGCGATGCCGGTTGGGTGCGTTTCTTTTCCAAAGAAGCCGCGCTGCGGCCCGATGACTACAAGCGCATGAAATTTTTTGCTTGGGGCTCGGAGCCCGATCAGCAAAACATCATGAAAAGCTTGGGCTACACGCCCGTGCCGCTGGAGACCACCGACATCTTGCCCGCCATACAGACGGGCATGATCAATGTGGTGCCGTCCACGCCCTACTTTGCCTTGGCCACCCAGGTCTACAACACCGCGCCGCACATGCTGGACATCAACTGGGCCCCGATTGTGGGGGCCTTGGTCGTGACCCGCAAAGCATGGGACGGCATGTCGCCCGATGTCCAAACCGCGGTGCGTGCAGCCAGCGACAAAGCGGGTGCGCAAATTAGGACCAAAGCCCGGCAAGAGGTCGAAGAAGCGGTGGACGCGATGAAAAAACGAGGCCTCACGGTCAACAAACCCAATGCAGCGCAAATGAAAGAGTGGAACGACTTGGCTGAAAAGCTGTACCCGCGCATTCGCGGCACCATGGTGCCTGCCGAAACTTTTGATGACGTGATGGCCCACCTGAAAACCTACCGTGCAGGCCAAGCCAAGTGAGCCCCACTTCAGAAAGCCTGCCTGAAACGCCACGCCAAAGCACTTGGGCGATTGACGAATGGCTGTCGTCGGCAGCGCTGGTGTTGATGGTGCTGATTCCGGTCATTGAAATTGCCATGCGCCCATGGATGGGCCGAGGCATCGAAAACGCCTCAGTCTTGGTGCAGCACTTGGGTTTGGTGCTGACGATGTGGGGTGCTTTGGCAGCCGAGCGGCATGGCCACCTGACCACGATGGGCGGCGGCATGCGCCGAAACGGCGAGCAGCCAAGTAGCGGGGTCAATCCCTGGCCGCAGCGCTTGGCCCACGGTTTGGCCGCCTTGGTTTGCGGCATGTTGGCCATGAGCAGTTGGCGCTTGGTGGACAGTGAGCGTGAGGCCGCCCAAGTGCTGGCCTACGGCATACCGGTTTGGTGGGTCCAGGCCAGCATGCCTTTGGGCTTTGCTTTGCTGGGGGTCAAGCTGGGTGCGCGCTGTGCATTTTTTGCGCGGGCATGGTCGGGTCAGTGGCTGACCGGTTTGGCGCTGGCGCTGTGCGGCGCCGCTTTGGTGGCGCAATTCGACGGCACGGCCTTTTCTGCGTGGCCCGCGTTCATGCTTTTGTGCGTCGCATTGTTCGCCGGAGCGCCGATTTTTGCAGTGTTGGGGGGGTTGGCGCTGGCTTTGTTTTGGCAAGACGGCATGCCTTTGGCGTCGGTGTCCCTGTCGCATTACCAAATCACGGTGAACCCGTCTTTGCCTGCGCTGCCCTTGTTCACTTTGGCGGGTTTGGTGTTTGCGCGCACAGGGGCTGCGCAGCGATTGGGCAATTTGTTTGTGGCGTTGTTGGGGCACGGCGCCAAAGGCACGGTGTTGGCGACCGCATTGTTGTGCTCTTGTTTTACGGCGTTTACCGGTGGCAGCGGGGTGACCATTTTGGCTCTGGGCGGCTTGTTGTTGCCTTTGTTGCTCAAAGTGGGTTACCCCGAAAATCGGGGCATCAGTTTGGTCACCAGCGCCAGTGCTTTGGGTGTTTTGTTGGCACCGTCGGTGCCGCTCATCATGTACGCCATCATTGCCCGCATGCCCATCAACACCATGTTTTTAGCGGGCCTGTTGCCGGCGTTGGTCATGGTGGCTTTTTTACTGGTGTTTGGCGGGTATTTGCGCCGATCCCGTGGGGGGTCGCTTGCAGACGTGGCCCCAAATCCGACCTTGTCCCTGACGGCGCGGCCCCTGCTTTGGCCCTCTGTTTGGGCCGCCAAATGGGAAATTTTGGCCCCTGTGGTGGCCATTGGTTCCTTGGTCAGTGGCTTGGCCACGCCCACCGAAAGCGCGGCCGTCACTGCGCTCTATGCCATCTTGACCCAAGCTTGGGGCCACCGCGAATTGGGTTGGCGCTTGTTGTTCAAATGCCTGAGCGAATCGGCCCAGATCATTGGCGGCGTGTTGTTGATTTTGGGCATGGCTTTGGCATTGACCAATTTCTTGATCGACGCGGGCATCCCGGATGCCGCCATCGAAGCCGTGCAAAGCGCCATTCCGGACAAGTACTTGTTCTTGTTGGCTTTGACGGCGTTTTTGCTGTTGGCCGGTGCGCTCATGGAAATATATGCGGCCATCGTCGTCTTGGTGCCCTTGCTGTTGCCGGTGGCCATGAGCTATGGCATTGACCCGGTTCACTTTGGCATCATTTTCCTGGCCGCCATGGAGATGGGCTTTTTGTGCCCACCGGCGGGCATGAACATATATTTTTCATCGGCCATGTTCAAAAAGCCAGTGAGTGAAGTGGCTGTGGCCGTACTGCCCGCATTGTTCGCGATCTTTTTGGGCACACTGGCCATCGCGTCAGCGCCATGGCTTGCCACGGGTTTGCCAAGGCTGCTTGGCGCGTCTGCGTGACGGTTAAATCAAGCCGGTGATTTTTTGGGCTGCGGCGTGCACGCTTGGCATACAAATGTGCGCTGGTTCAAGAAGCGGGTGAATGAACCCAGCGCGCGCGGCTTGTGCAGCCCACACCGGTAGCAACTCATGGTGCCCATATTGGCCGAATCCTTGAATGGCGAGCCGCCGCCTTTGAAGGTGTAGCGCAGGCCATCGGAAGCCATGATGGACTCGGCTTCATATTTGAGTGCTGTGGTCATGGTGTGTGGGTGAGAGGGTAAAAATTGAAATGGATGGCGTTATTGATCCGGCCCGATGAAGTATGACTGGCCTGTGTTGTTGTCCCCTCTTTGTCATCCCTGGCGAAGACCCGGGATCCAGCGTTGAGCACTGCCTTTTGCCAAGACCTGCTGTGCATTCTGGATCCTGGCGCAAGGCCGGGATGGCAAAAAAATCAAACTTCACGGTGCCGAATCAATAACTGTGCCCATGTCAGGCGAAAACCAATTCAGGTGCTGTGGCCAGCCACAGCGCATCAATGTCACGCAACTTCTGGCCGTCAAACCTGTCGTGTTCTTCCCAATAGCGCCCAGACGCGACCCAGTAGCCCAAGTCGGCCTCGGCGCGCAAGGCGGCTTGAACAGCCGACGGCAGTTGTGCCTCAAAACTCGGGGGTTTGGTCATGATTTCAAGGGCCGAAAAAGCCAAACGCGGAAAGCATAGCCGAGAGTTTTCAAGCTCCGACAGATTGACCACGGCACAGCCGTTTTGATGGGCCAAAGCCTGAAAGCGCAGAGATTTGGCTTCAAGGCTTTGCAAGGTGACATCGGAACGCAAGGGGTCGGCTGTGCCCGCGCCATAAAAATGGGTGCTCTGTCCAGGTTTGGCGTCGTAAACCATGTCGCACCCGATGTACGCGAGGACATCGGGCTTCAGTGCGCCAAGAGCCCAATAGCCAGCAGTGAAAGACATGGTGCCGCCTGCATACACGAAGCCGCCAAACTCATTTTGGACGGGTACAAACTGCTCGGCCGTGACCACACGTTTGCCGCAAAGATCGCCAGCACTGGGGTGTCTGTCGAGTGGAAAGTCTTCCGGGTAAATCAAGCAATTCCAGGAAGGGCATGCCTTCCAAGCGTTGTTGATCACGATGATGTGGGTAAAACAGGAGGCGTCCCACTCTGCGGTTCTGACCGCATCGGGTGCGCTCCCAACAATCAACACTTTATTCAAAACGGTGGCCATCACAAAAGTTGTACGCTGCAATGCCCTCATGGTTGAGGCTTGAGATGACAACATGATGAATAGCAAAAGACAGAGACAATACGGTGCAATTCCCGCCCGTCGATACTTTGTCCGTATCGACCCCTTTTTAAGGAGCAAGCATGCCCGTTAGCAAGCGCGCTGTTCACGTCGTTGGCGTGGGCATGATTCCCTTCATCAAACCCGGGGCTAGCGAGTTCTACAACCTCATGGGTGCCCGTGCGGCCCAGCTGGCGCTGGCGCGCCAAGTTGAAGGCACGCGGTTGGCGCTGCAGCACAACCTGGGCTTGGGCGGTGCTTGTGTGGTCACGCTTTATCAGAAAGTCTGACAATGATCGACCGCCAATACATCGGCCACACGATGCCGCCCTTCGAGGTGCTGGTCGAAAAAGGCCGCTTGCGCTTTTTCGCCAAGGCCACGGGCCAGACCGACCCGTTCTACACCGACGAAGCCGCCGCCCGCGCCTCTGGCCATCCGGGCTTGCCCGTGCCGCCCACGTTTTTGTTTTGCCTGGAGATGGAGTCGCCCGACCCGGCCGCGATCCGCAACCTGCTGGGCATGGACTACCGCAAGCTGCTGCACGGCGAGCAGGGCTTCACCTTCCACCGCATGGCCTATGCGGGCGATGTGCTGCGCTTTGAGCAGCGCATCGAAGACATCTACAACAAAAAGGGCGGCGCACTCGAATTCGTCGTCCGCAAAACCCGCGTCAGCAACCAGCGCGGCGAGCATGTGGCCGATTTGCGTGCCGTGACCGTGTTGCGCCACGGATAAGGAAACCCCATGACCCTCCCATCCTTTGATGCTTTGCAAGTGGGCGATACCATTCCCGCCCTGGAGTTGCCACCCGTCTCGCGTCTGACGTTGGCGCTGTACTGCGGCGCTTCGGGCGACCATAACCCGATCCACGTCGACTCCGACTTTGCCGCCCTCGCAGGCTTGCCCGACGTGATCGCGCACGGCATGTTGTCCATGGGCTGGCTCGCACGCCTGCTCACCAACTGGGTGCCGCAAACCGCGATCCGCGACTACAGCGTGCGCTTTGCCGCCATGACCCAAGTGCACGAAAAGATCACCTGCACCGGCCAGGTGACCGAGAAATTTGAAGTTGATGGCGAACGCCGCGTGCGCCTGACGTTGACCACGGTGAATGCTGAAGGCCAAGTCAAATTGTCCGGAGAAGCCGTGCTTGCGCTGACATGACCATGACCCACACATCCTTGCTCCAATTCGAGGTGACCGACCAGGTCGCCACCATCACCTTTGACAGCCCCAGCAAACGCAACGCGCTCGAGCCCGCCATGCGCGACGAGCTGGCCGTGGCCTTGCAACATATCCAGCAAGACAAGTCCATCCGCGCCGTGATCCTCACGGGCGCGGGCGGGCATTTCTGCTCGGGCGGTGACCTGAAAAACATCGCCGTTGCCAATCTGGACAACGGCGGCTGGCTCGGTCGCATGCAGACCCTGCACGAGTGGGTGCAGTTGCTGCTGACGCTCGACCGTCCGGTGATCGCCGCTGTCGATGGCGCAGCGGCTGGTGCGGGCTTTAGTTTGGCGTTGTCGGCCGACTTCGTGCTGGCCACGCCGCGTACCTGGTTCAGCATGTCCTTCCTCAAGGTTGGCTTGGTGCCCGACGTGGGCGCGCTCTACACCTTGCCCCGCGTGGTGGGCGTGCAGCGCGCCAAAGAAATCATGCTCTCGGCCCGCGACATCGACGCGCAAGAGGCCTTGCGACTGGGCATCGTGATGGAGCTGCACGAGCCGGACCAGCTGCTGCCCCGTGCGCAGGCCCTGGCGCGCAGCTTTGTGGGCGCGTCGCCTGCGGCGGTGGCCTTGATCAAGCGCAACCTGAACAATGCCTTGGGCGGTGGCATGCAAGACATGCTGAACGCCGAAGCGCAGGCCCAGTCCCTGGCCGCAGGCACTGCCGAACACCGCGAAGCCGTGGGGCGGTTTCTGAACAAACAACCGCCCTTGTTTGCCTGGCCTGCGCAGGACAAAGCTTGACAGGCCAGTTTTCCCACAGGTTTGTCATCCCGGACTGGTCAATTCCCCGTCGTCCCGGACTCTCTTTTAACTGTCATCCCGGCCTTCTTTCGTCTGTCATCCCGGCCTTGAGCCGGGATCCATGGCGTGCAAGGGAGATGGACCCCGGGTCTTCGCCCGGGGTGACAAGTTCAAAGACTGCGCCCAGGGTGACAAGCTCAGGTTCTTCGCTAGGGGTGACAAAGTCAAAAAGTTCGGGTCGCGTGACCCTAAACCAAGGGCAATCCCTGAGTTCGGCAATCCGAAAGACCCGCTTCAGCATTCGAAGATTGTTCAGAATCACGAGACGCCGCAAGATGCAACAACCCCCAGTGGGGTGACGCTGGCTCGCCAGAAGTTCACCCCATGACCTGAAGGAGAAAGAATGAGCAAAACAGGATTGGTTCAAGACAAAGTCGTGGTGGTCACGGGCGCAGGTGGCGGCATTGGCCGCGACATCGCGCTGGCCATGGCGCGTGAAGGCGCCAAGGTGGTGGTCAACGACATTGGCGCTTCCGTGTCGGGCGAAGGCCAGGACGCGGGCCCCGCGCAAAAAGTGGTGGACGAAATCAAAGCCATGGGCGGTCAGGCCGCGGCCAACACCGACAGCGTGTCTGACCCCGCCGGCGCAGCCCGCATCGTCCAAACGGCCATCGACAGCTTCGGCCGCATCGACGTGGTGGTCAACAACGCAGGCATCTTGCGCGATCGCTTCTTCCACAAGATGAGCATGGACGAATGGGACGCGGTGCTCAAGGTGCACCTGTACGGCGCGTTTTACGTCAGCCGCGCCGCAGCCCCGCACTTCAAGGAGCAAGAAAGTGGCAACTACATCCACATGACGTCCACTTCCGGGTTGGTGGGCAACTTTGGTCAGGCCAACTACTCGGCGGCCAAGCTGGGTGTGACGGCGCTGTCCAAGTCGATCGCGCTGGACATGCACAAGTTCAAGGTGCGGTCCAACTGCATTTCGCCCTTTGCCTGGAGCCGCATGATCGGCTCGATCCCGACCGAGACACCCAAAGAGCAGGCCCGTGTGGAACGCATCAAGCAGATGACCCCCGCCAAGATCGCGCCCATGGCCGTGGCGCTGGCCAGCGATGCCTCTGCCCATGTGAATGCGCAGGTCTTTGCCGTGCGCAACAACGAAATTTTCTTGATGAGCCAGCCGCGTCCGATTCGTTCGGTGCACCGCAGCGAAGGCTGGACGCCGCAGTCGGTGCTGGACCAAGCCATGCCTGCACTCCAATCGAGCTTTTTTGACCTAGAGCGTTCGGGTGATGTGTTCAGCTGGGACCCCATTTAAGGAGCCGAGATGAACGACCACCCACAAGGCGTGCAAGCCCAACATCAGGCGGCCCTGGCCGAAGGCCGCTTCCTGATCCAGCAATGCAAGGCCTGCGACCATCACATCTACTTTCCGCGTGAAGTCTGCCCGCATTGCAGCAGCGACGACCTGGCCTGGGTGGCCCCCACAGGCTTGGGCTCGGTGTATTCCGTGACCACCGTGCGCCGCAAGCCGGATGCGGGCGGCGACTACAACGTCTGCTTGATCGACCTGGACGAAGGCGTGCGTTTGATGAGCCGCGTGGACATGGACCCGGTCGACGCCGTGCAGGTGGGTCAGCGTGTGCAGGTCCGTGTGGTGGTCGACAAGGGCCAAGGCATGGTGGTGTTTGACCCGGTCAGCACAGCGGCAAGCTCTGCCAAGTCGGTTCCCCGTGGCCCAGCCGCCTTGGCGGCGGTTCACTCTTCCAAGGGCCTGAAAGCCTTGCGCGGCAGCGCCGCCATTGCGGGTGTGGCCACATTTGGTTGCGGCGAAGCCACGGGCTTTACCGAGATGGAAGTGCTGGCCCGCGCCGCGCGTGCGGCGGTGGCCGATGCTGGTCTGAAGATGAGTGACATCGACGGGCTGTGCACCGCCAGTGTGCTGTCCACCATGTGGCCCATGCCCGTGAACGAGTATTTGGGCATCAACCCCCGTTACATCAATGGCACCATGCTCGGCGGCTCCAGCTTTGTGGCGCACATCTTGCCCGCCATGATGGCCCTGCAGTCGGGCCAGTGCAACGCGGTGCTGGTGTGCTACGGCAGCACGCAGCGCACCTCCACCTTTGGCCGCGCCGAGATCGCGCAGGCGCGCCGCGTGATGGACCCGCAGCCTTACGAAACCCCTTACGCCCCGATGCAGCCGCTGAGCGCTTACGCGCTGGCCACGCGTCGGCACATGCACCAATACGGCACCACCCGCCGCCAGTTGGCCGAAGTGGCCGTGGCTGCACGCGCCTGGGCGCAACGCAACCCCGAAGCCTTCATGCGCGATCCGCTGTCGATCGACGATGTGCTGGCTGCCCGCATGGTGTCCGACCCTTTGTCGGTGCGCGATTGCTGCTTGGTCACAGACGGCGGCGGTGCCTTTGTGCTGGTGCGCGCCGACCGTGCGCGTGACCTGCCCAAAAAGCCGGTCTACGTTCTGGGCAACGCCACCGCCAACTGGAACCGCCAGATTTCGGCCATGCACGACCTCACAGTGACTGCCGCCAGCCAGTCCGGGCGCGAAGCCTTTGCCATGGCGGGCATGAAGCCGAGTGACATGGGTGTGGTGCAGCTGTATGACGCTTTCACCATCAACACCTTGCTGTTTCTGGAAGACCTGGGCTTTTGCAAAAAAGGCGAAGCCGGTGCCTTTGTCGAAGGCGGCGGCATCGCGCCCGGTGGCCACCTGCCGGTCAACACCAACGGCGGCGGCCTGTCGTGCACGCACCCGGGCATGTACGGCATCTTCACCGTGATCGAAGCCGTGCGCCAGTTGCGCGGCGAAGGCGGCGAGCGCCAAGTGCCCGGCGTGCAGACCGCGCTGGCCCATGGCAACGGCGGCACGCTGTCCAGCCAATCGACGGCCATCCTAGGCACTTCTGAAACTTTATAAATACGCCGCGCATTCACCATGATCCGAGACCCCGAAACCTTTGAAGCCCTGCTCGACTCCGTGCGCCGTTTTGTGCGCGAGCGCCTGGTGCCCGCCGAAAACGAAGTCGCCGACACCGACGAGATCCCCGAAGCCATCGTGCAAGAGATGCGCGAGATGGGCCTGTTTGGCCTGACCATCCCCGAGTCTTATGGCGGCTTGGAGCTGACCATGGAAGAAGAGTCGCGTCTGTTGTTCGAGCTGTGCAAGACCTCGCCCGCTTTCCGCTCGGTGATCGGCACCACGGTGGGCATTGGCTCGCAGGGCATCTTGATGGACGGCACCGAAGAACAAAAAGCCTACTACCTGCCCAAGCTGGCCACGGGCGAGTTGTCGTCTTCGTTTGCGCTGACCGAGCCCGAGGCGGGCTCGGACGCGGCCTCGCTGCGCACCACCGCCATTCGGGGCATGGACAGTGAGGGCGATCATTACATCGTCAACGGCACCAAGCGCTACATCACCAACGCGCCGCACTCCAAAATCTTCACGCTCATGGCGCGCACCAACCCGGCCGACAAGGGCGCGGGCGGTGTGTCGGCCTTCATCGTTGACGCCCAATCGCCCGGCATCAGCTTGGGCAAAAACGACAAGAAGATGGGCCAGAAAGGCGCGCACACCTGCGATGTGATGTTTGACAACGTGCGTGTGCCTGCCGCCAACCTGATCGGTCACCAAGAGGGCCAGGGCTTCAAGACCGCGATGAAGGTGCTTGAAAAGGGTCGCATCCATTTGGCCGCCGTGTGCGTGGGCGTGGCCCAGCGCATCCTCGATGACGCGTTGCGCTACGCCATCGACCGCAAACAGTTTGGCCAGCCGATTGCCGAGTTTCAGCTGGTGCAGGCCATGTTGGCCGACAGCAAGGCCGAGTTGTACGCGGCCGAGTGCATGGTGATCGACGCCGCCCGCAAGCGCGACGAAGGCAGAAGCGTCTCGACCGAGGCCTCGTGCTGCAAGATGTTCGCGTCCGAGATGTGTGGCCGCGTGGCCGACCGGGCGGTGCAAATCTTGGGCGGAGCTGGTTATTTGGCCGAGTACGGCATCGAGCGTTTTTACCGCGACGTGCGCCTGTTCCGCCTGTATGAGGGTACGACCCAGATACAACAAATCATCATTGGCCGCAACATGGTGCG
>Ga0209550_10002130_pt1 | contig 19040 bp, 17 predicted proteins | sample LauGreSuBDMM15SN_2_FD_187567 | JGI IMG/M metagenome (GOLD analysis project Ga0209550, IMG submission 187567) | Freshwater lake microbial communities from Lake Michigan, USA - Su13.BD.MM15.SN (SPAdes) (version 5) | ecosystem: Environmental > Aquatic > Freshwater > Lake | place: Lake Michigan...
GGCCAACTGTTGCAAGGCTCGCGGGTTTAAGCCGCGAGTGCGAAACGTTCGTCGTTTGCAGTTAGTTTTTTTCTGCGGATTTACGAGGTGACAGAACCTCGACATGCCCTGCGCCGCGTCCGAACCCATGTCGAAACCAATGCAGCCCCAAGAGGTATTGATTCTACGCCTGTCGCAGCAGATCGACCAAAGCCAAGGGTGAATGGATGATGTGGTCAGCGCCCCAGCTATGCACTTGGGCCAGACTGCCCAAATAACCATAGTGGGCGGCAACCGTGGTCATACCGGCTGCTTTGCCCGCCACGATGTCGCGTTCGTCGTCACCCACATACCAGCATTGCTCGGGCGGCAGTTGCATACGCCGCGCCGCCTCAAACAGGGGCTCGGGATGCGGTTTGGCGTGTGGTGTGGTGTCGCCACTGATGATGGCTTGGGCAGAGGCGAACATAGGGATTTGTGCCGTCAGGGGCAAAGCAAAGCGTTGATGCTTGTTGGTGACCACGCCCCATTTCAAACCAAGACCCGCCAAATGCGCCAGCAAGTCGTGTACCCCATCAAAGACAGCCGTGCGCACGGTCATGGCGCGCTCGTAATTGTTTAAAAACTCGTCTTTGTAGGTTTCGTAGTCGGGGTGCTCTGGCTTCATGCCAAAAGCAATTTCAAGCATGCCGCGAGCTCCCGAGCCCGCCATGGGTCGGTAAAGCGAGTAGTCTAGGCTGGGCAAACCACGATCGGTGCGCATTTTGGCAGCAGCAGCACCTAAGTCAGGGGCGCTGTCTATGAGGGTGCCGTCCAAGTCGAACAACACGGCTTGCGGCAAGGGCATCTCAGGCCTCACGCTGGGTGGCCAGCATGTAGTTGACGCTGGTATTGGCGTCTAGCCAATAGCGTTGCGTCAATGGGTTGTATTGCAAACCGCGCATGGCCAAGGTATTCAAATTAGCTTCACGGCAAAAAGCCGCCAGCTCGCTGGGACGGATAAATTTGTCGTAGGCATGCGTGCCTTTGGGCAGCAGGTTCAGCACATATTCAGCACCCAAAATCGCAAACACAAAAGATTTGGGATTGCGGTTGAGGGTTGAGAAAAACACCCTGCCACCTGGTTTAACCAAGGTCGCACAGGCTTTAACCACGGAGGCCGGGTCGGGAACATGTTCCAGCATTTCCATGCAAGTCACCACATCGAAATGGGCGGGCTGCTGGGCGGCCATGGCCTCGGCGCTGACCTCGCGGTAAGTGATGTTGGGGGTTTGGGTTTCCAAAGCGTGCAACTGCGCTACCTTGAGCGACTTGGTGGCCAAGTCGATACCCGTGACATGGGCGCCGGCACGCGCCATGGCGTCCGACAAAATGCCCCCGCCGCAGCCCACATCAAGCACCTGCAAACCTTGCAGCTTGCCAAATGTTTCAATCCAACCCAAGCGCAGGGGGTTGATTTGGTGCAAGGGTTTGAATTCGCTGTTGACATCCCACCAGCGGTGGGCGAGGTCAGAGAACTTGGCAAGTTCGGCGGGGTCTACATTGAAGGTATTCATAAAGATATTGTCTGACAAATGGCGGACATAAAAAAACCCCGCGTAAGCGGGGTTTCAGGGGACTGAATTGGAAATCAGTTCTTACGTGAACCAACCACTTCAATTTCAACGCGACGGTTTTTGGCGCGACCGTCTTTGGTCTTGTTGTCAGCCACAGGCTGCTTCTCGCCTTTGCCTTCGGTGTAAATGCGGGTTTTGTCTATGCCTTTGCTAACCAAATAAGCTTTCACAGCTTGTGAACGGCGCATAGACAGTTTTTGGTTGTATCCATCGGAACCCACTGAGTCGGTGTGACCCACAGCGATGATGACTTCCAAATTGATGGCTTTGACTTTATCGGCCAAATCATCCAGCTTGGCTTTGCCTTCAGGCTTGATAACAGATTTATCAAAATCGAAGAACGCATCAGCGGCATAAGTGACTTTGGATGACACAGCTGGTGCTGGTGCTGGTGCTGGTGCTGGTGCTGGTGCTGGTGCTGGTGCAGGAGCCGCTGCTGGGGCTACGGCAGCAGGTGCAGGAGGCACCACTGCTGCAGGCGCGGGCTTGACGGGCTCAGATTTGGCCATAGGCTCTGCGGGTTTTTCGACGATGGCACCGTCGCAACCAGGCAGTGCGTTGGCGGGAGTCCAAAAACCGGTACGCCAGCATTCGCCAGGGGTGTTTTTCCAAACTTCACCAGCCGTTGATGACCAGTTGCCAACATCATGCGCAAATGAGGTTAACGCAAAGCCTGAGAGCGATAAGGCCAGCGCCAGAGATTTGATAGTTTTCATAAAAGTCCTTTAAGGGTTTTTCCTGATAGTGCGAGACGGGAAACAAGGGATCAGATTGCCCTTTGAGTAATTGTGCCACAGTTTCTAATCCTTTAGGTTACAACCGTATAAGCCTAAAATCAACGGTTTACCTTGTCCTGAATGGACTGCCTCCATGACCCAGTTTGCCAAAGAAACCCTGCCCACCAGCCTAGAAGAGGAAATGCGCCGCAGCTACCTCGATTACGCCATGAGCGTGATTGTGGGCCGTGCCCTCCCCGACGCCCGTGACGGCTTAAAACCCGTACACAGGCGAGTTTTGTTCGCCATGCACGAGTTGAACAACGACTGGAACCGCCCCTATAAAAAATCTGCCCGTATTGTGGGTGACGTGATTGGTAAATACCACCCCCACGGCGACAGCGCGGTGTACGACACCATTGTGCGCATGGCGCAAGACTTCTCATTACGACATATGTTGGTGGATGGACAAGGTAACTTCGGTTCGGTGGATGGCGACAACGCCGCGGCCATGCGTTACACGGAAATTCGGCTGTCCAAAATTGCGCATGAATTGCTTGCCGACTTGGACAAAGAAACGGTTAACTTTGGGCCCAATTACGACGGCAGCGAAAGAGAACCGCTGGTTATGCCAGCCAAGTTTCCCAATTTACTGGTGAATGGCTCGGCCGGTATTGCTGTCGGCATGGCCACCAACATCCCGCCACACAACCTCAATGAAGTGGTCGACGCTTGTCTGCACCTGCTACGCCACCCCGAGGCATCGATAGACGAACTGATAGAAATCGTGCCGGCACCCGACTTCCCCACCGCCGGCATTATTTATGGCATCAGTGGCGTGAAGGAAGGCTACCGCACCGGACGCGGCCGCGTGGTCATGCGCGCCAAATGCCATTTCGAAGACATAGACCGCGGCCAACGACAAGCCATCATCGTCGACGAGTTGCCTTATCAGGTGAACAAAAAGACCTTGCAAGAACGCATGGCCGAGTTGGTGCACGAAAAGAAAATCGAAGACATCAGCCATATTCAAGACGAGTCGGACAAATCCGGCATGCGCTTGGTGATCGAACTTAAGCGCGGCGCGGTGCCCGAGGTGGTTCTCAACAACCTTTACAAACAAACCCAGTTGCAAGACACTTTTGGCATGAACATGGTGGCGCTGATTGACGGCCAGCCACGTTTATGCAACTTGAAAGACCTGATCACGGTATTCCTGTCGCACCGCCGCGAGGTGGTGACACGCCGCACAGTTTTTACCTTGCGCAAAGCCCGTGAGCGCGGCCATGTGCTGGAAGGTTTAGCGGTGGCTTTAGCCAATATTGACGAATTCATTGCCATCATCCGCAATGCGCCTACCCCACCCGTGGCCAAGACCGAACTCATGAGCAAGCCTTGGGACAGCCAGTTGGTGCGCACCATGCTGACGCGTGCCAAGGCCGATGGCGGGGTGATCAACGCTGACGATTACCGACCCGACGGCTTAGAAAAACAATACGGCATGGGCGCAGACGGCTTGTACCGCCTGAGCGACACCCAAGCCCACGAAATTTTGCAAATGCGCTTGCAGCGCTTGACAGGGCTTGAGCAAGACAAGATCGTCAACGAATACAAAGAAGTCATGGCCGAGATTGACGATCTTTTGGATATCTTGTCGCGCCCCGATCGTGTCTCCACCATCATTGCCGAAGAGCTGTCAGCCATTCGCCAAGAATTTGGCCAAAGCAAAGTGGGCGCACGCCGCAGCCACATCGAGCACAACGCCCAAGACTTGGCCACCGAAGACCTGATCACGCCCACCGACATGGTGGTCACGCTCAGCCACAGCGGCTACATCAAAAGCCAGCCTTTAAGCGAATACCGCGCCCAAAAACGCGGCGGTCGTGGCAAGCAAGCCACCGCTACCAAAGAAGACGATTGGATTGAGCAGCTCTTTATTGGCAACACCCATGACTACATCCTGTGCTTTTCCAACCGCGGCCGACTGTATTGGCTCAAAGTGTGGGAAGTGCCCGAGGGCTCACGCGGCTCACGCGGGCGCCCCATTGTCAATATGTTTCCGCTGCAAGAGGGCGAAAAAATCAATGTGGTGTTGCCCCTGACCGGTGCGGCGCGCAGTTTCCCCGCCGACCAATATGTGTTCATGGCCACCTCCATGGGCACGGTTAAAAAGACTTCGCTTGACGAGTTCAACAACCCGCGCAAAGGCGGCATCATCGCGGTCAATTTGGACGACAACGACTTCCTGATTGGCGCGGCCCTCACCGACGGCAAACACGACGTCATGCTGTTCTCCGATGGCGGTAAAGCCGTGCGCTTTGATGAAAACGATGTGCGTCCCTTGGGCCGCAGTGCTCGCGGTGTGCGCGGCATGATGCTCGACGACAACCAAAGCGTCATCGCCATGCTGGTCTCCGCGCAAGACACGCCCGCTTTGCCCGACGGAACAGCCAGCCTAGATTTGGCCCGCACCAGCGTACTTACTGCCACAGAAAACGGCTATGGCAAACGCACACCTATTGACGAATACACCCGCCACGGTCGCGGCACCAAGGGCATGATCGCCATTCAGCAATCTGAGCGCAACGGTCGCGTGGTGGCCGCCACTTTGGTGCACGCCGATGACGACATCATGCTCATCACCGATCGCGGCGTTCTGGTGCGCACACGGGTCAGCGAAATCCGCGAAATGGGACGCGCCACCCAAGGCGTCACGCTGATTGGTTTGGACGAGGGTGCCAAACTTACCGGCATGCAGCGCATCGTGGAAAACGATGCGCAAGCGCAGGTTGGCGAAACCGATGACGCAGACCCCAGCGAGGACAGTGGCAGCGACGCTGCACCTGAAGCCAACCCATGAGCGAGGGCGCTGCCCCCGCCAACGGTTTGGCTGATTTGCGCCTGCAAATCGACCAAGTCGACAGCCAGTTGCTGCAGCTTCTCAATCAGCGAGCCCAGTTGGCCGAGAAAGTTGGCGACATCAAACGTGCCGAGGGCTCGCCTTTTTTTCGCCCCGACCGCGTAGCCCAAGTGCTGGAAAAAATTCAGTCGCTCAATCAAGGCCCGCTGAAAAACCAGCATGTGTCCGCTATTTGGCGCGAAATCATGTCGGCGTGTTTGGCATTAGAAGCGCCACAGCGCGTGGCGGTGCTGGGTCCCGTGGGCACGTTTTGCGAACAAGCAGCGATTGAATTTTTTGGCAGCGCGGCCGAGCTGATTTACTGCAATAACTTCGACGAGGTGTTTCACGCCACCAGTGCGGGCACGGCGCAGTTTGGCGTGGTCGGGGTGGAAAACTCCACCGAAGGCGCGGTGGCTCGCACACTCGATTTGTTCTTGCGCACACCAGTTCATGTAATTGGCGAGGTCAGCCTCTTGGTGCGCCACAACCTGCTGCGCCAAACCGCGTCGCTAGAAGGTATTGAAGTGGTGTTGGCGCATCCACAAGCGCTGGGTCAATGCCAAGAATGGTTGAGCCTTCACTTGCCGCATGCCGAGCGCCGAGCGGTGTCTAGCAATGCCGAGGGCGCTCGTTTGGCCGCAACCGACCCCGCTTGGGCAGGCTTGGCCAGCGAACGCGCAGCCAGCGAATTTGGCCTGCATGTGGTGGCCCATGCTATTCAAGATGAGGCCTATAACCGCACGCGCTTTGCCATCATCAGCTTGCCGCAAACTTTGGCCACACCGCCGGCTTCAGGTAAAGACTGCACCTCGCTGGTGGTCTCAGTACCCAACAAGCCTGGTGCGGTGCACGACCTGTTGATGCCCCTTAAAAATAACGGTGTCTCCATGACCCGCTTCGAATCGCGCCCAGCCAAATCAGGCCAGTGGGAATACTATTTCTATATCGATTTAGATGGCCATATCAGCCAAGCTCCTGTGGCCCAAGCCCTCAAAGAGTTGCAAAGCCTGTGCGCCTTTTACAAAGTGATTGGCTCTTACCCGGTCGCCGCATGAAGTTCAAGCAACTTGGGTTGGTAGGCTGCGGCCTCATGGGCGCGTCGTTTTCACTGGCCTTGCAATCCAAAGGCTTGGTAGACATGGTGGTGGGTTTCAGTCCCTCAGAGGCCACCCGCCACAAAGCTTTGCAGCGCGGCGTCATTCAGCAGGCAGCGAGCAGCGCAGCAGAGGCCGTGAAGGACGCAGACTTGGTTTTGATCGCCATACCGGTCAGCCACACCGCCGCTTGTTTGGCCGAGATAGCGCCTCACTTGTCGCCAGATTGCCTGTTGATGGATGTGGGCTCCACCAAATGCGATGTGGTGGCTTCAGCGCATGTCGCCTTAGGCGATAAATTGGCTTGTTTTTTACCCGCCCACCCGATTGCCGGTAAAGCCCAAGCCGGTGTAGAACATGCCGAAGCCGCGCTCTACCAAGACCGTGCGCTCATCCTCACGCCTTTGCCGCACAACACGCAGGCGCAAATTGACCAAGCCACCACGTTGTGGCAAGCCATTGGTAGCCGGGTTCACCGCATGAGCCCCGAGGCCCACGACCAAGCCTTTGCCGCGGTCAGCCATGTGCCGCATTTGTTAGCGTTTGCGCAGATCAATGGTTTGCTCAAGCAAGCCGAGGGCGAGGCTTTTTTGAAACTGGCAGGCCCGGGGTTTCGCGATTTTTCCCGCATTGCCGCCAGCGACCCAGCAGTGTGGCGAGACATCTTCAGCGCCAACCGCAGCGAGGTTTTGGCACAGTTGGCGCACTTCCAAGCCGCGCTCAAAGAATTTGAAAACTCCATTCAAAACAATGATTTACAAAACTTGCAACAGCTGATTGACAGCGCCAGCCAAGCGCGTTTGAACTGGCGCTTGTCGGCCGGCGACGACAGCGATGCAGCTTGACGCTGGGCTTGTTCGGTTTTTTGTCATAGAATTTGTATTGCATTTGTGTAATACAAATAGCAATGCAAAATTGTTTTGACCCACCGATGGAGGTATTTTGATGCAAGCATCTACATTTTCATTTCGTGCCGATGAGGTGTTTTCTGAGCAAACCCGCGCCATGGCCAATGCGCTGGGCCTGAAAAGCTCGGACTACATCCGCCAAGCCGTGTCGGAGAAAAATGCCCAATTGATGGCGCAACGCATTGCCGCCTTGTCCAAAGAATTGGCCAGCGAACACTTGCAAGTCAACGAATCGCTGGAAGGCACGCTGGCTGATGGTCTCGAGTAAATTCAAACGCGGCCAGATTTGGGAAGTTGATCTCGAACCGCAATCGCACAAAGAAGAACCCGGTAAACGCAAGCGTCCTGCTTTGGTGATTCAAACCGATTTATTGAACGACAGCGGCCACCCAACCACCATCGTGGTGGTGGGTACCAGTCAAGTTCGGCGCGACAAAGACTATTTCCCGCTGCGTCTCGCCCTGCCCCATCAACCCGGCTTGCCAATGGAAACAGACTTGTTGATTGACCAAGTACGCGCCATCTCCAACCGCCGGTTCATGGGCGATCAGCCTTTGACCCTTTTAAATCCTGCCCAACTCAAACGGGTGGAAGAGGCGCTCAAACTGCTGATGGGCAGATAAGGATTCCATGTTCACCACCGCCTTTCTCGACATTCCCGCCTTGGCCAGCGCCCAAGGCATGGTCACCCTGCCCGGCTCGAAAAGCATTTCCAACCGTGTGCTGTTGTTGGCGGCCTTAAGCCAAGGCACCACCGAGCTCCACGATTTGCTGGACTCGGACGACACCCGCGTCATGTTGACGGCTTTGCAAGCCATGGGCTGCCAAGTCGACAAGCGTGTCAGCAGCGTCAGCATCACAGGCTTGGGCGGCCAAACGCCCGCTGCTGAATTGGATTTGTTCATGGGCAATGCAGGCACGGCCATGCGCCCGCTCACCGCCGCCTTGGCGCTGATGGGCGCACAAGCGCGCTTGCATGGCGTGCCGCGCATGCACGAACGGCCCATCGGCGACTTGGTGGATGCGCTGCGCCAACTCGGTTGCGACATTGACTACACCGGCCAAGACGGCTACCCGCCGTTGCATCTCAAAGGCCATCAGGGCTTGCAACTCGCCGCGCCTATCCAAGTGCGCGGCGATGTGTCCAGCCAATTTCTAACGGCCTTGTTGTTAGCGCTGCCGCTGGTGGCGACAAGCCAAGACATCGTCATTGAGGTGGTGGGCGAACTCATCAGCAAACCTTATATAGACATCACCTTGAACCTGCTGCAACGCTTTGGCGTGAGGGTCAAGCGCGAGGGCTGGCAGCGTTTCACCCTGCCCGCGGGCAGCCGCTACACCTCGCCTGGCCTGCTGCACGTGGAAGCCGACGCATCCTCGGCGAGTTATTTCATAGCTTTGGGCGCTCTGGCTTCCGAGACGGGTGTGCGTATACAAGGCGTGGGCGCAGACTCCATACAAGGCGATATACGCTTCATGGACGCGGCCGCACAAATGGGCGCGGTGGTGGACAGCGGCCCCAACTGGGTGCAAACCCGACGCGGCGCTTGGCCACTCAAAGCCATCGACATGGATTGCAACCAAATTCCCGACGCCGCCATGACCTTGGCCGTCATGGCGTTGTATGCCGACGGCCCCAGCACCTTGCGCAATATCGCCAGCTGGCGGGTGAAAGAAACCGACCGTATCGCGGCCATGGCCTGCGAAGCGCGCAAGCTAGGCGCTCAGGTTGAAGAAGGCCCCGATTGGATTCGCGTGCACCCCATCAGCCAATGGAAGGCAGCCAGCATCCACACCTACGACGACCACCGCATCGCCATGTGTTTTTCGCTCGCCGCGTTCAACCCCGCTGGCTTGCCAGTGCGCATTGAAGACCCGAAATGCGTAGCCAAAACCTTTCCCGATTATTTTGAAGCGCTGTTTGGCTTGACCCAAGCCGCCTTGGTACCCGTCATTTGCATCGACGGCCCCACCGCCTCGGGCAAAGGCACGCTGGCCTCGCGGGTGGCTCAAAGCTTGGGTTACCACTATTTAGACAGCGGCGCGCTATACCGCTTGACCGCCTACGCGGCCTTGCAGCAAGGCTTGAGCCTGGACGCCGCGCATGAATTGCAAATAGCCGAGCTGGCCCGCCACTTGCCAGTTCGATTTGAAGGTGAGCAAGTGCTTCTGGCTGAGGTCAATGTTTCTGAGGCCATCCGCACCGAGGAAGCCGGCATGAATGCCTCCAAAGTATCGGTTTTGCCAGCGGTCAGGCTGGCTTTGGTTGATTTTCAACAGAGTTTTGCCCGATTGCCAGGACTGTTGGCCGATGGCCGCGACATGGGTACGGTCATCTTTCCCGAGGCGCCTTTGAAAGTGTTTTTGACCGCCAGTGCAGAAAAAAGAGCAGAACGGCGACACAAACAACTGATTTCAAAAGGTTTTTCTACTACAATCGCGGCTCTTCACGCAGACTTACAAGCGCGTGACGCCCGTGACACACAACGCAGCGTTGCACCTTTAAAGCCCGCGCAAGACGCAATGCACTTAGACAACTCTTTGTTGTCCATCGATGAATCGGTGGCGCAAGTGTTGGCTTGGTGGCAAAGCAAACAGGTGTTTGGCCCCGGCCGCATCTGAATCTGGTTCCTTGGCATCCCTCTCGCGCTGCTTGGCGCTCTGGTGCTGGGGTTGTTTCACCCAACTGCGGTTAAGCCGCAACAACCGTCGATCAAGTCTTCTCTTTGCCCATTGCATGGGCAGGCTCCTTGGCCGACGAAATTAGGAAAATGGAATGTCTGAATCTTTTGCAGCCCTGTTTGAAGAATCCCTGAAACGCTCAGAGATGCGCACCGGTGAAGTGATCACCGCTGAAGTCATCCGTGTCGAACACAACCACGTGGTGGTCAACGCAGGGCTGAAGTCTGAAGCCTATGTGCCTATCGAAGAATTTAAAAACGATTTGGGCGAAATCGAAGTCCAGGCCGGCGACTTTGTGTCGGTGGCCATCAGCTCTGTAGAAAACGGTTACGGCGACACCATCCTCAGCCGCGACACCGCCAAGCGTTTAGCGTCTTGGATGAGCCTAGAAAAAGCCCTCGAGTCCGGCGAATTTGTCACCGGCACCACCAGCGGCAAAGTCAAAGGCGGCCTGACCGTGTTGGTCAATGGCATCCGCGCCTTTTTGCCCGGCTCACTCATCGACACCCGCCCCATCAAAGACTTGTCTCCCTATGAGAACAAGACCATGGAATTCAAAGTCATCAAGCTCGACCGCAAGCGCAACAACGTCGTGTTGTCGCGCCGCGCTGTGGTTGAAGCCTCCATGGGTGAAGAACGCGCCAAGATGATGGAAAACCTCAAAGAAGGCTCTATCGTTCACGGTGTGGTGAAAAACATCACCGAGTACGGCGCGTTTGTCGACTTGGGTGGCATCGATGGTTTGCTGCACATCACCGACATGGCTTGGCGTCGTGTGCGTCACCCCTCCGAGGTGGTGGTCGCAGGCCAAGAAATCACTGCCAAGATTCTCAAGTTCGACACCGACAAAAACCGCGTGTCTTTGGGTTTGAAACAAATGGGCGACGACCCTTGGATGGGCGTGAACCGCCGCTATCCCCAAGGCACGCGCATGCACGGCAAGATCACCAACATCGCCGATTACGGCGCGTTTGTCGAACTCGAACCCGGCATCGAAGGCTTGGTCCACGTGTCTGAAATGGACTGGACCAACAAAAACGTGGCACCTTCCAAAATCGTTGCCTTAGGCGACGAGGTCGAAGTCATGGTCCTTGAGATCGATGAAGACAAACGCCGCATCTCTTTGGGCATGAAGCAGTGCAAAGCCAATCCTTGGCAAGAGTTCGCAGGCGCCACCAAGCGCGGCGACCGCGTCAAAGGCCCCATCAAATCCATCACCGATTTCGGCGTGTTTGTCGGCTTGGCTGCTGGCATCGACGGTTTGGTGCATTTGTCTGACCTGTCTTGGAACGAAACCGGCGAAGCCGCTGTACGCAACTTCAAGAAAGGCCAAGAAGTTGAAGCCTTGGTGCTGGCCGTTGACGTCGAGCGTGAGCGCATTTCTTTGGGCATCAAGCAACTCGACTCCGACCCCTTCACCAACTTTGTGTCGGTCAATGACAAGGGCGAAATCGTCACGGGCACGGTTAAGACCGTGGATGCCAAAGGCGCAGAAATTGACCTGGGCGAAGACATCATTGGTTATTTGCGCGTGTCAGAAATCTCGCGTGACCGCATCGAAGACGCCAGCCAGGTGCTCAAAGTCGGTGACGAAGTCACGGCTGTGGTGGTCAACGTAGACCGCAAAACACGCAATATCCAGTTGTCCATCAAGGCCAAAGATGCGGCTGACCAAGCTGACGCCATGCAAACCCTGAGCCAAACCTCGGGCAATGCGGGCACCACCAGCTTGGGCGCTTTGTTGCGTGCCAAGCTCGACACAGGCGAAAAATAAATCGCCTGCGAAGAGAGAGTTGTAGCCATGACCCGAAGTGATTTGGTTGAAGAGTTGGCCGCACGGTTCCCGCAATTGGCGCACCGCGATGCCGAGTTTGCTGTCAAAGCCTTGCTTGACGCCATGAGTGACGCCATGGTCAAGGGCCACCGTATTGAATTACGTGGCTTTGGCAGCTTCTCTGTCAACCGACGCCCACCGCGCATGGGACGCAACCCTCGATCAGGCGAAGCCGTGGCGATTCCTGAAAAAAGAGTGCCGCACTTCAAGCCTGGCAAGGCGCTGCGTGAAGCGGTCGATGTACGCACCCAGCAACTTCTCAAAGGCAACACACCTTAAAGCCTAGAATGGCCTGATTCACAGGGGATGGTCTTGAAACAATTCTTATGGCTGCTGCAGTGGACACTGAAAGCGGCCATTTTTTTGATGCTGTTTGCTTTCGCCTTGAACAACCAAGAAGATGTGCAGGTGCGCTTTTTCTGGGGTCTGCAATGGACATCGCCTTTGGTGTTGGTGCTGCTGGCCTTTTTTGCCGCAGGCGTGGTGTTGGGCGTGCTGGGCATGGTGCCGCGCTGGTGGCGACAAAAACGCTTGGCCCAAAAAGCCGCGCCCGCCAGTGCCCCGCCCGCTACTTCGGCAACGCCTTCCACGCCGACTGCAGCTGATATCCCCTTCGGCCCTTAACTACCGATGGATTTAGACATCAGCTGGATTTTTATTGGTCTGCCGGTGGCATTTTTGCTGGGCTGGGTGGCCTCGCGTTTCGATTTACGTCAACTGCGCATGGAAAACCGCAGCAACCCCAAGGCGTATTTTAAAGGTCTGAACCATTTGCTCAATGAGCAGCAAGACCAGGCCATAGATGCTTTCATCGAAGCCGTGCAACGCGACCCAGATACCTCCGAGTTGCATTTTGCTTTGGGCAATTTATTTCGCCGCCGTGGTGAATACGAACGTGCGGTGCGGGTGCACCAACATTTGCTCTCGCGGGGCGACATCAGCCAGTCTGACCGGCAACGTGCGCAGTACGACTTGGCCATGGACTATGTGAAAGCGGGTATTTTGGACCGCGCTGAAATCGCGCTGCGCGCCTTGCAAGACACGCCCTTGTCTGCCCAAGCTTTGCTGGCGCTGTTGAGCATTTACGAGCGTGCACGCGACTGGCGTCAAGCCGCCGAGGTGTCACGCCAACTTGATAAAGAAGGACAAGGACAGTTCGATAGCCGTCGCGCCCATTACCTGTGTGAACTGGCCGCGCAAAGCAAGGACAATGATGAAACACATGGCTTGTTGCAAGAGGCCGTGGCCAGTGCGCCCCAATTGGCCAGACCGCATATCGCCATGGCGCATTTGTTGCAAGCAAAGGGACAAAGCCTGCAAGCCTGCGAGCAGTTGCAGCAACTCGCCTTGGACATCCCCTCTGCCCTGCCCTTGTTCGCGGTCGATCTTGCCCAACTCGCGCCGCTGGCGCAGCGCGAAGCCACCGTGTTGTCGCTTTTAGAAGCTGGCTACAAAAATCTGCAAAGCTTGGATGTTCTCGATGCGCTGGTGAGCTTGGAGTTGCATATGGGCAGCCCGCGTGCACGCGAGCATTACGCCGCGCATTTGCACAATCACCCCTCGCTGATTGCAGCCAGTCAGTGGCTTGAAGGTGCCGGCCTTGGCGACCAACAAGCGCAGGTGCAGCGCGCGCTGGCGCATGCCGTCAAACCCTTGCGCCGCTACCGGTGCGCGGCCTGTGGTTTTGAAGCCCTGAAACATTTTTGGCATTGCCCGGGTTGCCAAGCCTGGGACAGCTACCCTGCCCGTCGTATTGAAGAACTGTGATGACACTTTGCTCCTCTGATCAACTCCAACGCACCCAAGTGCTTGTCGTGGGCGACGTTATGCTGGACCGCTATTGGTATGGCCCGGTGGACCGCATCAGCCCCGAAGCCCCGGTGCCTGTGGTGCGGGTGACCCGCGAAGAAGAACGGCTGGGCGGCTGCGGCAATGTTGCTTTCAATGTGGTGAGCTTGGGCGCGCAAGCCTCTTTGCTGAGTGTGGTGGGAGACGACGACAACGGCCAACGCGTGCGCCAACTTCTTGACGCCAGCGGCATACAAACCCATTTGGGCAGTGACCCGCAGTTACAAACCACGGTCAAGTTGCGCATCATTGGGCGCCAACAGCAGTTGCTGCGCGCCGATTTTGAAAGCGAGCCGCGCTCTGAAGTGTTGGCCTCGCAAACCCGTCAATTTCACACCTTGTTGCCACAGCACCAAGCGGTTTTGTTTTCCGACTATGGCAAAGGCGGCTTAACCCATATCGCTGACATGATTGCCGCTGCCCGTGACGCCAAGTTGCCCGTGCTGATTGACCCCAAGGGCAGCGACTATTCGCGCTATGCCCAGGCCACCGTCATCACCCCCAACCGCGCCGAGTTGCAGCAAGTTGTCGGACGTTGGCATGACGAGGCGCATTTACTCCAACTGGCACAAGCGCTGCGACATGATCTGAAGCTAGACGCCTTGCTGCTCACCCGCAGCGAAGAAGGCATGAGTTTGTTCGATGCCCAAGGCGTGTTGCATGTGCCGGCCGTGGCGCGTGAAGTCTTTGATGTCACCGGTGCTGGCGACACCGTGATTGCCACGCTAGCCGCCCTCATGGGCGCGGGCATGTCGCTGCGCGAGGCACTGCCTTGGGCCAACAAGGCCGGCGGCATTGTGGTGGGTAAGTTTGGTACCGCCAGCGTTACTTTTCAGGAGTTATCGGCATGAAAATCGTTGTCACTGGCGCGGCTGGGTTTATCGGCAGCAACATCATTCAAGGCTTGAACCAACGCGGCATCACCAACATCATTGCGGTTGACGACTTAACCGATGGCGACAAGTTTCGTAATCTCGCCGATTTGCAGATTGCCGATTACGTCGACAATAAAGAGTTTTACGCAGCTTTCACCCAAGGCGCGTACGGGCAGGTGGAGGCGGTGTTCCACGAAGGCGCTTGCAGCGACACCATGCAAACCGATGGCCGCTTCATGATGGACAACAACTACGGCGTGTCTTGCCAGTTATGGGCAGCTTGTCAGGCCCAGGGTGTGCGCTTGCTGTATGCGTCTTCGGCGGCCACCTATGGGGGAGCCAGCAGTTTTGTGGAAACACCCGAGTTTGAAAAGCCGCTGAATGTTTACGGCTACTCCAAACTGTTGTTTGACCAACGCATGCGCCGCGAAATGGGCGCCGACTTTGCCAAGAACAAAGCCCAAGTGGTCGGTTTTCGCTATTTCAATGTGTACGGCCCACGCGAGCAACACAAAGCCCGCATGGCCAGTGTCGCTTTTCACCAATTCCACCAACTGCGCCAAGAGGGGCATGTGAAACTGTTTGCCGACTACGGCGGCTATGCGCCAGGCCAGCAGCAACGCGACTTTGTCTACATCGATGATGTGGTGGCGGTGAACCTGTGGTTCTTCGACCGCCCCACGCACAACGGCTTGTTTAATTTGGGCACTGGCCGCGCCCAGCCTTTCAACGATGTGGCGCTGGCGGTGGTGAATGCGGCTCGCGCCGCACACAAGCAAACCCCTTTGGACTTGGCGCAAGCATTGCAAGGGCAAAGCATTCGCTATATAGCTTTTCCCGAAGCACTTCGAGGCAAGTACCAATGTTTTACCCAAGCCGACCTTAGTGCACTGCGTGCCAGCGGTTGCGACCATGGGTTTGCCGATGTGCAAACCGGTGTGACCCGCTATATGCAGTGGTTGGCGCAAAACGCTTGAAGTGTGACGGCGTTTTTTTGTCAGCATCTCTCACTCCATCAGTCCCAAGGATCAGCTTGAATACGGGTGTTTGATGGAGACTGCCCATGGGCAAAACACTGGCGCTTTTCATGCTTTGCCTTAGCAGCCCGGCTTGGGCTTTGGATATCAACCTCGCCAGCGAAGCCGAGCTAGACGGCCTGCGCGGCTTGGGGCCGGCTTTCACCCGCCGCGTCATGGCCGAGCGGGATATTCGCCCTTTCACCGACTGGCCCGATCTGATGCGCCGCGTCTCGGGCATGGGGCGCGTCACCGCAAAAAAACTCTCAGCCCAAGGCTTGACAGTGTCGGGGCAAGCGCTGGTGGAGCAAAATAAACCTCTTCAGCTCACGCCATGAGCCTAGGCCTGTTTTAAGCTGTCGCTCTTACCCACCTCAAGCTTTTCATGACCCCTCACTCGCCACCTGGCTTTATGGTGTTTCACAGCAACCGCATGGAAGGTCTGCGCGAGCTGTTGCTGCACTATGTGAAAGAACGCCCGTTGCCACCTTTGGCCAGCGAAACCATTCTGGTGCAAAGCAATGGCATGAAGCACTGGTTAACGCTGGCTTTGGCCGACGACGCGGCCTTAGGCGTCTGTGCCGCCACCCGCATGGAGCTCCCCTCTTCGGCGCTGTGGCAAATCTACCGTGCAGTCTTAGGCGCAGAACAACTCCCCTCCCGCATGCCCTTGGACAAAGCGCCCTTGGTGTGGCGCATCCTGCGCCGCCTGCCCCACTGGTTGAGCGACACGCGCTTTGCACCGCTTGCGCACTATCTGCAAGACGACACCCAAGGCACACGAGCCTTTGCTTTGGCGCAGCAATTGGCCGATGTGCTCGATGGTTACCAAAACTACCGCGTCGATTGGCTGCAGGACTGGGCGAAAGGCCATGACCGTCTGGGCGTCCACCGCCCACTGCCTTCGGCACAAGCGTGGCAAGCGGCGATGTGGCGCGACCTGCTGGTCGATGTGCAAGCGGGCTTGCCCCAAGCGCACAGCGGGTTTGTGGCACGCTCGGATGTGCATCTGGCCTTTTTGCAAGCGCTCAAGACTTGGCCAGCAAACCAAGCCATCCCCGGCTTGCCGCCTCGGCTGATGGTGTTTGGCGTCACCGCCTTGCCCATGCAAACCTTACAAGCTTTGGCCGCTTTGGGGCAGTTCATTCCGGTGCTGATGTTTGTGCACAACCCCAGTCAAGAGCACTGGGGACACCTCACAGAAAGCTGGGTTGCACAAGGCCACCCCCTGCTGGCATCCTGGGGCAAACACGGGCGCGACTATTTACATGCCTTGCAAGAGTTTGATGCCAAAGAGGTGCAGGTGTTTATCGATCCGGTCAAAGAAGCCCGCGACGCCGAACAAGCCCCCAGCGCTTTGCAGCAATTGCAGTCGGCGGTGCTGCATATGGCTGAGCCGCCTGCACAAGCTTCAGAGATCGGTGCGGCCGATGACAGCATTCTGTTTGTGCAAACCCATTCGGCGCAACGCGAGGTGGAAGTCTTGCACGACCGTATCTTGGCTTGGCTGGATGCCGACCCCAGCTTGCAAGCCTCAGACATCATGGTCATGGTGCCCGATATGGCGGTTTTTGCGCCGCATATCCATGCGGTGTTCAGCCGTCAACTGCCGTATGCGGTGGCGGACAACACCAGCCATGCCGACCCCTTGGTGCAAGCTTTGCAAAGCTTGCTGCAACTGCCGCAACTGCGTTGGAGTCTTAACGACTGGTTGGGCTTGTTCCAAGTGCAGGCGGTGCGCGAGCGATTTGGCTTAAGCGCCAGCGACGTCAGCCAATTGCACCACTGGTTGGACGAGGCGGGGGTGCGCTGGGGCTTGGACGCCCAGCATAGACAAGCTTGGGGCATGTCCAGCGATCTGCCTGACGCCTCACAAAACACCTGGGCTTTTGGTTTGCAACGCCTGCTGTTGGGCTACGCCCAAGGCGGGCAGTCAGAGGGGCCGCCGATTTGGCACAACCGTCTGGGCCAAGCCGGCATCGACGGCTTGGATGCACCTGTCATCGCTGGTTTGCTGCGTTGCTTGCAAGCCATGAACCAAAGCTTAGAGGACTTGTCGCAAATGCACACCCCCACAGAATGGGTGCAGCAACTGCAAACCTTGGTTCAGCGTTTTTTCAAAGCCACGGATGACCCCACCCAAGGCTTGCTCGAACGCGTGCTGGCACCCTTGGAAGATTGGTTAAGCGACTGCCAATCCGCACAATTTGATGCACCTTTGGCTTTGTCGGTGGTGCGCTCGCATTGGTTGGCGCAGATGGACGCCGCCAGCTTGCAACGCCGCTTCATAGGCGGTGGCGTGCAATTTGCCACCCTCATGCCCATGCGCGCGATTCCCTTCAAAGTGGTGTGCATGCTTGGCATGAATGACGGCGATTACCCGCGTGCACCCACACCGCGTGACTTCGACTTGATGAGCCAAGCGGGCTTAGGACGAGCGGGCGACCGCGCCAGACGCGAGGACGACCGTTATTTATTTTTAGAGGCGGTGCTGTCGGCCAGACAGCGTTTGTATGTGTCTTGGCAAGGGCGACGCGCCAGCGACCACGCGGTCTTGCCAGCCTCGGTGCTGGTGGGGCAACTCCTAGACCACCTCAACTTGTGCCACCAGCGAAGCGGCGCATCGGGTGCGGCTTTTGAGGCCCGCTTGCAACCCTTGCAAGCTTTTTCCTCGCAGTATTTCGATGCGGCTTCGGGGTTTTTCACCTATGACAAGCATTGGGCGACAGCTCGCACCAGCGCCGCCCAGCTCAAGCGTCAGCCAACAGCGCAGCCTAACGAACAGCCGCTGGCGAAAGCCCTAGAACGCGCGGACAACTCTGCCCTCAAATTGCTTTTGCGTCGCCCACAAGAGGTGTATTTTTTGCATCATTTGCAAGCCCGCCTCGACCTGCCACCCACTGCCCAAAGCGATGACGAACCGTTTGCACCCGACGGCTTAACCTACTTCGTCTTGCAACAAGAACTCTTTAACAGCAATGCACCCCAAACCACCTTGACGCAATGGAAACTGCAAGGGCGCTTGGCCTTGGGTGCCATGGGTGAATTGCAACAAACGCAAATGCTGCAATTGCGCGAAACCCTGCTGAACAACCTCCAGCCTTGGCTGACACCCCAAGACGGCTCGGAGCTGCACATACACCTGCGCCCAGGAAGTGTGTTGCACAACAAACATCCCAGCCTCTACACCCTCACCGATGTGTGGATTGACCACTTAAGCGCGCTTGCCGCTGGCGAGCCCAGCAGGCGTTTGCAGTGCGGCAGCGACGCCCTGCTGTCGCTGTCGCCCTTGTCCGCTATCCAAGCGCAAGCTCTTCTGGATGATTTGCATGAGGTCTACGCCCAAGCTTGGGCACAGCCCCTGCCGCTGGCTTGCAAAACCGCTTGTGCTTGGCTCAGAACCCAAGCTTATGCGCCTGAAAAGAACAGCCCAGCCCAAACCGCGCAGCAAGCGCAGGCAGCAGCACGCGTGGCTTTTGAAGGGGGCTTTGGTGTGGGTGAGGTGCAGCAGTCGCCTTACCTGCAACGCGCTTTCGAGCAGTTTGATGATATGTGGCCGGCCATGCAAAC
>Ga0209550_10002131_pt1 | contig 19037 bp, 15 predicted proteins | sample LauGreSuBDMM15SN_2_FD_187567 | JGI IMG/M metagenome (GOLD analysis project Ga0209550, IMG submission 187567) | Freshwater lake microbial communities from Lake Michigan, USA - Su13.BD.MM15.SN (SPAdes) (version 5) | ecosystem: Environmental > Aquatic > Freshwater > Lake | place: Lake Michigan...
CAATAAGAATGCTCTCGTCGCCGATTTGTGCAACAAGTCGGTCGCCAATGTGCGACAACTGGTAACTCTGCCCAACGTGGCACCAATTGGCCGCAAACACTTCGCGCATTTCCTTTTCGTATACGGATGAAGCGGTGTACTCATCTCGGGTGAAGCTGGCGCGTAGGCCCTGAATATTGCTGGTGGTCATTTCTGTTACTCCCAATTCATTGCTGTTGGAATGTCTTCGTAATCGATCGTCCAGAGACGTGCGGCTTTTGCATCGCCCGTATAGCAGCGGTAGCCAAGTAGCTGTTGTTGCAGCGGAGTAAGCGTGCGCGCAAGTTCTTCGGGCAGGCCTACGCAGCCCGCTTCCTCTGGCGTGAGCCAACCAACTACATAAGAGAGGTGCAGTCCTTCGCGCCACGTGTCGGTTGTGGTGTTGTTGCCGCCGCCATGCAAAACGGTTCCTGAATAAAGAAGACCGCTTCCGGCTGGCATCACTGCTTGAGTGATTTCATGATCAAGCGCCTTGCGCTCGAAGTCGTCCCACATGTGGCTGCCAGGCACCACTCGGGTTGCGCCGCCCTCCGCTGAAAAGTCGGAAAGTGCAAACATGCACGACACAGTGACTTGGCGCTCGCCAGGCCCAAGTACCAGCGGCCAGTTGTCGGCATCGCGGTGTAACCATTGGGCCTTTTCACCAGGCCCGATGATCATCATCTGCCCGGTGTTCATCCAGTACGAGGCGCAATGTGGGCGAAGTTCGGCGTCGGCGACACCAAGCAAAATGGGGTGCACCAGCACGTTGTCGCGGAAGGCCTTCGAGCGCATGGCCAGCCTGGTGAAGCGCTTGGTGTTTGAGCCCCAGAACTCTTGCACGCCAGGATCGGACGACTTTGTGCCGGGCCGAGTGTCGCTCATGGATTCGGCCAACTCGTTTCGCAGTTGCAACCGGACGTCGTCGGAAAGCATGTTGTGTACAACGACTGCACCGTCGCGGTGGAAAGCTTCGTAGATCTGTGCGGCCGAGTGCGTATGTGCATCCAACGTTGTCAACATCGCAATATCGGCAGACGCCATCTATAGATTTTACCATTGTCATTAATTGCTTCAATACGGGCGGTTCATAGCCCGTAAGGATTCAATAAGAATTTTATTGGGGTAGGTTTCATCTATGGCTTCACAGAGTTTTCGTTTGGATGGTTTGCGCGCATTAGTAACCGGCGGTGGTTCGGGTATTGGCAAAGCAATTGCCGATGCAATGCGCGAAGCCGGCGCAACGGTTGTTGTCTGCGACGTAAACAATTCGACACAGCCCAACTACATCTGCGATGTTTCGAAGACGCAAGACGTTGAAGCAATGTTTAAGGGAATCGAGCACGACTTGGGCGGCCTCGACATCTTGGTGAATAACGTTGGCGTTCCTGGGCCAACTGCGCGAGTAGACCAAATGGACCCAGATGCTTACGACGAATGCGTGCGCATCAACCTTGGCGGCACATTTCGGGTGACGCACTTTGCGGTGCCCATGTTGCTGAAGTCGAAAGGTTCGATGATCAACATCTCCACAAGTGCCGGCATTTTTGGATACCCACTTCGCTCTCCATATGTTGCTGCAAAGTGGGGCGTCATTGGCCTCACCAAATCGTGGGCGATGGAACTAGGCGAGTTTGGTGTTCGGGTAAATGCCATCTGCCCGGGCTCTGTAAGTGGGCCGCGGATGGATGGCGTCATCGAGCGCGAGGCGAAAGCGGTTGGCAAGACACCAGAAGAGATTCGAACTGGTTACGAGAAGCAAGTGTCGTTGCAAACGTTTGTCGAGGCATCAGACATTGCTGCTTCGTGCGTGTTTCTCAGTTCGCCTGCTGCTCGTTATATCTCTGGTCAAGTCTTGCCAGTTGATGGAAACATTGAAACGATGCGAGCGTAAGTCGTTGTGAAAATAGATATTCAGTTAAATGTCGGGCAGTGCTCCTGGCAACAAACTTCTGAAGCCGCACAAGCCGCCGAAAGCGCGGGCTACTCGGCGTTCTGGGTGGTGGATCATCTCTCTGGCGGCGTGATGAACGCACCAACCATGCCGGAGTGTTTCACCACGCTTGGTGCGCTTGCCGCAACAACAAGCCGGATTGGGCTTGGTTCGCTTGTAGTTAATGCAGGGTTGAGAAACGCTTCGCTTGTTGCCAACTCGGCAGCCACGGTGCAAAACATTTCCGGTGGCCGATTCATTTTGGGCCTGGGTGCTGGCGCATCACCCACCAGCACGTTTGCTTCCGAGTTGCATGCGGCCGGTGTTGAAGTGCTTCAGTCAATGACTGAACGTCATGCCCAGCTTGAACATGTGATGGACGTAATTGATGAAGTTTGGTCGTCTTCGCGTGACAAGAAGTATGAAACCTTCCCGCGCCCAGTTGCTCATGTGCCGCGTTGGCTGGGCGTCAACTCGGTTGCACTTGCAGCCATTGCGGGCACGAAATGCGATGGCGTCAATGTAAGGGCAAGCCACCCGCAGCGCGCCGAGATTTTGAGCGCGGCAATTGGTGCAGCAAATGGAAAGCCGTTTGAAGCCACGGTGTGGGAGACATTCGACGAATCGTTGCTCGATAGTTCGAACGACACCCGCAAGCAGTGGGCGAGCGAGGGTGTTAATCGGGTGATATTGCTGATGCGCGGTGTGCCCGACCTTCGCAGGCTTTCAGCGCCGATCGGCTGATTACAAAACGACGTTGACGAGTCGTTTTGGAACCACAATAATTTTGCTTGGCTGTGCGCCGCCTAGTGCTGTTAGCACTTTTTCGTCGGCCATGGCCATGGCGCGCAATTCATCATCCGTCACATTTGCCGACGCGGTGAGCTTGGATCGCATCTTGCCATTCACCTGAATGGGGATCTCGATGGTGTCGCTCACGAGCATTGCTGGGTCGGCAGTGGGGAACGGCATGTAGGTGAGCGACTCGGTGCGGCCCAGTCGTTGCCACAACTCTTCTGCCATGTGCGGGCACAGTGGCGACAACATCTGCACCATCGCTGTTGCAACCTCGCGCGGTGTAGAGCCGTGCTCGTTCACGTGGTGGGTAAGCGCGTTGTTTAATTCGATGAGTTTGGAAATCGACGTGTTGAATCGCAGGCTGCTCATGTCGTTGGCAACGCCGTGGATTGCCTTGTGCATGTCGCGTTGCAGCGCAAGCGGTGCTGGTGCATCACTTACATGAAGTTGGCCAGAATCTTCGTTTACCAAGTTGCGCCACACTCGTTGCAGGAAGCGCTGCATTCCAACGACGTCGCGCGTGTTCCATGGGCGTGATGCGTCCAGTGGGCCGGTGCTCATCTCGTATAGGCGGAACGTGTCGGCACCAAACTCGTCATACATTTCGTCTGGTGTAACAATGTTCTTCAGGCTCTTGCCCATCTTGCCGTATTCGCGAACAACTGTTTCGCCCTCGTAGGAATACACACCGTTCGACTCGGTTACCTCGTTTGCAGGAACTGTTTGGCCGCGCTCGTCGCGGTACGCGTAGGCCTGCACATAGCCCTGGTTGAACAAACGATGGAATGGCTCTTCACTGGAGACATGGCCAAGATCGAACATCACTTTGTGCCAGAAGCGGCTGTATAGCAAGTGCAACACGGCATGTTCCACGCCGCCCACGTACAAGTCGACGCCGCCTGTGTGGCCTTCATGCTTGGGGCCCATCCAATAGTTCTCAACGTCCTTGTCTATAAACACGGAGTCGTTGGTGGGGTCGAGGTAGCGAAGTTCGTACCAGCAAGAACCGGCCCATTGCGGCATCACGTTTACTTCGCGCCGATATTTGCGCGGGCCATCGCCAAGATCGAGTGTCACGTTCACCCAGTCCTGCACGCGGGCAAGCGGCGGGATGGGGTCGGTGGTCTCGTCGTTCGGGTCGAGCAACTGGGGCTTGAAGTCGGCCAATTCGGGCAGCAGCACGGGAAGCGCGCTTGGCGGAACGGCAACCGGTTGGTCGTCTTCGTCATAAACAATGGGGAATGGTTCACCCCAATAGCGCTGGCGCGAGAACAGCCAGTCGCGCAACTTGTAGGTGACAGCGCTTTCACCGTGGCCATTTGCGGTGAGCCAGGCGTTCATCATCGAAATTGCTTCGGCCATTGTGCGCTCGCCGTTCACTGCAATCGCATCGTTTGACGAGTTGATGTACATGCCTTCACCCACGAATGCTTCGGGCCAAATGGTGCATTGATCGGTTGGCACTAATTGATGTTTCGCAAACCATTCGGCCGTTGGCATCTGAATTGCAACGATCGGCAATTGGTATTCGCGAGCAAAGTCGAAGTCGCGCTGATCGCCGCTTGGCACGGCCATGATTGCACCAGTTCCGTAGCCCATCAACACGTAGTCGGCAATCCACACCGGTATTTCGTTGCCCGTTACGGGGTTAGTTGCAAACGCTCCAGTGAACACGCCTGTTTTCTTGCGCGAGTCGTCTTGGCGGTCAATGTCTTGTAATGCAGCAGCTGTTTTACGGTAGGCCTGCACTGCATCGCGTTGCTCTTTGGTGGTCAACGTTTCTACCAGCGGATGTTCTGGCGAGAGCACCATGAAGGTTGCGCCGAACAATGTGTCGGGGCGGGTAGTAAACACTTCGATTGGGCCGGCAGCAGATGCAAACTTCACGCGCGCACCGGTAGATCTGCCGATCCAATTGCGTTGCATCAGTTTGAGCGCGTCGGTCCAGTCCAGTCGGTCCAGGTCGTCGTTCAGGCGGTCGGCGTATTTGGTGATGCGCATCATCCACTGACGCATGTTGCGCTTGAACACGGGGTAGTTGCCAATATCGCTGCGGCCTTCCGCCGTCACTTCTTCGTTGGCAAGAATTGTTCCGAGGCCAGGGCACCAGTTGACGGGCGCATTTGCGAGGTAGACCAAGCGATGTTCGCTGATGATGTCTTGTTGTTCAACTTTGCTTAATGCACCCCAGGGGCCGCGACCGGTGTCGCGTTTGCCCGCCACAAATTCGTCAACAAGTTCGGTGATAGGTCGCGCGCGTTGCTGAACATCGTCGTACCACGAGTTGAAGATCTGCAAGAAGATCCACTGAGTCCATTTATAAAACGATTCATCGGTGGTGCTCACGCTGCGACGCGCGTCGTGGCCGAGGCCAAGTCGTCGAAGTTGACGACGCATGTTTGCGATGTTCGACTCGGTGTTGATTCTTGGATGAATGCCGGTGACGATGGCGTGCTGCTCGGCTGGCAAACCAAAACTGTCGTAGCCAAGTGCGTGCAATACGTTCAGCCCCGTCATGCGCTTGTAGCGGGCAAAAACGTCGGTAGCGATGTATCCCAGTGGGTGGCCTACGTGCAGGCCGGCGCCCGATGGGTACGGAAACATGTCGAGCACGAAGAGTTTTTCGCGCCCGGCAACGCGCTCTGGTTGGGCTAGCGGCCCAGCCGGGTTGGGGGCTTCGAACGTGCCCTCGTCTTCCCAATGGTCTTGCCATTTGGACTCCACCTGATTGGCGAGGTTGGAGGTGTAGCGAAACGCCGGAATCTTGGATTCGGGGTCGTTACCCGTGATCGTTGGGGGCGTGCGCTTTGCGGACATTGCCTCCGTATCGTAGATGAGCCAGAAGGCGAATCAACGGAGAGGAAGCGCGGGTACACACCATGGGTAAACCACAGCGTCGCTCCCGTGGCCGTTCGGCCAACAGTCGCAAGCACAGTTACCCCCGCGCTGCCCGCATTAGCGAAACCGTGCGCGAGGTAGTGGCAGAAGAGTTAGTGCGGATCGACGACGATCGACTTGCCTTTGTCACGATCACCTCAATTGATGTCGACTCCGAAATGAACCGCGGCATTGTCTATTACGACTCGCTGCAAGGCGTGGAAGGTGACTACCGAATTCTTGAAGCACTCGGCGAGCACCGCAAGCGCTTGCAGTCGACAATTGCAAACCAGATTCATGCACGGCGCACACCAATTCTCGAATTCCGTCCCGATGAGGCCATTCGTGCTGCTGCACGCATCGAAGAGGTGTTGCGTAACGACCCGATGCATACGCGCAACCTCACCGACGACACCACCGCCGAATAAATATGGCCAAGCGCCGTCCTCCAACCGTGCACGGTTTGGCAATCATCGACAAACCTGCGGGCGTCACCAGCCACGACGTAGTAAATCAACTGCGCAAGATTCTTGGCGAACGTCGCATTGGTCATGCCGGAACACTCGACCCCGACGCAACCGGAGTCTTGCTCGTTGGCGTGGGCTACGTAACGCGTCTGATGCAATTTCTGAGTGGCATGGACAAGACGTATACGGCTGAAGTTGTTTTTGGTACTGAAACCAACACGCTCGACAGCGCGGGTGTAGTGACAGCAACGCACGACATGCCTAATTTGAACATTGAAAAGATTCGTGAGGCAGCAGTCAAATTGACGGGCCAGATCATGCAAGTGCCGCCAATGGTCTCGGCACTGCGCGTAGATGGTCGACGGCTTCACGAACTTGAACGCGAAGGCATTGTTGTCGAGCGCAAGGCCCGACCAGTCACTGTGTATTCGTACGACGTAGAAACAACACAAGATCCGCTCGTTGTTCGCATCGAGGTTCGTTGTTCGTCGGGTACGTACGTGCGCACACTTGCGGCCGACTTGGGCACGCTGCTTGGCGGCGGCGCACACTTGCGCAATCTTCGCCGCACATCCATCGGCGATTTCACAGAACAAGATGCGCTTGCGCCAGAACAGGTGAAGCTGCTGGAACCAATTACTGCGCTCCGTTCAATGACCAAAGTGATTGCCGACGAAGCAACCGCAACTGCCATACGCAATGGCAGATCGCTTCCTGCATGGCCGGGCGCTTCGCCTTGGGCGGTAGTCAACGAGCAGGGCGCACTACTTGCCGTGTACGAAGCCGACGGAGACGTTGCTAAACCATCGGTCGTTTTGGCCGAAGCGATAGCGTAAATCCTCGTGCTCATCATTCATGAAACCGACTCGGCGCCCGCCGATGGCCAACGCTCGGTGATCACCATTGGCGCATACGACGGCGTCCACCGTGGGCATCAAGCCGTTATTGCCCAAGTACGAAACGAGGCGGCGCGTTTGGGCTGCCGCAGTGTTGTGGTCACGTTCGATCGCCATCCCGCATCGGTGGTGCGCCCCGAATCTGCGCCAAAATTACTGACTGATGTCGACCAAAAAATGACGGCACTCGCAGCAACGGGCGTTGATGCAACATTCGTCGTGCGCTTCGACGCCGATGCCGCACAAGAAGACCCAGCCGAATTCGTGCGAAGGGTGTTAGTAGACACCTTGCGAGCACAACTGATTGTGGTTGGGGAAGATTTTCACTTCGGTTACAAGCGCGGCGGGAATGTTGCGCTGTTGCGCGAGTTGGGCAAAGAACACGACTTCGAAGTGGTTCCAGTGCAACTCATTGCAAGGCCAGATGGTGTTGCCGAACCCGTAAGTTCAACTTCCATTCGTCGCGCGCTCGCGGGCGGCCAAGTTGAAGTTGCTGCAAACCTGCTGGGTCGTCCGTTCAGCGTGAGTGGCATAGTGGTGCACGGCGACAAGCGTGGGCGCACCATTGGTTTCCCTACGGCCAACATTGAAGTGCCTAACGCCATGTGTTTGCCGGCCGACGGCGTGTACTCGGGCATCGTTCAACGCGCCGACGGTTCTACATATGTTTGCGCAATCAACCTTGGTCGACGACCAACATTTTTCGAACACGCAGATCATTCATTGCTGGAAGCCCACCTACTGGATTTCGACGGCGACTTGTACGGCGAGCGAGTGTCGGTCACGTTCGAGCACTTCTTGCGCAGTGAGCGCAAGTTTGAAGGCCTCGAATCGATAAAGACTCAGCTGCAACTTGATGTTGCTGCCGCCCGCGCTGCCGGCACTACGACGAAATAGTTGCGGGCTCGCGGTCGGGGCGACCGTATGTTGTGTTGCGCTGACGAAGTGTGCGTCCAAGTGGTGCAGAGATTTCGCGGAACGAAGCCTCTGTCATTTTCGTTCCATGATTTGCACCTGCAGCACGCGAAATGTTTTCGTCCATCAACGTTCCACCCAAGTCGTTGCAGCCGGCTTGCAACAACTGTGTTGCGCCATCGTGGCCGATCTTTGTCCACGACACTTGGACGTTGTCGATTAATCCGCGATATGCAATGCGTGCGATCGCGTGCATCAGCAGTGTCTCGCGGAATGTTGGCCCGCGGCGCGATTTACGTTGCAGGTAGATAGGCGAGGCCATGTGCACGAAAGGTAGGCCAACAAACTCGGTGAAGCCGCCAGTGATTTCTTGCAATGCTCGTGTGCGCACAATGTGCTTTGCCCAACTGTGCGGGTGCTCGACCGAACCGAACATGATGGTGATGTTGGATCGCAGGCCAGCCTCGTGGGCAACTTGGTGACACTCCAGCCATTCCTCAGTATTGATTTTGTCTGGGCACAAAATGGCACGAACATCGTCGTCCAAGATTTCGGCAGCAGTCCCGGGCAATGAAGCGAGCCCGGCTTCCTTCAAACGCATGATGTATTCATACAGCGGTTCACCCAGGCGCTTGGCACCTTCGGTTACTTCCAGTGCGGTGAAGCCGTGCACGTGCATGTCGGGCACGGCGTCTTTCACTGCTTGGGCAACATGGATGTAATAGTCGCCATCGAAATCGGGGTGAATGCCGCCCTGCAGCGTCACTTCGGTGGCGCCCATGTCCCACGCTTCTTTGGCACGCTGAGCAATGTCATCCAGTGTGAGCAGGTATGGCGTGCCGCGCAAATTGAGCGAGAGCGGACCTTTCGAGAAACCACAGAACTTGCACTTAAATGTGCACACATTGGTGTAATTGATATTGCGGTTGTGCACCCACGTGACAACATCACCCACTGCTTCAAAGCGCAGTTTGTCGGCTACGCGAGCAATCGCTCGAACCTCTGGGCCTCGGGCGGCAAACAGATCCACGATTTCTTGTTCGTTGATGCGATGGCCTAGTTCGACACCACGCAGGATTTCGGCAACGCGCCCTGTGACGTGGTCGTTGTGTTCGTTGGTAACGAGTGTTGGCGTTGGGTTGTTGGCGCCGGAATACCACTGCGTCGAGCGGTGCCCAACCAAAACAACTTCCGCTCCGTCGAGAACCACGTCGGCGGCAGTCACTTTTTCTGGCCACACTTGGCCCGGATCGTCGCGGCCTAGGCCTTCGGCATCGCTGCGATCGAGCACAGGGAAGTGCAACTCGGGTGCAAGCCACCTGGTGGGCTGTGTCGCAAACTCTGGGTAAATCGTGAGGCGAGGCGCAAGCACTTTTCCGCGTGCTTCGCTTGCTGTGCGCAACTTGTCGAGTGCTGGCCAAGGGCGCTCTGGGTTCACATGGTCGGCAGTAATGGGGGAGACACCGCCCCAGTCGTCGATGCCAGCGTCGAGCAATACACCGAAATCGTCGCTCAAGTTTGGCGGTGCTTGCAAGTGAATGCTTGGGGGAAGCAATACGCGAGCAGCAGCGATCGACCACATGTACTCTTCATGCGGGCACGGCGCTTCGTGTTGCATGCCGGTGCGTGGCTTAGGCAAAAAGTTCTGCACAATTACTTCTTGGACGTGTCCGTGTCGTGCATGCGACTCGGCAATAGCCAGCAAAGCATCGATGCGGTCTTCACGTGTCTCGCCAATGCCCACCAAGATTCCTGTGGTGAACGGAATCTGTAGTTCGCCAGCCCACTCCAACGTGTCGAGACGTCGCTGCGGCACTTTGTCTGGCGCGCCACGATGGCATTCCAAGTCGTCGCGCAACGTTTCGATCATCATTCCCTGCGAAGGAGACACAGAACGAAGCATCTGCAGTTCGTCGCGGTACAACGCGCCGGCGTTTGCGTGCGGCAACAAACCAGTTTCGTGCAGCACCAACTGGGCCATGTCGTGCACGTAGTGCACTGTCGAGTCGTAGCCGTTGTCGGCAAGCCACTTCTTTGCAACGTCGTATCGCAGCTCTGGTCGTTCGCCCAATGTGAACAACGCTTCGTGGCAGCCGGCGCGCGCACCTTGCTTGGCTATTGCCAGCACTTGTTCGGCCGACATGTATGGGTTCTCTAGCCGAGCAGGTGGCTGCGCAAAGGTGCAGTATCCGCACTTGTCGCGGCACAACATGGTGAGCGGAATGAACACCTTCGGCGAGTAGGTAACCCGAGTGCCGAAGTGCGCATCGCGGATGGCGCGCGCTTCAGTCAACAGCTGATCGAGGGGTGATTCAAGGACGCGCTGACGTATCGACAACTGAACCCTCCAAAGGGTTTGTATGAAGTTGGACTGCCAGCGCCCGACCAAGTTGCTTCACCGTGTTAGAGAGGCGAAGTTCCTTGTAGATGTCGTGCGACCTAGACCATAGCGGTTCAGGACGTCAGATTCAATATTTAGGCGGTACTTAAATCTTGCCGAGGGCAGAAAACAGCGCGCGCACATTGTGGCCACTGATTGGCACACGATGACCAGTGCGGCTGATGAAACCCAACTGCACACCCGTTGCCGGGTCGACCACCGTAAACAGTTGTTCGTGGCCTGCGGCGTCAACCACCACGTCGGTGAGGAGCGGCACGCCCGCTGCCGCAAGTGCCTGCTGCACAAAGCCCGCATTGAGCACTTCAATCGCAATGTGCTGCACGCCAGAACCATGCGCATCCAAATGCGCGCGAACCGCTGGGTCGTTGCCTGGGCCAACCAACACCACTGTCACGCCGCCCGCCGTTGCCGCAACGATGTCGGCATCCTCTGTTTGCTCAATGGAAAAACCAAGCGTTGTAAGAAATGCCGAAGCGGTTGCCAAGTCGACCACTGCAACAACAACGTGGTCGATACGAACGGCAACAGTGTCGAGCGCGCTCAGCAATGTGTCGGCAATTTTTGTTGGCGAAGCCTCGCCGCGTTCATGAGCAACTTCGATGCGGTGCGTCTCTGACAGCACGGTGCGAAAAACTTGCTCGGCGAAGTCGGCATCGACGCCACTGTTAATTGCCCACTGCCGACGAGTGGTGAGTACTTCGCGCACTCGCTGCGGTTGGATCACTGCAGTTGCGGTTCCGGCCTTCACCTCGGCAACTTCTCGGCACACTTCCATACGTTGTGCGAGCAGCGCAACAATGGCGGCATCGATCTGATCGATCTTCTCTCGTAGTTCAGGAAGATCGCGTGCCATGGCTACTTACGCCACCACGATTTGCGCGAACGATGCGGAGCAACAAGTTTGTCTACGTGCTTTGCAAGCACATCCATTTCGATATTCACTGCGTCGCCGGGTTTACGCACACCAAGAGTGGTGACGGCGGTGGTGTGGGGGATGACGGCAACGCTGAAGGTGTCTTTGGTGAGGTTGAAAGCTGTTAACGAAATGCCGTCGACAGTGACAGAACCTTTTTCAACGAGCAGATGCATGTACTCGCGTGGAATGCGCACAACTAAATCTGGTGCAGGCGCAACAACATGGCCGACAGCATCAACATGTCCAAGCACCATGTGCCCGCCAAGACGATCTCCAAGCGCCATTGGTCGCTCCAAGTTGACTGGGTCGCCTGCATGAAGTGTGCCCAAGTTGGTTCGCGAATAGGTTTCGTCGCTGACGTCGGCATCCCAATACGACGAACCATCAGTGGAAACAACGGTGAGGCAGCAACCGTTGACGGCAATGGATGCGCCGAGGCCGGAACCCTGCAACACCAGGTTCGCCTCAATGCGCAGGCGAGAGCCATTGCGCTCGGCTACTTTGCCCAGTTCTTCTACGATTCCGGTGAACACAGCAATTCACACTACTTATATAGACCGTGGTTAGGCGGGGGGATTGTGGCCCTGAAGCGGTAGGTTGGAGGGGTCCGTTGGGGCTTTCAGCGCCGGCGAGATGCTTCTCATCATCCGATGAAGAGCGACCTCAGGTCCCGCAATCCGGCGGGCACACGAAAGGCAATACTGTGGCAACTGCCCCAAAAAGCGAAACAATCGCCAAGCATCGTTCACATGCAACCGACACGGGCTCACCAGAAGTGCAGATCGCACTCCTCACCGAGCGAATCAACAGCCTCACCGAGCACCTCAAATCACACGACAAAGATCACCACAGTCGTCGAGGCCTCTTAATGATGGTTGGCCGTCGTCGCCGCATGCTTGACTATGTAAAGGCCCGTGACATCGAGAAGTATCGAAAACTGCTCGAAGATCTCGGTCTGCGTCGCTAACGCACGCCTCAGTAATAACTACATAACGAACAACCAGTAGTCGGTTGTCAGTCGCTGATAGCGCAGCAAGCCAATTCGGGCTCACGTTGCGAAATTGCCGACTGGGAATCGACCGGTTGTTCCTCAAACTCTGAACGCTTGTCAACGACAGGTCAGAGACGAAAGGACATACCCATGGCTGACGCCATTTCAGTATCGGGACCTGTTTCAGGCACCGACAAAACACTCACCTTCGAAACCGGCAAGTTTGCCTTGCAGTCGCAAGGTGCGGTTATCGCCAAAATTGGTGAGACCACCGTTCTTGCCACAGCAAACGCCGCAAAGGGCGTGCGTGACGGCATCGACTTCTTCCCACTCACAGTCGACGTTGAAGAGCGCGCCTATGCAGCAGGAAAAATTCCAGGCTCGTTCTTCCGTCGTGAAGGCCGTCCAAGCCAGGCAGCAATTCTTACCTGCCGACTCACCGACCGACCATTGCGCCCAGCTTTCCCAGATGGCTACCGCAACGAAACACAAGTGGTCATCACGGTTATCGGTGCCGACCAAACCAACCCGCACGACGTGTTGGCAATCAACGCAGCATCCGCATCATTCATGATCTCCGGCATTCCATTCGACGGCCCAATTGGCGCCGTTCGTTTGGCATTCAGCCAAGACGGTCAATGGATTGCACACCCAACATTTGAAGAGGGCGAAGAGTCCACATTCGAATTGGTTGTTGCCGGCCGCGAACTAGACAACGGCGATGTTGCCGTGATGATGGTGGAAGCAGGCGGAACCGAAAAGAGTTTCACCTATTACGCAGAAGGCGCACCGAAAGTAACTGAAGAAGTTATTGCCAGTGGCTTGGATGCATCCAAGGTGTTCATCAAAGAGTCCATCAAGTTGCAGCGTCAACTTGTTGCCAGCGTGATTGCTACTCGTGGCCCAATCGAGCCACTGAAGTACACACCAGTGTTGGACTACACCGACGAGTTGTTCGCAGCCGTCGAGCGTGTAGCAACCACCACATTGCAGCCAGCAATTCGCATTGCTTTGAAGAGCGATCGCAACGCAGCAATTGATGCAGCAACAGCCGAGACACTCACCGCACTTGCCGAAGAGTTTCCAGGCCAGGAAAAGCAGATCAAAGAAGCAGTTCGTTCACTCACCAAGAAGTTGGTGCGTAAGCGCGTTGTAGACGAAGGCATCCGTATCGACGGACGTGGCCCTGCCGATTTGCGCGCAGTTTCCGCAGAAGTTGGTCTCATTCCAACCGCACACGGAACGGGTTTGTTCCAGCGCGGTGAGACACAGGTGCTCAACGTTCTGACCATGGCAATGCCGAAGATGAATCAGATGATCGACTCGATCACCCCTGAAACATCGAAGCGTTACATGCACGACTACAACATGGCTCCATGGGCCAACGGTGAAACGGGCCGCGTAGGCAGCCCGAAGCGCCGCGAAATCGGACACGGCGCACTTGCAGAGCGCGCATTGTTCCCAGTCGTTCCAAACCAAGAGAAGTTTGCTTACACATTGCGACTCGTGTCGGAAGTGTTGTCGTCCAACGGCAGCACCTCGATGGCGTCGGTTTGTGCATCAAGCCTTTCCTTGATGGACGCAGGCGTTCCAATCATTGCCCCAGTGGCCGGTATCGCGATGGGCTTGATCTTCGATCAGGGCAAATACACCGCACTCACCGACATCTTGGGTGCTGAAGACGCATTCGGCGACATGGACTTTAAAGTTGCCGGCACCGCAGACGCAGTGACCGCATTGCAGCTTGACACCAAGATTGAAGGAATCCCGAGCGAAGTATTGGCCGCTGCGTTGCAGCAGGCAAAAGATGCTCGCCTCAAGATCCTCGACGTGATGAACGCAGCAATTGATGCACCACGTGCAACGGTTGCAGCCAGCGCACCGAAGATTGTCACCTTCACCATTCCATTGGACAAAGTTGGCGAAGTGATTGGGCCTAAGGGCAAGGTCATCAACACCATTCAGCAAGAAACCGGCGCAGAGATCAATGTCTCCGACGACGGCGCAACGGGAATCATCACCATTGGTTCACCAGACAACGCCAAAGTTGAAGATGCACGCTCACGCATTCTTGCCATTGTCGATCCACCAACAGCCGACTTGGGCGCAACCTACACGGGTCGCGTTGTCAACATCGCGCAGTTCGGTGCATTCGTCAACATCCTTCCTGGTCGTGACGGCCTCGTGCACATCTCCAAGTTGGGCGACGGTCAGCGCATCGCAAGGGTGGAAGACGTTCTCAACATCGGCGACGAAGTGCAGGTTCGTGTAGACGACATCGACGACCGTGGCAAAGTGAGCCTTTCGCTCATCGGCCCCGACGGCGAGCCAATGAAGGGTTCCGGAAGCGGCCCAGCCGAAGGCGGAGATCGTGGCCCACGCCCAGAGCGCGGCGGTGGACGTGACGGTGGCCGAGGCAACGACCGCGGTGGTCGTGGCGGTAACGATCGTGGCGGACGCGGCGGCAACGACCGTGGTGGTCGCGGTGGCAATGATCGTGGCGGTTCAAGCCGTAACGATGGTGGCGCTCGTCGCGAGCCAAACCGTGGATCAAAGCCAGCCGAGCCAGCTGTCGACAATGCCGTCTCCGTCAGTTTCGAAGACGAATTCGACAACGAGTTCAACGGTTAAATCCCGAGCCTCTGTCGTTTTCATTAACGGCTAATCTCGCATCATGATCAAGGTCGGAGTCATCGGCGCCGCAGGGCGCATGGGTGCAACGGTGTGCAACGCCGTAGCAGCCGACCCAAATCTCGAACTCGTAGCAGTGGTTGACCCTGGTTCGCCAGGTTCAACCACTCACGGGCTCACCATTGCGAAAGAGTTGCGAGCACTCGCTGACGCGCACGTAGACGTTGCAGTCGATTTCACCGTTGCCGATGCCGCACGTGTAACGCTTCCTTGGTTGGCAATGCACAGCATTCATGCTGTCGTTGGCACCACCGGTTTTACACCAACCGACTTTGACACGTTTAAGCAATCGTTTACCAACAGCAACTGCATCGTCGCTGCCAACTTTGCCATTGGTGCAGTACTCATGATGCGCTTCGCCGAAATGGCATCACCATTTTTTGATACCGCAGAAATTATTGAGATTCATCACGACGCCAAAGCCGATTCACCAAGCGGAACGGCAGTCGCAACCGCACAACGCATGGCCGCCGCAAGCAGTGAATGGGCTAAAGACCCAACGACGCACGAGGCAATCCCGGGTGCGCGCGGGGCTAAGGGCCCAGCCAATATTCCAATTCATGCCGTGCGTATGCGCGGCGTCGTTGCCAATCAAGAGGTGATTCTTGGGACGCAGTCGCAGACTTTAACTATTCGTCACGACACGATAGACCGGGCGTCGTTCATGCCCGGTGTGGTTTTGGCCTGCAAGAAGATTGCCGAGCACAAGGGCTTGACCCTCGGGCTCGATTCGTTCTTGGGGATTTGACTTAAAATTTCCCTTAGGGGTATTTCACATTCCACTAGTAATAGGTTACATTTTTGGAATGAAATCTTTTTACCACCGTTTATTAGTATCCGTTGTATTAGCCTGCGCCGTTGTCGTATCGGTTTCTCTATCGAACGTCAATGCAGCAAGTAACGCTGGTGGCAAGTGCACCAAGGCTGGCGTCACCGCTAAATCCGGAAAATCAACACTCAAATGCACCAAAGTTGGTTCGAAGTTGGTGTGGGTCGCACAAAAATCAACAACCAGCGGCAGTTCTGGCACACAGCCAACGTCCCAACGTGATATCCCAGCAATAATTCAAAACTGGGGTTTCAACTTCGCTGATTACTCTGCCGCTACTGGCAAAGCTGGCGACATGTTGATTAAGGGCGTGACCCCGCCGACATTTACTGGGCCTAACGCCGCATCGGATAATGCCATGTACCGCCTCTTGATTGGCCCGATTGGCGCAGTCGTCCAAGGAATGGTGGAGCCTCAAAATGGTTTCTATCTTCCACTCGGAACGTCGGTCATCTCGATGGTTGATGGAACAGTTTGCGATGTTCCAAAGCTCTACAGCAACGATTACAGCGTGCGTGTTGCTCCACCAGGAATGGCATGCATGCAAGGCGGCGCATACATTTTGTACGAACACGAGCACATCCTTAACCCAACTGTGAAAGTGGGGGACAAGGTAACTGCTGGGCAAAAGATTGGCATCGTCGGTGATTACAACCCGCATTGGAAAGCCAAAGGACTTGGCATTCTCGAAACGGGCGTATTCTTCTCCAAGAAGGGTTCCAATGCGCCGTGGCACGCATGTCTGTCTAGCTTCCTCGACCCGTCAAAAAAGACGGCGCTGCTTGCAACGCTTAGTTCTGCCTACGCTGCTTGGGAAGCCGAATTAGGTGACAATAAGTTGTATGACGAAGCAAAGATGTCGCCAGTTGGTTGCTACACCACCGCCGAAATGACGGACAGTAACAACAAAAACACCAGCAACAATGGCGGCTAGCGAAGAGCGTTAATCGCTGCAACGTAGTTTGGCTCGTTAGCAATCTCGCTCACCAATTCGGTGTGCAGCACTTTGCCTTTTTCGTCGGCAACAACAACCGCGCGAGCAAGCGTGCCCTTGAGCACTCCACTGGTGAGTGTTACTCCGAATGCTGAACCAAAGTTGGTGCGAAATGTCGACGCGGTCTTGACGTTGGCCAAGCCTTCAGATCCGCAGAAGCGTCCCTGTGCAAATGGCAAGTCGGCCGAGACGCAATACACCTCGGTGTTGTCAAGGCTGGCTGCAAGCTCGTTGAACGTGCGTGTGCTCGTTGCACATGTTGGCGTGTCGATGCTTGGGAAGATGTTGAAAATGATGCGCTTGCCCTTCAGGCTGTTGTTATTAATTTCTTGAAGCTTGCCTGTCGTTAACTCAAACTTTGGCAGCGAAGCACCTTTGGCTGGAAGTGAACCAATCAAATTTGCAGGGTTGCCTCCAAGTGTGACTGTGGTTGTCTTTTTCCTAGCAGGCGACTTCTTCGCGGTCTTCTTTTTCGAAGCCTTCTTTGTCGATTTCTTGGCCGACTTCTTCACAGTCTTTTTCGCGGTCTTTTTCTTGACCGACTTCTTCGTTGCCTTCTTGGCTACTTTTTTCGACTTCTTCTTTGCTGCCATGGGCGTCTCCTTGATTGAAAATGGTCTGTTGAGTCTGCCAAATTAACTCCGCCCGAGCAAGAGGGGTAGGAAGTTATTTGGCTGAGGGGCGACCCTTGCGGGCCGACTGCAGGAACGAGATGGCAAACAACCCCACCACCACGTACCACTGATACTTCTCGATCCATTCGAGGAACGATTTGATTTGTTCCTCAAAGATCCGTCCCCCTTGCCACAGAATCGCCAGTTTGAAGGCAATCCCAATCATCAACAGGGGTACGAACTTCTTTGGAGGCATCCGTCGATGCCCAAGAAGCAGGCAGACAATGTTGCTGCCTGGCATCAGCACCAATATTGCAGGGCCGGCTCGGTCTACAGCTTTTTCCGTCCACTTATAGATGGCGGGAAGTTCGCCCATGTTTCCTTCTACCCACCCCAAAGCCTTGGTGCCGTACCAACGGCCAACGAGATACAGCGCAATGCCGGCGACGAGTACGCGGATGAAGCCGATGGTGAGGTACGACGCAAGATCGATGTACGGCACCGAACCAAACAGGTTGCGATTGCGCGAACTGAGCATCAATATCAGCCTTGGCTTTTCGTCCACAAGGGCAGGCCCGATGTTGCTGCCCACAGTTCCGATCACAAACAACAGCGTTGTAAACGTCAGGACGGCTTTGCGCATCCGAGAACCGTAGCCCAGTTGCTACCTTTATGGCACGCAGGGATGAGGGGGAATTTCGTGAAGGGTTTAATGCAAGATACGCCGCTGACTTTGGTGCATTTGTTTGAGCGCGCCGAGAAGTATCACAGCGAAAAGACCATCGTCACCGCAACGGCAACAGGCAAAGAAAAAACGACGTACGGCGAGTGGGCTGCGCGCACACGCCAACTTGGCGGTGTGCTCAACAAGTTGGGAATAAGCAAAGACGGTCGCGTTGGCACGTTTGCCTGGAACTCGGCACGTCACTTAGAGCTGTACTTCGCCCCACCATGCACGGGGCGTGTTGCGCACACGCTCAACATTCGTTTGTTCCCCGAGCAGTTGACGTACATCGTCAATCATGCCGAAGACGAAGTTATTTTTATCGACCGCTCGTTGTTTGCACTCATTGCGCCTTTGTTGCCAACGTTCACCACGGTGAAACACCTGGTGATTATGGACGACGGCAAGGGTGATGTACCCGACAGCGTGAAGGGTTTTGAAATGCACGACTACGAAGCGCTGCTGAAGGGAACACCTGGCGTCGAGTTTCGAATCACTGACGAACACCGTGCAGCCAGCATGTGTTACACCAGTGGCACAACGGGCAACCCGAAGGGCGTGGTGTACAGCCATCGCTCTACGTACTTGCACACGTTCGGCGCAATGACCGCCGACTCACTTGGTGCACGCGAGAGCGACATCATTTTGCCTGTCGTGCCAATGTTCCACGCCAACGCGTGGGGCCTTGCACACGCGGCAGTTGCCTCGGGCGCAAGTTTGGTTATGCCAGGCCCCGATCTTTCCGGCAAAGCAATTGCCAACTTGATCGTTGACGAAAAAGTAACGGTGGCTGCTGGCGTGCCAACAATTTGGATGGCAGTATTGCCCGAGTTGAAGGGCAGAGATACTTCGGCGTTGCGTGCAATTCCTTGCGGTGGCTCGGCGGTACCAAAGGCATTGAGCGAGGGTTATCGCGAACAAACTGGCCTGCCCATTTTGCAGGCTTGGGGTATGACCGAAACCAGTCCAATCG
>Ga0209550_10002133_pt1 | contig 19027 bp, 17 predicted proteins | sample LauGreSuBDMM15SN_2_FD_187567 | JGI IMG/M metagenome (GOLD analysis project Ga0209550, IMG submission 187567) | Freshwater lake microbial communities from Lake Michigan, USA - Su13.BD.MM15.SN (SPAdes) (version 5) | ecosystem: Environmental > Aquatic > Freshwater > Lake | place: Lake Michigan...
CCATAACCATTTTATTGCTGATCATTTGCGATTTGCCCAAAAAGGCCATTATCTGTTTGGATCTAGAGCCAACATCACCCAAGCGCATTTGCCTCAACTTTTTGCCCAAAAGCAAACTGAATTTCATTTTCTTTCGCACGGAATCAAAAAACGCGGTCGTACCATTCGCTTACCGTTTATGATGAATTGGGCGCAAATTACCGCGACACGTTCATCCAAATTGCGGGGTTGCAACATGTCGTTTTGGCGCGAAGATTTTATTAAAATCAACGGATTTAACGAGAATTTAGTGGGCTGGGGCATCGATGATTCCGAAATGATCGAACGCCTACACAATAGTGGTGTTTTGGGAAAACGACTGAAATTTGCCGGCTTGGCCTACCATATTTATCACAAGGAACAATCCAAATCGCACATCGCGATTAACAACGAAATCGAAGCGCAAACCAAGTCTCAAAAACTCACTTTTATTGAAAAAGGAGTGCAACAATACCTCTAATGTTTGATTTAGCCATTATTCTCATCAATTACAATTCAAGTGAATTTACACTTCCTTGTTTGGAGAAAATCTACGAAAAAACAAGTCCTGAATTGTCGTTTCAAGTCATCGTTGTAGACAATTGCTCGGCAGACGACGATTACCAAAAAGTGGTGGACTACTGCATATCATCGGGCTTTCCGAATTTAAGTTGCCTCCAAACACTCATCAACTGCGGATTTGGGCGCGGCAATAACTTTGGTTTTTTGCAAGCTAACGCCAACTATGTCGCTTTTTTAAACAACGATACTTTAGTGCTCAATGATTGTTTTAGCTTGTTGATTTCCTTTTTGAAACAACATCCAACAGTAGGAATGGTAGGTGCTCAGGCCTTCAAGGAAAATGGTGACTTCATGGTTTCACTCGATCATTTTGCCTCGCCAACACGGGAAATTTTAGGTCGGAATTTTTTGGAACTGATTTCCCCAGCCACACATCCCAAACGCAAAAAACACCACCAAAAACCAATTCAAGTAAATTTTGTTCCAGGCAGTTTTATGCTGCTTCGCTCGGCTGATTTTGATGAAGCTGGCCAATTTGATCCGGCAATTTTCTTGTATTACGAAGAAACCGATTTGTGTTTGCGTTTGTTGAAATTAGGAAAAACTACTTTTTTAGTGCCAGAAGCCCAATTTATTCATTACCACGGTGCCAGTACCGGCAAATCGATGGCCATCAAAAAAGAAATTAAAATTTCGCTTTTTTATATACTACGCAAGCATTATGGCAACTGGAGCAGGCAGCAAGTGCGTTTGTTTTTATTGCTCAAATACGGTTTGAGTAGTTTGGTGAAAGCCAAAAACCGGGACTTATTTGGCCTCATCTGGAAAGGAGCACCGCTTTCGGAATCCTTGCAACACCTGCAACAGTCCAAAACAACCCACTCAATTTAAAAACACATTTTTATACCCTATGATCCCCACAGACCTAAATTCTGAAGTACACCAAGCCTTTGAAGTGATTCAACAAGGCGGTATAATTTTATATCCCACCGACACCGTTTGGGGAATTGGCTGCGACGCGACTAATGCAGAAGCCGTTGCCAAAATATATGCCCTGAAACAACGCGAAGAAAGCAAAAGCATGATTTGCTTGATGAACGGTGAAAAAATGATGTACAACGTATTTAAAGACATTCCAGAAACCGCCTGGCAAATCATCGACTTGTCCGAAAAACCCACCACCTTGATTTTGGATCAACCGCGCAATGTAGCGGCCAATATTATTGCTGAAGACCACACCTTGGGCGTGCGCATAGTGAAAACCCCATTTTGTTTCAAGTTGATGGAACGCATGAAAAAACCATTGGTTTCTACCTCGGCCAACATCAGTGGGGCACCTACGCCCATGACATTCAAAGAAATTAGTCCCGAAATTATAAAGGGCGTGGACTATGTTGTAAATTTGGACCGCGAAAAAACCGGCGGACGTCCGTCAACGATTATCAAATTAACACTCGACGCCCAGGTAAAAGTGATTAGAAAATAGAAATTTGAAGATTTGGTCCCGAAGCTTCGGGATGGAAATGAAACGCCACTTTCAAATCACAAAATTAAAGCATGAAATACACCGCAGCCCTCAGTCATCCGATATTTAAATTGGTATCTCAAGCAGCCCAGGAATTGGGCATGGAAAGCTATGTGATTGGTGGTTTTGTGCGCGACTATATTTTGCAACGCGATTTCAAAAAAGACATTGACATTGTTGCTTTGGGTTCGGGCATTGATTTGGCACTGAAGGTAGCCGAACTGATTCCGTATCATCCCAAGGTACAGGTGTTCAAAAACTATGGTACTGCCATGCTTCGGTATGAGGATACCGACATCGAATTTGTAGGCGCTAGAAAAGAAAGCTACCAATTTGAAAGCCGCAATCCCGTGGTGGAAATTGGCAGTTTGACCGACGATCAAAACCGTCGAGATTTTACTATAAATTCATTGGCAATTTCTTTACATCCAACTAATTATGGCAAATTACTTGATCCGTTTAATGGAATAAAAGACCTAGAAGAAAAGCGCATCAAAACTCCACTAGATCCCAACATTACCTACTCGGATGACCCATTGCGCATGTTGCGTGCCATTCGGTTTGCGACGCAGTTGGGCTTTGAAATCGAAGAAGAGTCGTTTGCTGCCATCAGCCAAAACAACCACCGAATTGGCATCATCTCGGCAGAACGCGTTGTAGAAGAACTGCATAAAATTTTGGATACAAATCAACCTTCTGTTGGTTTTTTACTGCTCTACAAAACCGGACTCTTGGATCTCATCCTACCCGAATTGACTGCCTTGAACCAAGTGGAAGAGATAGAAGGTCAAACCCATAAAAACAACTTTTACCACACCCTAGAAGTAGTCGATAATATTTGTAAAAACACTGATGACGTTTGGTTGCGTTGGGCAGCCTTGTTTCACGACATTGGCAAAGCGCCCACCAAACGGTTTGTAAAAAAGCAAGGATGGACCTTTCATGGACATGAATTTTTGGGCGGAAAAATGGTGAAGAAAATCTTTGAACGTCTGCACATGCCGCTCAACCACAAGCTGAAGTTTGTTCAAAAAATGGTGGTCATGAGTTCGCGGCCCATCGTGCTTTCGCAAGACGAAGTAACCGACTCTGCTGTGCGACGTTTGGTATTTGACGCTGGCGAGGACGTAGACGCGCTAATGACTTTGTGCGCAGCCGATATCACCACCAAGAATCCACAAAAATTTAAAAAATATCACCACAATTTTGAAGTGGTGAAACAAAAGATTGTCGAGGTGGAAGCCCGAGATCATGTGCGGAATTTTCAGCCGCCCATCAGTGGGGAAGAAATTATGCTGTTGTTTAATTTGGGTCCTTGCCGCGAGATTGGTCAATTGAAAGAAACCATCAAGCAAGCCATATTAGATGGTGAAATTGCCAACGAATACAACGCTGCTTATACTTTTATGCTAAACAAAGCTAAAAAAATGAATTTGAAGATTAACGTTTGTTAATTCTTGGCTGTAGTAATTTGCTCTAAATTTGCCTACTGAAATCTATTCTAGCTGCGATAGCCAGATACTATCTAGAGGGAAATCTTCAAAAAAATGATACAAAAAGAAAACAAATCGGTGATTATTTGGCTGCTTTCGGGCTGCTTGTTGGTTTTTATTATGGTAATTGTGGGTGGCATTACCCGACTCACCAATTCGGGCCTTTCGATGACCGATTGGCATCTGATAACCGATACATTTCCGCCGCTCACGGAAACCGAATGGAACGAAGCCTTTGAACAATACAAGCAATTTCCGGAATACCAACTCGTGAATAGCCAAACTAATTTTACGCTCGCCGACTACCAATACATTTACTTTTGGGAATGGTTTCACCGCTTTATTGGCCGCATCATCGGCTTGGTTTTTATCGTGCCATTTGTGTATTTCTTACTCAAAAAGAAACTGAATGCTGCCACGTTGCGCAAGTGTTATGTGCTTTTGGGTATGGGTGCATTGCAAGGGTTTTTTGGATGGTACATGGTGAAAAGCGGACTAATAGACAACCCCGACGTGAGCCACTTTAGACTTTCGCTGCATCTCACTTTTGCATTTTTGACCTTTGCGTATACACTTTGGGTAGCCTTGGATTTACTGTTTCCGGAACGCAAAACGGTTGAACTCCAATTGCGAAATCTAGCACGCATTGCCTTGGTATTTGTATTGATTCAAATTATATACGGCGGCTTTGTAGCAGGGCTGAATGCAGGACTCATCCACAACCATTGGCCACTCATGAGCGACGGACAGTTGATACACGAGAGTGTTTTTATGGAACAAAAAACGCTGTTCTTAAATCTGGTAGAAGGAAAAAGCGGCGTACAATTTGTGCACCGAACTTTGGCTTATGTAGTGGTGGGACTGATTGGATTATTGGCCTATCGCAGCCGAAAATTCAGGCTCGATACACAACAACAAAAAGGAATTTATACGGTGCTTGTGGTGGTGTTTTTGCAATTTAGTTTAGGGGTGTTTACCTTACTTTTTGGAGTACCAATTTGGTTGGGACTGGCACATCAGATTGGCGCATTTGTGCTCTTGGCTTCGCTCACGTTCACGCTACACCGATTGAGTAAATAAGAGGAGATTTTGGCATATTTATCACTATAAGTTAAATCTATACCAAACCATCATTACGCTGATTTTCAGTATTATAATGGCTTTTATTTAAACCTATATTAAAACCATTTTTTACGTTTGAAATACCACGCCATTCCAAGTGCAACCACAGCCATAAATCCAACCACCAGATAATAACCATAGGTTAATTTTAGTTCGGGCATGTGCTCGAAATTCATTCCATACACCCCTACAATAAAGGTTAAGGGCATGAAGATTACTGAAACCAGAGTGAGCACTTTCATGATCTCATTCATGCGGTTACTTTGAGACGAAAAGTAAAAACTTGAAGCGCTGTCTAAAGTGTTAATGTCGTATTCTATTTGCTCTAAAATCTCGATTAACTTTTGATGCAAACGCACAAAGAACGTATAATTAGCTTGGTCTATATTTGACAGCGAAACATCGTCTTGTTCGCTTTTTAGATTGTACAACGCATCGCGCAAAGGCAAAATGGAGCGCTTCAGGAAATTCAAGTTTTCTCGGTAGCCCTCAATCTCTACCAGTACCGCAGGATCGTCGTTGGACTTTGATTTAATCAACAATTTTTCGATGGCCTCTTCATAGAACTCAATGGTGATGTAGAAGTTTTCCATAACTGCATCGAGCAGCAAATACAACAAATAATCGTTTTGTTTTTTACGCACAATGCCGCTGTGGGTTTTGATGCGTTCGCGAATATGGGTGAAAAAGTCGCTTTTCTTCTCCTGAAACGAGACCAGTAAATTGTCTTTTAGCACAAAACTTATTTGCTCCACGTGCACGTGTTGGTCGTCTTCCCCTGGCAAAATAGACTTTATACTAAAAAACAAGATTTGATCTAATTCCTCAGTTTTGGATCGCTTGGAAACGTTTAGAATATCGCTCACAACATGGGGCTCTAGTCCAATTAGTTCACCTGTTTTTTTAATTAAATCAATATTATGTAAGCCGTGGATATTTAGCCACTTAACATCATTTTTTTGCAGTTCATCTTGCAGTTCTTTTGCCACTCGATCCAAACTCACTTTTTTGTATTCTTCGAATCCCTTTTCGTTGTATACAAACAACTGCATTTCTACCGGATCGGTGGTATACACACCCGTATATTCAAAATAATTGGGTTGAATTTTTCGAACTTTTTTGTAGCTAACTCGTTTCAAAATAGAATAATTTGAGGGAAAGGTAGGAGTTTTTAAAATTCCAATTTACATTTACCCAAAAAATCGGCATGTCTATTTTACTCACCAACATTAAGTCCTTGCTTCAGATTCGCCCGGCATCTATATCCAAAGTCGTTGGCAATGCTATGGCCGAATTACCGCAACTCGAACAAGCCTATTTGCGCATCGAAAATGACTGCATTGCCGACTTTGGTCCTATGGCGAATTGTCCTGACATTTCTCAATACGAGGTAATTGACGCAACCGACCGCTTTGTGTTGCCTTCTTGGTGCGACAGCCATAGTCATTTGGTTTATGCAGGCAACCGCGAACAAGAATTCGTAGACCGCATCAACGGATTGAGCTACGAAGAAATCGCAGCCAAAGGCGGTGGCATTCTCAATTCGGCCGAAAAACTCCATTTAGCCACCGAAGACGAATTGTACCAACAGGCCGAATTACGCCTACAAGAGGTAATGCATATGGGAACTGGCGCACTCGAGATTAAATCGGGTTATGGCTTAACCCTTGACGGAGAACTCAAAATGCTGCGCGTCATTCAACGATTAAAAACCAATTACCCAATAGCCATCAAAGCGACATTTTTGGGCGCACATGCCTTTCCTAAAGCTTTTGCCAAAAATCCTTCTGGTTATATAAATTTACTCTGCAACGAAATGTTGCCAGCCATTGCCCAAGAAAACTTGGCCGACTATATCGATGTGTTTTGCGAAAAGGGCTATTTTTCGGTGGCTGACACGATTCAAATTATGGAAGCGGGAGCCAAATACAATTTAACACCTAAGATTCACGTCAATCAGTTTAATGCGATTGGAGGAGTCGCTGCAGCGGTTGAACACCACGCGCTTTCGGTTGATCATTTAGAAATTATCACAGCCGAGGATATTCTCGCGTTGCAAAACAGCGAAACCATGCCAGTAGCTTTACCGGGCTGCTCCTACTTTTTGGGGATTCCCTACACGCCAGCCCGCGAAATTATGAATGCCAATTTGCCCTTGGCTTTGGCCTCAGACTTTAATCCAGGCTCCTGCCCTTCTGGGAACATGAATTTTGTAGTGGCTACGGCTTGCATCAAGATGAAGATGACGCCCGAGGAAGCGATTAATGCGGCTACGCTAAACGGCGCCTATGCCATGGGATTGAGCGAAACGCACGGCAGCATTACCATTGGCAAAAAAGCCAATTTGATGATCACCAAAAAACTACCTTCCTACTACCAAATACCCTATGCATTTGGCAGCAATCCGATTGCGCAAGTTATCTTGAACGGAAAAGTAATTGCATAAAAAAAAGGAACCGATTGGTTCCTTTTTTGTTTTTGTGTTGTGCTATTATTTCAAGGTGAAATTGGTTTTGGAAACCAACTCGCCGTTGTCAAATAAATTTACGGTGTAGGATCCTTTTTGAAAATTGGTGCCTTGTAAATCTTGCGAAACATCAACTGTATTGTTTTCAAATTTCACGGTAGAAATAAAGCTATACGTTAATATGTTTCCGTTGAAATTCTCTGATTGTTTGTCACCCAATACATTATTTTTGCTGTCAATTACCTGCACGTAGTATTTTTTGTCACCCGATTTGGCTACTTTGTTTTCAGCTATCGTGAAGCTGATTTTTAATACATCGGCACTTTTGGCTTTTTCGGTAGCGATTTGTCTGCCTTTGCTTTTCAATTTGTAGGCAGCCGTTTTTAAATTGGTGATGATTAATTTGGAGGCAACTTCTACGGTTTTTGACAACTCTTGGTTTTGTCCCACCAACACTTCGTTAAATTTTTTGGCCTCACCCAACACCATTACGGTACTGTCACGTTGTACAGTTAAGGTTTCGTTGGCTTTTTTGAGCACTTCATTTTCCTGCATCAATACTTTCATTTTCTCTTCCAATTCCAAGTATTGTTTTTTGTATTTGGCCATCGATGCGACATCTCCTTTTGATCGTTTTAAATCAGCCAACAAATTCACTACTTTTTCACGCTCGGCGATCAATTCATCTGACATGGACGTGTTTTCAGCAATAGCGGCATCATAGGTTGCTTTTAAGGCTTCTAAATCTTTGGTAACACTGTCTTTTTCTGACGTAGTTTTTGTCAACTCAGTTTGCAAAGCTTTGGCGTCCGACGTAATTTTAAAAATATAAACCAAGCTTCCTACAAGCAATACAGCAAGCACAGCAATGATGGCTTTTAAATTTGAATTGTTTTTCTGATTTTCCATAATTTTTTGATTTGTTTCGACAAAAATAATAATATTTGAACGAATAACGTAAGTTTGTGCCAATATATTACAACTACCGCACTACCGCTCTAATTATGGAAAAAATAATTCCTTTTCACGCTTCCGAATTAGCAAAAATAACCAACCACCGCAGCGGCGAAATCAAATTTGGTGAACGCATGCTCACGGTTCCTCAAGAGGTAAAATTGGAGGATTTTCTTGTAGAATGCCCTGCCCGATTTGTGTTGTTTGGTATCCCCGAAGATATTGGCGTACGAGCCAATTTTGGTAGACCTGGCGCAGCATCGGCTTGGAAAAGCGCCATAAGCAGCATAGCCAACATTCAATACAATCCATTTTGCAAAGGAAAAGAACTGCTGGTATTGGGGCAATTGGATGTGCAAAAAGAAATGGACGAAGTGCAACAACTCGATTTTCATCAAACGGCCGATCGCAAGCGAATGAACGAATTGGTAGAGGCCGTTGACAAAGAAGTTACACACCTCATCACGCAAATTGTGCGTGCCGGAAAAATACCCATCGTAATTGGTGGTGGACACAATAACGCCTATGGGATGATTAAAGGAACCGCATTGGCCAAAGGACAAGCCGTGAGCGCCGTAAATTTTGACGCCCATTCTGATTTTCGAATTTTAGAAGGACGCCACAGCGGCAATGGCTTTTCGTATGCGTTTGAAGAAGGCTTTTTGCAGCAGTATTTTATTTTTGGGCTGCACGAAAACTACACCTCCAAACAAGTCTTGTCCAACATAAAAAACTTGATTCACCGCGTGCGTTACAATACCTATGACGAAATTGCCATTCGCGGAGCCAAAAAATTTGAAACCGAATTGCAAAACGCAGAACGCTTCATTGCGGGATCGGCCTTTGGGATTGAGTTGGATTTGGATGCAATACCCAATATTGCCAGTAGCGCCATGACACTCAGCGGATTTTCAGTAGAACAAGCCCGACAGTATGTGCATCATTTTGGCAAAAATCAAAACGCAGCCTATTTGCACATTTGCGAAGGTGCTCCCGAATTGGGCGACGACAAAAACCAGCAATTGGTTGGCAAATTAATTGGCTATTTGGTTACCGATTTTATGAAAGCCAACAGCCCGGCAGATAAAAAAATCCTGAACATTACTGTGAACTGGTAAGAAAAAACCAAGCAAATTTAAATACCCTATCTTTGACACCGTATTCCATTACTTATTTTGGGGTATGAAATTTTATAGTTATGTTATTTGAAGAATTATCCCTTTCCAAGAGTATTCAACGCGCCGTATTCGAAGCCGGCTATACCGAAACTACTCCCATCCAAGAACAAGCCATTCCCATTGTATTAACTGGCCGCGATTTAGTGGGCTGTGCACAAACCGGAACGGGCAAAACAGCAGCCTTTGCTATTCCCATTATTCATCAGTTGCACCGCATGGTAGGTTCATCCAAAAAAGCCAAAGTCATTCGTGCCTTAGTGATTACCCCTACTCGCGAATTGGCCGTGCAAATTGGCCAAAATTTTGAAAAATACGGCCAATACACCAACCTGACTCAACTCACCATTTTTGGTGGAGTTTCTCAAATTCCACAAGTTGATGTATTGCGCAAAGGCGTGGACATTTTGGTTGCCACACCCGGACGCTTATTGGATTTACACAAACAAGGGTATATTGATTTAGATCAATTACACACCTTGGTGCTCGACGAAGCCGATCAGATGCTCGATATGGGTTTTGTGAACGATGTGAAAAAAATCGTGAAACTCACGCCCAACAACCGCCAAACTCTATTGTTTTCGGCCACCATGCCTATTGCCATTCGCGAATTGGCCGAATTGTTTCTAAAAGATCCAGCCAGCGTGACGGTTTCTCCAGTTTCCTCAACCGCCGAAAAAGTAGAACAACGCATTTACTTTGTAGATAAAACAGAGAAAAGAAATTTATTGTATCACCTCATCCGCAACGAAAAACTGAGCGATGTATTGGTGTTTTCGCGCACCAAACACGGTGCCGACAACGTAGTAAAAGCCCTGCGCAAACACGGCGTAGCAGCCGAAGCCATACACGGTGACAAATCGCAATCGGCGAGACAACGGGTATTGGATGCATTTAAAAACAAAGAAGTAGGCGTTTTGGTGGCTACCGATATTGCCGCCCGAGGCATTGATATTGATTTGCTTCCTTTTGTAATCAATTTTGATTTACCCAATATTCCGGAAACCTACGTGCACCGCATTGGCCGAACCGGTCGTGCAGGCAGTAGCGGCGTGGCCATTTCGTTTTGTAGCAAAGACGAGGCGCCTTACTGGAAAGACATTCAAAAATTAATCAAAGTAGATGTGCAGGTAATTACCGATCATCCCTATCCGTGGCACGAAGGCAGCCCGAGTGAAGAGACGGCACCACCTCCCCAAAACTCCAACCGCAGCGGAGGCGCACACAAATCAAGAAAATCGACACAATCTAAACAAAACAAAAAACGCTGGTATTAACCAGCGTTTTTTTATACAATTTAGTCCCGAATTAATTTGCGGTACTTGATTCGCTTCGGAGTTAAATCGCCTCCCAAACGTTTTTTCTTGTTTTCTTCGTAGTCCGAGAAACCGCCTTCAAAGTAATACACTTCTGATTCACCCTCAAAGGCCAAAATGTGCGTGCAAATACGGTCCAAGAACCATCTATCGTGCGAAATAACTACCGCACAGCCGGCAAAATTCTCTAATCCTTCTTCTAAGGCTCTCAAGGTGTTGATATCTAAATCATTGGTTGGCTCATCGAGCAACAACACATTGCCTTCCTCTTTTAACGTCATGGCCAAATGCAAGCGGTTGCGTTCTCCACCGGAAAGTGTGGCAACTTTTTTGTTTTGATCGGATCCGCCAAAATTAAAGCGAGACAAATAGGCTCTCGAATTCACCTGACGCCCGCCCATCATAATGAGTTCTTGGCCGTCGCAGAAATTTTCCCAAATCGATTTGTTGGGATCTATATTGGAATGCGCCTGATCGACGTAGGCAATTTTTACCGTTTCGCCAATCTCAAAGGTTCCGGAATCGGCTGCTTGTTCGCCCATAATCATGCGAAAAATGGTCGATTTACCTGCGCCATTTGGCCCAATAATCCCGACAATACCCGCTTGTGGTAGGGTGAAATTCAAATTATCGTACAACAATTTATCACCAAAGGCTTTGGCTACATTTTTGGCTTCAATTACATTGGTACCCAAACGCGGTCCGTTGGGGATATAAATTTCTAAGTTCTCGTCCAGTTGTTTTTGATCTTCGTTCAAGAGTTTGTCATAGTTCTGTAAACGGGCTTTTTGCTTAGTTTGACGGCCTTTGGCGCCTTGTCGCACCCAATCCAACTCGCGTTCCAACGTCTTGCGGCGTTTGGACGCTACTTTTTCTTCTAGGGCCATGCGGCTTGACTTCTGATCCAACCAAGACGAATAATTTCCTTTCCACGGAATACCCTCGCCACGATCGAGTTCTAATATCCAACCGGCTACATTATCCAAGAAATAGCGGTCGTGCGTTACCGCAATTACCGTTCCGGCATATTGCGCCAAATGTTGCTCCAACCACAACACGCTCTCGGCATCCAAGTGGTTGGTGGGCTCATCGAGCAATAACACATCGGGCTGTTGCAACAACAAGCGGCACAAGGCCACTCGTCGGCGTTCTCCTCCTGATAAATTTTTAATAAGCATATCGGGTTCTGGCGTGCGCAAGGCATCCATCGCAATTTCGAGTTTGGTATCAATTTCCCAAGCGCCCAAGGCATCAATTTTGTCTTGCAAATCGGCTTGGCGATCCATGAGTTGCTGCATTTTATCGGCATCTTCATAGACTTCGGGCAAACCAAATTGGTCGTTGATTTTATTGAACTCGTCCAAGACAGCCATGGTTTCGGCCACGCCTTCGCGCACAATGTCAATCACAGTTTTGCTGTCGTCGAGTTGTGGCTCTTGCTCCAAATAACCCACGGTATAGCCCGGCGCAAACACCACATCGCCTTGGTAGTTTTTATCGACTCCAGCAATGATTTTGAGCAAGGACGATTTTCCGGAACCGTTGAGCCCTAGGATTCCTATTTTGGCTCCGTAAAAAAAGCTTAAATAAATATTTTTTAATACTTGTTTGTCGCTGCTAGAGTAGGTTTTACTCACGCGCTGCATGGAGAATATGACTTTCTTATCGTCTGACATAGGGTGTGTTTATATAATTAATTAGTAATGTATTTAATGTATTCTATTTATTTCATCTTTAAAATATAGTTAATAATCTCTGCGGCTTCTGCTTGGCTAAGGCCAGGATGAGCGGTCATGGGGGTTTCTCCCCAATTGCCTTTTCCGCCTTTAATGATTTTGTCGGTCAACATGGAAATATCTTTTGTGGTATAGCGCTCGGCGATTTGTGTGTACGAAGGCCCAATGATGCTCTCTTTTTCTTGGTGACAAGCCGCACAATCATTGGCTGCAAGTAATTCTTCAGCCGACATAAGCTGGCCCATCGCCGTCGATTCAGCAGCTGCATTCGTAGTGCGTTTACAGGATGAAGCAATACAAAGCAACACCAAGGCTACATATAAATGGATATAATTCTTTCCTCTTGACACTTTCATACTGAATTAGTATTGATCTAAACTCTTCCTTTTAGGGCATTAAACACCCAGGCAATGGCCAAAAAGCCTACGCCTACTGCCACAAATCCCCAACCGGCCACATCGTCATATTTGAAAGCGCCCAAAACAATGAGCAACAGTCCCATAATAATCATTAATAAGGTAGCATAACCCAAGACCGTATTTTTATTCATCTTTTACTTTTAAATTCGTACAAATATCTGAATTACAACTTGCAATACAAACTGTCTTTGGGCTAATTAAAAATCGTGACCAACAATTCTTTGTACAAGTCATTAACAGGCAGGCTATTGGCACCAACCCCTTTGTTTTTTAGGTCTACATCGCGCAGTTTGGTTATCACCGCACTCACTTTTTTCATCGGAAAATTGCGTGCCGCCAACTCGTAATCTTTGGTGAAATATGGACTGATTTTCAAGGTAGCCGCGACATTTTTGGACGATTTATCTTTGAGTCCGTGGTATTGCAGCAGTTGTTGATAAAACCCAAAGACCAAGGTTACCACCATTTGAAACGGCGCTTCTTTGGGGTTTTCAGAAAAATACTGTACAATTTGATAGGCCTTGAGTTGGTTGCGTTCGCCCAGGGCTTTGCGCAATTCAAACACATTAAAATCTTTGCTAAACCCAATATTATCTTCGATGTCCTTGGCCGTAATGGTACTTTGTTTGGGCAATACAATTTGCAATTTTTCGAGCTCATTGTTTATTTTACTCAAATCGGTGCCCAAAAATTCGACCAACATGGCCATGGCTTTGGGTTCGATGCCATAGCCTTTGCTTTGCAACAGCCGTTTGATCCAATCGCCCACTTGGTTTTCGTAGAGTTTTTTACTCTCAAAAAGCACGCCCAATTTTTCGATATTTTTGGTGAATTTTTTGCGCTTATCAATGGTTTTGTATTTGTAACAAAACACCAATACGGTAGTGGGAACGGGATCATTGGTGTAATTCTCCAATTGATCAATGGTGCGCGACAAATCTTGGGCTTCTTTCACAATAATCACCTGGCGTTCGGCCATCATCGGAAATCGCTTGGCTGAACTAATTAGCTCTTCAATACTCACATCGCGTCCATAATAGACAGTTTGATTGAAGCCTTTTTCTTCTTCAGAAAGTAGATTTTGCTCCATGTATTCGGCAATTTTATCAATGTAATAGGCTTCTTCACCCATTAAAAAATAAATGGGTTTAATTAGTCCGTTTTTGATGTCATTGACAATTTTTACTGCTTCATCCATTGGTCGGTTTTCGGTTTTCGGTTGTCAGTTCTCGGTCTTCGTTGTTTGTGTTTTGTTAAATTCGTATAGTTGTAAGACAAAGAATCTTTGAATCTTTAAATTTTTCAATCTTTTAATCTTAATAAAATTTTACTTTTACCCCATGCAACAGCTCGAGTTTTCCCCATTTTGCTTCCGATTCAAAAATAGTGAAAATAAAGTCGCTATTTTTGATGAAATCCGGAAAAAATTCATCTTGCTCACCCCAGAAGAATGGGTGCGTCAGCATGTGGTGCATCATTTTATTTATGAGAAAAAATTTCCTAAATCACTCATCAATGTCGAAAAACAAATACAGGTGAACGGTCAAACCAAACGCTATGATGTGGTGGTGTACCATCCCGATGGACGATTGCGTGTTTTGGTTGAATGCAAAGCGCCCGAAGTAGCCATATCACAAGCTACGTTTGATCAAATTGCGCGCTACAACACAGCCTTACGTGCCGATTTTTTAATGGTAACCAATGGTTTGAATCATTACTTTTGTCAAATGGATTTTGAAAACGAAAAATATCATTTTTTACCTGAATTGCCGGCCCATCAATCCTAATTAATTTCCATGAAAAACACCGCTGTAGTCATCTTGAATTGGAACGGACAAAAACTACTTGAACAGTTTTTGCCCTCAATTGTACTCCATTCTGGTGAAGCCGTAATTTATGTGGCCGACAATGCTTCTACTGATGAATCTGTTGCTTTTATTCAGAAACAATTTCCACAAGTAAAAATCATCCAAAATACCGGCAATTTTGGCTTTGCACAAGGGTATAACGAATCGCTCAAGCAGGTGCACGAAACCTTTTTGGTTTTGGTTAATTCGGATATTGAGGTTACCGAAAATTGGCTTAGTCCCCTAGAAAAAATCCTACAACAACAACCCAAGGTGGCTATCGTGCAACCCAAAATCTTAGATTACAAAGACAAATCCAAGTTTGAATATGCAGGAGCAGCGGGTGGTTATATCGACCAATTCGGGTATCCGTTTTGTCGCGGACGCATTTTTGATACGGTAGAACAAGACTTGGGCCAATATAATGATGAAACCTCTATTTTTTGGGCATCTGGCGCTTGCTTCGGAATTCGAAAAAGTGTATTTACCCAATTGCACGGTTTTGACACCGATTTTTTTGCACACCAAGAAGAAATTGATTTGTGTTGGCGGGCCAAAAACCTAGGGCACGAGATTGTGTATTGCCCTGAATCAATTGTGTACCACGTGGGAGGCGCTACCCTGCAAGCGAGTAATCCGCAGAAAACCTATCTAAATTTCCGGAATTCCTTGTGCATGCTCACCAAGAATTTACCCTTGAGAGCCTTGTTTCTTGTATTATTTATTCGGTTGCTCTTGGATGGATTGGCTGGCCTACAGTTTCTCCTGCAAGGAAAAGCAGCGCATTGCTGGGCGATTGTGCGGGCGCATTTTGGGTTTTATGGCTTGTTTGTGACAATGTATCGCAAACGTGGATTGCAGCAAGAAAGGATATACTACAAAATAAACAGCTTGGTGTTTCGTTACTTTATAGTGAAGCAACGCCAGTTCAATGAATTACTTTAACTAAACTTTACCTGTTTTTGCTAGGTTAACTCCTACAAAAAAACATAATTTTGCAACCGATAAAAACAATTACTATGAAAAAAATCCTATTTGCCTTATCACTTGTTACTTTGTTTGCAACCACTTCTTGCGGAACCAAGAAAAAAATTGCCGATTTAGAAGCCAAAAACAAAGAAGTTCAAGATTTATTGAACACGGCAACTATAAAATTAAACTCCTGTCTTACCGAAAAAGAATCGCTTGGAGGTCAAATTGATTTCCTTAAAAAATCAAATACCGATCTGATCAACAACATGAATAATGTAACTACATTATCGGCCAAAGGCGCTCAAAACATTGAGAAAGCCCTTGAAACCATCAAAGAAAAAGACTTAAAAATTACCCGCATGCAAGATGCTCTGACTAGAAAAGACAGCATGACACTTGCTTTGGTAACCAGCATTAAAGGTGCCGTGGGTATCGCTGATCCAGACATAGAAGTGAATGTAGAAAAAGGGGTAGTTTTTATTTCGATTGCCGATAAATTATTATTTAAAAGCGGCAGCTACGTGGTGAGTGACAAAGCCAAAGAAGTATTGGCCAAAGTGGGAAAAATCATCAACAGTAAACCTGATTTTGAATGCATGGTAGAAGGCCACACCGATAATGTACCTTTCACTGGAAACGCAATTTTGCTCGACAACTGGGATTTGAGTGTGAAACGTTCTACCGCCATTGTTCGTGTATTGACCAACGATTTAAAAGTAAATCCAGCACAACTAATAGCCGCCGGTCGGGGACAATTTATTCCTTTAGTAGAAAATAATTCGTCAGCCAATCGCGCCACCAACCGACGCACCCGCATTGTGATTTTGCCTAAAATTGATCAGTTTTACGAAATGATCGAAAAGGAAATGAAAAAATAAAAACACAAAAAAACGCCTTACATACTAAGGCGTTTTTTTATTCCCACTCCCCTTTTCCGGCTCGAATTAAAACCGGCTCGTAACCTGAAAGATCTACAATGGTTGAGCCCATGTTATCGCCATAACCACCATCAATTACTACATCAACGAGGTTTTGCCATTTCTCAAAAATCAATTCGGGATCGGTAGAATATTCCAAAACCGCGTCCTCGTCGTGAATGGAAGTCGAGACAATCGGATTGCCCAACTGCTTCACGATTTCTAATGCAATAGCATTAGCCGGCACCCGAATACCGACGGTAGTTTTCTTTTTGAATTCTTTGGGTAGACTGTTATTTCCGGGTAAAATAAAGGTGTAGGGTCCGGGCAAATGGTGTTTTAAAATCTTGAAGGTAGGCGTATCAATTTGCTTCACATAATCGGACAAATTACTCAAATCGTGGCACACAAACGAGAAATTGGCTTTTTCTAATTTGATGCCTTTGATGCGGGCAATGCGTTCCAATGCTTTAGAATTCGTAATGTCGCAGCCCAATCCATAGACCGTGTCGGTGGGATAAATGACCAAACCGCCGTTGCGCAATACGGCAACCACCTTTTGGATTGCGGCCTCACTGGGTTTATTTTCGTAGATCTTGATGAATTCGGCCATGGTTGATTTAACTAATGATTTGTAATTTGGTAAATCGCAACAACAGCGTTTTTAATCCGCCCACATCAAATTTAATTTCGGCACTTTTGTCGGCTCCCGCCCCTTTGAGCTGCACCACAATGCCTTTGCCAAACCGTTCGTGCATTACTTCGGTTCCGGGAGCCAATTGGCCATCGTAATTGGTTGGTGATCCACCTGGTCCGGCTGAAGAAATGGGCTTTAATTTGCGAATAGTAGGATTGTTTTGGGCTTCTGGATTCCTAGGCGGAATACCACTTTGGGGTTTAATTAATCGCAGTTTGCTTTTGTCGATATCACCAAAAATATCGGCATCGATCATCGGCTTAAATCGGTAATTGGTTTCGGTGGGCGTGAGGTATTCCAGGTATTGCCCATCAATTTCTTCGATGAAGCGCGATGGCTCGCTGTCGGTGAGTTTACCCCAGCGATAACGCGATTGCGCATAGGTTAAATAAGCTTGTTTTTCGGCTCGCGTCAAAGCCACATAAAACAAACGGCGTTCTTCTTCTAAGTCGCTGCGCGTACTTAAACTCATGGCACTCGGAAACAAATCTTCTTCTAATCCCACCACAAATACATACGGAAACTCCAAACCTTTGGCCAAGTGAATGGTCATCAAGGCCACGCGGTCTTCGTCGCCGGTATCTTTGTCAAGGTCGGTGGCCAAGGCAACATCTTCTAGAAATTCGGCCAAGGCTCCACGCGCACCTTCAATTTCTTTTTGTCCTTCTGTAAAATCCTTGATCCCGTTGAGTAATTCTTCGATGTTTTCGATACGTGCAATACCCTCGGGCGTAGCATCTTTTTTAAGTTCTTGCACCAAACCGGTTTTCTTGGTCACCATATCGGTGAGGTAAAACGCATCTTGGTTTTCGTTCACCACCTGAAAACTCTGAATCATGGTCACAAAATCGAGCAGTTTTTGTTTCGTTCCGCTATTGAGTTTCAAGTCAATTTTATCAATATTTTGCATCACCTCAAACACCGAACGTTTGTAATGATTGGCGGCGATGGTCAGTTTTTCGATGGTCGTATCGCCAATTCCTCTGGCCGGATAATTGATCACGCGCATCAAGGCTTCTTCGTCTTTGGGGTTGATCACCAAACGCAAATAACACAACACATCTTTAATTTCTTTGCGCTGATAGAACGACAAACCGCCATAAATACGATAGGGAATGTCGCGTTTGCGCAAGGCGTCTTCCATGGCGCGCGACTGCGCGTTGGTGCGATACAAAATGGCAAATTGGCCGTTTAGCAACTGGTGTTGCATTTTTTCTTCCCAAATGGTGCTGGCTACAAATCGGCCTTCTTCGCCATCAGTAATGCTGCGATTCACTTTTATTTTTGGGCCAAAATCATTGGCGGTCCACACTACTTTGTCGAGCTTGGTTTTGTTTTTTTCAATGATTGAATTGGCTGCCTCCACAATGTTTTTGGTGGAACGGTAATTTTGCTCCAAGCGGTAGGTTTGCACATTTTCGTAATCTTTCTGGAAATTCAAAATGTTGTTGATGTTGGCCCCGCGAAACGCATAGATACTTTGAGCATCGTCACCCACCACACAAATATTTTGAAATCGATCAGACAAGGCCCGCACAATAAGGTATTGCGAATGGTTGGTATCTTGGTACTCATCAACCAAAATGTAGCGAAAACGGTCTTGGTACTTGGCTAAAACATCCGGGAAACGAGAGAGTAATTCGTTGGTTTTGAGCAACAAATCATCAAAATCCATGGCGCCAGCCTTGAAGCAACGGTCTACATAATTTTGGTAGATTTCACCCATTCTGGGTTTTTTTGACATGGCATCAGCCTCTTGCAAATCGGGATTATTGAAATAGGCCTTTACGGTAATCAAACTGTTTTTATACGAAGAAATTCTACTCAACAGCTGCTTGGGTTTGTAG
>Ga0209550_10002134_pt1 | contig 19022 bp, 12 predicted proteins | sample LauGreSuBDMM15SN_2_FD_187567 | JGI IMG/M metagenome (GOLD analysis project Ga0209550, IMG submission 187567) | Freshwater lake microbial communities from Lake Michigan, USA - Su13.BD.MM15.SN (SPAdes) (version 5) | ecosystem: Environmental > Aquatic > Freshwater > Lake | place: Lake Michigan...
AACTTAATATTATCATCGGATTGCTGCTTAAGTACTTAATTAATATTAATTAATAGTTAATTTCTTGCTCATGGCACAATGCAAAAACTAATGTTTGTTCCTATGTTAAAAAAGATTTTTGTACTTATAGCTTGTTTCATTTTTGTGTATTCAAATGCACAAAAGCATCCTTTTTTATATATCAACAAACAAGATGCAAGTGAATTATTACAAGCATCAAAAAATAATATCGGATCTGCTTCTGTTTTTAAACAATCTTTTTTGGAAACTAAAAAAGAGGTAGATGCATTTGTTGGTAAAGAAGTGGATGTGCCTTTTCCAATTGATCCAGCTGGAGGTTACACGCATGATAAACATAAGTCTAATTATACCTTGATGTTTAATGCCGGTTTATTGTACAATATTACTGGTGATTCAAAATATGCTTTACTTGTAAAAAACATGTTGCTTAAGTATGCCATACTTAATCCAACATTAAAAAAACATCCTCAAGCAACAAGCCCTTTTGCTGGACATCTATTTTGGCAAGCTTTAAATGATGCTAACTGGATGGTATATGCAGGTCTTGCTTATGATTTAGTGTTTAATTATTTATCTGCCGAAGAAAGAACTAAAATAGAAACAGGCGCTTTTAAACCTGAGGTTGACTATTTAACCATAGACTTGAAAGACTGGTATGACCGTCTTCATAATCATAGTGTTTGGGCTAGCGCCGGAATTGGAATCATAGGATTAGCCTCTAACAATAAAGACTATGTTGACATGGCGCTTTATGGAAGTGATAAAAGCGGTAAAGTTGGATTTATTGCACAAATGGATAATTTATTTTCACCAGATGGCTATTATACCGAGGGGCCGTATTATGTTAGATATGCAATTCTTCCATATATGCTTTTCGCAAATGCGATAGATAAAGCAAATCCGGAAATGAAAATTTTTGAACATAGAAATAGTATTTTGCAAAAAGCTTTAATTACTTGTCTGCAACAAACGAATTCAAACGGATCATTTTTCCCGTTGAATGACGCATTGAAAGAAAAGGATTTCACATCCAATGAACTTGTAACAGCAATTGATATTGCACGCAGCAAGTATGGCAAGGATAATGGATTATTGACTGTTGCAAAAAAACAAAACAGAGTTTCATTGGATAAAGGAGGTTTGCTCATATCAAATGAATTGATGTCAAATAAAATAGATACTTATTTTCCTTATAAAACCATTGAAAGTAAGGATGGCGTTTTAGGGGATGAAGGTGGAATCAGTATTTTGAGAAATGGCAAAGGCGAGGCGCTTACATCCTTGGTCTATAAATATGCTTCTCAGGGATTGGGCCATGGTCACTTTGACAGGCTAAGCATGAATGTTTTTGATCAAGGCAACGAAGTGCTTCAGGATTATGGATCGGCAAGATTCATTGGTATTGAGCAAAAGTATGGCGGTAGGTATTTGCCAGAAAATACAAAATACGCAGCACAAACCATTGCGCATAATACAATAGTGCAAGACGAAATAAGTCATTTTAATGGGGATACGGATTTAGGTCAAAAATACCATGCAAATAAACTTTTTTCAGATTTCAACAATCCAAATGTACAAGTGGTTGCTGCTATCGAAGAGAATGCATACAAAGGAACAACATTGAAAAGAACTTTATTTTTATTAGACTCTATTGATGGAAGAAAGTATATCATTGATCTGTTCAGGGTCAATGCTGCAGGTACGCATCAATTTGATTTGCCTTTTCATTACAATGGTCAGGTCATTAGCACCAATTTCAAGTATACTACACCTAAAACTTTGGAAACATTTGGCAAACACGATGGCTATGAGTTTTTGTGGAAGGAAAGTGAAGCTATAAGAACAAATGGTTTGGCTCAGTTTACTTATTTGAACAAGGATAAGTTTTATACCATTTCAACATTGACAACCGACACGACTAATATTTATTTAACTAGAATTGGGGCCAATGATCCAAACTTTAATCTAAGACCTGAAACTTCTATTGTTTTCAGAAAAACCAAGCAATCGCCCATCTTTTTATCGGTGCTAGAAATGCATGGTTCTTATGATACAAGAAATGAGTTTTCATATGATACTTATTCTAAAGTGAAAGAAATCGTTATTCTACAACAAGACGACAAAACAACAGTTTTTAAAATTATACTTAATAACACTTCATTGTTATTTGCAATAGCCAATAATGATTTTGATGAAAAAGCAAAGCACAATGTAACTGTATCATCGGAAAATATACAATGGACAGGACCTTATCATTTTAAAAAAATGGCTAATTAATAAAAATCTAAACCTATACAATCACACAAAATTTTTAATTCAATATGATTTCAGAAAAAACAAAAAGCCTCTTTATAAATGATAATGACATATCATGGGAGGTCTTAGATGAGAAAGTGAAACGTAAAATAGTTTCTTATGAGGAAAGCTTAATGGTTGTCAAAGTTGCGTTTAAAGCTGGCGGCGTTGGTCCTTTGCATCAGCATGTTCATGTTCAAATTACACATGTAGAATCTGGTGTTTTTGAAGTGGAGATTGATGGGCAGAAAAAAGTGTTAACAACCGGAGACGCCTTCCATATTCCTTCAAATATTTTGCATGGGGCGGTTTGTCTTGAGGAAGGTGTTCTGATAGATGTATTTAGTCCAATGCGCGAAGATTTTATCACGATTTAATTAATGATTTTCTAAACTTAAATATTCAAGTATGAAAAATTTACGATTGCTGCTGTTTATGATACCCATGTTACTTTGTACATTACTAGTGAATGCACAAAAAACATCGGTTAAAGGAAAGGTGATAGATAAGGAAACTGGCGCTCCATTGAGTGGTGTTACCATTATGTTTGAAAAAAACAAAAAGGCTGTAACCACTAACAATGACGGAACATTTTCTTTTACGATCAACACCCCCGATAAAAATGTGACCTTTACTTATGTAGGTTATCTAGCACAGAAAATGACATTGGGAGAAGAAACCAATTATGTCATTCCAATGGTGCAAGACAATAGTTTACAAAGTGAAGTTGTTGTCATTGGTTATGGTACGCAAAAAAAATCTAGTTTAACCGGTGCTATTTCTAAGTTTAAAAATGAAAATTTAGATGAAGCTCCAGTTTCTAGAATTGATCAAGCCTTACAAGGTAAAATTGCTGGTTTAACCATTCAAAATACATCATCTGAAGCTGGTGCGGCGCCAAAAATTAGTATTAGAGGTATCAGTTCCTTGTATGCTGGAGCTAGTCCATTAATAGTGGTAGACGGTTTGCCAATTGCTGACGGTTTATCCTTTTTAAACCCTGCAGATATAGAATCCATTGAAGTTTTAAAAGATGCGGCTTCTGCTGCAATTTATGGTTCAAGAGGTGCAAGTGGTGTGATCATTGTGACTACTAAAAAAGGGTCATCAAGTAAAACCAAGTATAATTTCAAATATACATCTGGAGAGAAGAAGGCTTATCAGAGATATGATATCATGACCACTAATGAATATGTTGGCATGTTATTTAAAGAGGTTGCAATAAGAGCTACAGATCCAAGTACTGTAGCATCAACCAATACAGTTTTAGATGCCGATAGAGCATCTTATGTGATAGAAAATTTGCTTTTGGGTGGTAAATCTACCGATTGGCAATCACAAACGCTAAGACCGGGTGGTTTTAAAAATATCCAATTGAGTGCTTCTGGTGGATCAAAAGATGTAAGATTCTTTGTTTCTGGTGGTTACCAGAATGATGAAGGCATGCAAAACAAAAGTAATTATGAAAAATTCAACATTAGAACAAGAGTAGATGTTGATTTCAGTAGTAAAGTAAAACTTTCTATAAACATCAATCCTTCTTATGCAAAGAAAGTGTCTCCATCCCAAAACTTCACCAATTTTTGGAGAGCTCCAACATGGCTTCCAGTGTATCACAATGCACTAACTGCTGCTTTGGTGAATACCAATCCTCAATATGCTGGTATATTACCAGGTGATTTTGCACATCCGCGTCATTTTTCAGGTTTAAAGTATACAGGATTAATGCCAGATGGAACTACTTGGACATCACCAACAACATCTAACCCAAGTGGATCTGCCCAACAAAATGCATATTCCGATGTAATGCGTTCTGACATTATAAGTAATGACTACCGTTTGCAGTCTTCTGCTGATTTAAGTATTGAACTTGCAAAAGGGTTAATCTTTAAAACGGTAGCTTCTAGTTTAATGTATTATACAAATGGATTGAGTTTCTTTGAAAGAGAGTACAATAGTGAAGGATCTTTAAATAGGGGTGTATTTATCAATAATAGATATGTTGACTTATTATCAGAGAATACGTTGAACTATACCAAACAAGTTAATAAAAGTAATATTAATGTTTTTGCAGGTTTTACGTCTCAAACCACAAAAATTCAAAATCAACAAACCACTGGAATCGACTTTCCAAGTGACAATATCAGAACACTAAATAGTGCTTCACAAATTGATAAGGCAGGTACAACTGGAACAAATAATCAAATTGGCTTAATCTCTTACTTGGGTCGTGTGAATTATGCATATGATGATAAATATTTAATTTCTGCTAGTTTTAGAACAGATGGTAGCTCTTATTTTGCACAAGGCAATAAATGGGGACAATTCCCTTCTATTTCAGGAGGTTGGATATTGAGTAAAGAAAAATTATTTAGCAAAATCAACTGGTTAAGTAATTTAAAATTGAGAAGAAGTTATGGTGTATCTGGAAATAACAGAATTGTTGATTTCGCTTTCCTAGACTTATTGTATGGTGTGAATTACAATTATGGTTCAGGTACAGGCGTCACATCTCCAGGGCTTGTTAGTTCGGATGATTATTTATCTAATCCAAATATCACTTGGGAGAGTACGAGACAAAATAATACTGGTGTTGACTTAGCTTTATTCTCCAATAAAGTAAGTATCACATTTGATATGTATAAGTCGGTTACAGATAGATTATTATTACAACAATCTGCTATGGCCTTTACTGGTGTTCCTCAGTTTTGGAATAATTTAGGAAAATTAGAAAACAAAGGATTTGAATTTGAATTAACTACAAAAAACGTTCAAAAGAAGAATTTTACTTGGACAACCTCTGCAAATATTTCACAAAATAAAAATAAAATTTTACAACTTGGAACTGAAGCATTTTTGTTAAATCAAGGAGAGCGTACAGAAGTATATCGCAATAAAGTAGGTGATCCTTTAGTGACTTTCTATGGATTTAAAACGGATGGCGTTTGGTTATCTCAAGATCAAATTAATAGCTCTGGTTTAAAATCTAATTTGTCAGCTATGTTTGCTCCAGGTGGATTAAAAGTAGTTGATATCAATAAAGATGGCATCATTGACAATAACGACAGAACAGATTTAGGTAATCCTTATCCAGATTTTAACTGGGGTATTACCAATACTTTTAAAATCAAAAGTATTGACTTTAGTTTCCTATTACAAGGAGTTCATGGCGGTAAATTAATCAATGGTGACCCTAACTATAATGAATCAAGAAGAATCATTCGTGCATACAATCAAAACAGATGGATTAGCCCATTGAATATAGGAGATGGTAAAACACCATATTCTACAAATGGGTTCAACTGGATGTTAACTGACTATGTGATTGAAGATGCATCTTATTATGCTTTAAGAGAAGTTAATTTAGGATATACCTTACCGTCTGCTAGTATTAAAAAATTAAAAATCAGCTCAATGAGGTTCTATCTTTCTGCACAGAATTTATTTTTTATTACAGCAGCTAATTATAGAGGTGTGAATCCAGAAGGCCGATTTAGTAACGGACCATACTCATCTGTATTAATTGATGGTTATCAAAGAGGTGCTTTCCCTATTCCTCAAACATTTACAGCAGGTATTGATATTAATTTTTAATTTTCTGAAAGAAAAAAAATAAAATATTTTATTATGAAAAACATTGTAAGCTTATTAATACTATCATCTATTTTACTTGCTTCTTGCGAGAAAAATATTGATCTGTATCCCCAATCAAATATAACTACCGAGAACTTCTTTAAAAATGCAAGTGATGTTCAAATTGCATTGAATGGTTGTTATAATGCCCTAAGAGATCCATTATTAGAAGAATGGAAATTAACTGAACTAAGAAGTGACAATACGATTATGTATAGTTCAAATAGCAAGTCTGTTCCAAATAGAGACTTGAGCGACTTGGATTTGTTTATCCCAAGCACTTCACATGCCGCTATTTACAACTACTGGATTGCAAATTATTTTAACATTAGAAATGTAAACAACATTTTAAATAGTTTAAATATCAACTATGATCCAAGTGGAGGCAAATTAAATGCTGAAACGACCACTGTAGTCATTACAGATGCTCAAAAAAAGACTGTAAGTTCAGAAGCTGCATTTATTAGAGCCTATCACTACTTTAATTTAGTAAGATTATATGGCGGTGTGATGGTCATTCATGAGCCATTAGATCCATTTGAAGCAATCAATATCAACAGATCTAGTGTGGATGATACCTATAAATTGATTATTGCTGATCTTAATTATGCCATTGCGAATGGGTCAACTTTAAAATATGCATCTATTCCTACAGCGAATTTGGGTAAAGTAGGTGCTTGGGCTGCTAAAGCATTATTAGCAAAAGTGTATTTGACATTAAATCGTAAAACAGATGCCATTCCTTTATTAACCGATATCATTGCTAATAGTGGTTATGGACTAGTGACTGCTTATGGGGATATCTTCTCTGTTACCAATGAAATGAATAAAGAAGTCATGTTTGCCATTCGATATAAGGCAGGTGGAATTGGGCAGGGTTCTCCTTTTCCTAATTTATTTGCACCAGAGTTGAGTGGTGTAGCTATTATCAATGGCGATGGTGCAAGTCAAAATGCACCTTGTGCAGATCTAAACTCAGCATACAATGTTTTAGACAATCGTAATGCAGTGAGTATAGGTGTGTATGGAAAGGCACTTAATAATTTATATCCTAAAAAAATGATTTCTCAAGTATCTCTCAAGGGGGATGCTGAAAATGATTGGATTGTAATAAGATATGCGGATGTGTTATTAATGTTAGCAGAAGCGCAAGGAAATACTGCAGCTAGCTTAGCATTAATCAATCAAACAAGAGCACGTGCTGGTTTGCCTGCATTAACTGCAACAACAGTGACTACTACCGCAATTTTTGAAAAGGAATTAGCCAATGAGCGAAGACTAGAATTCACTTTTGAAAATATAAGATGGTTCGATCTTTTAAGATACAAGAAAACCATGCCAAGTATAGATGCGGTGACTACCATGACGGCTAATTTTAGTGCTATGTTTACGATTCATTATAGCAAATATCCATCGCCAGCACCTCCTTTAGCAACTATTCAGTCCTATGTAACAGAACAAAAATTATTATTACCAATTCCACAACGTGAAATTGACAATAATACTAAAATAGTGATACCACAAAATCCAGGTTATTAATAATAAGCAAATAGGTTCTAATCCAATACTACTATCCTTTGATTAGGGTAGTAGTATTTATTTTAGCCTTTTGATAATAAACTAAATCTTCGTTCAATTGTCTAATTTTAAAGGTTAATTATTGAATCATTCAACTTGAATGCCTTCCCCCAAAAACTTTTAATAAATATTAAAAAAATGAAAAACAAACTACTATTTGCGATACTATTTACATTTTCGTTGATAAGCAATGTAAATGCACAAAAAAGTAAACCAAACATTTTGTTTATTGCAGTGGACGATTTAAAGCCCGAACTAGGTGCTTATGGCAACAAATTGGTTAAAACACCCAATATTGATAGACTTGCCAAAATGTCCACCGTTTTTTTAAATAATTATTGTCAACAGGCTGTTTGTGGACCTACACGTGCTAGTCTAATGACAGGGATGCGTCCTGATTATACAAAAATCTGGGACTTAAAAACGCAAATGCGTGATATGAATCCCAATATCGTTACGCTACCACAATATTTAATTACACAGGGGTACAATACAGTTGGTACAGGTAAAATATATCATCCAAGTAGTTCTATTAAAAAAATAGATCCAGTTAGTTGGAGTATGCCCTATTTAGAGCCAGAAGAATCTGACTATGCAAATAATTTAGGAAAACCTGCAAATGGCCAATATCAAAAACTAGAAAATAAAGCAATTTTTGCTGTTAAGAAAGAAAGGGTAATAAGAGACAATGATGACGAAGAGCCAACAACAATCAAAGGGCCTTCATCAGAAAATTATGACGTACCAGATAATGCATATGATGATGGTGTGATTGCGCTTTTGGCGAAAAATAAATTAATTGAGTTATCAAAGAATAGCAAACCTTATTTTATGGCAGTGGGTTTCCGTAAGCCGCATTTGCCATTTGTTGCGCCAAAAAAATATTGGGACTTATACAATAGAGCAGACATGCCTTTGGCTACATTTACTGAACATGCAAAAGATGCCCCTGAAGTGGCCTATCATAAGTCAGGTGAATTAAGAAATTATATTGACATCCCAGCGTTTGCTACTTTTAATCAACCAGGGAATCATGTGTATATTAAAGAAGAAAAGCAAAAAGAATTAATACATGGGTACTATGCAGCAGTATCTTATATGGATGCTCAAGTAGGTATATTATTAAATACTTTAGATTCCCTAGGAACTTTAAATAACACCATCATTGTATTATGGGGTGATCATGGATGGCATTTAGGAGACCACGATTTATGGGAAAAGCATACCAATATGGAACAAGCGACGCGTGCGCCATTGATTGTGGCTGCTCCAGGCATGAAAGCAGGTAAGTCTAATTCATTGTCAGAGCACGTTGATATTTTTCCTACTATTATTGATTTAGCTGGTTTAAATGTTCCTGCACAATTACAAGGAAAAAGTTTAAAACCTATCATGCAGAATAATACTAGTACTGTGAAAGATTTTTCTGTAAGTCAATATCCAAGAAAATTAAGTAAGGAAGATGCACAAAAAGCAGGCTTTGATTCAAATAAAATTATGGGCTATAGTTTAAGAACGAGCAAATATCGTTTTACCATTTGGATGAATGATTTTACCTCTGATCAACCATTTGATGCTAAAAAGATTTTTGCTTCCGAAATGTATGATTACAATGCAGACCCTTTAGAAAAAGTAAATGTGTATACATCTAATAATTATAAAGAAGCAGCTAAAGAAATGTATTCTAAAATGGTTAATTTTTTCAAATCACAAGAGTCGAAATAAAATTTGCAAATCAAAGTTTACCCTATAAATAATATTGAATGAAAAAGATAGTCCTATTTTGTTTACTGATATCCATCGTGCAAAGCCATGTTCAGGCGCAAACAAAAGCAAAACCTAATATATTATTTATTGCAGTGGATGACCTAAAACCCATACTAGGTGCTTATGGCAATAAGTTTATAAAAACGCCCAATATTGATAGATTGGCTCAAATGGGCACTACTTTTTTAAATAATTATTGTCAACAAGCAGTTTGTGGACCTACACGTGCAAGTTTATTAACAGGTATGCGTCCGGATATGACTAAAATATGGGATTTAAAAACACAAATTCGTGATGTAAGCCCTGATATTGTAACCTTACCTCAACATTTAATCACACAAGGCTATTCTACACAAGGTATTGGCAAAGTGTTTGACCAAAGAAATGTGGACAATAATACAGATAAAGTTTCTTGGAGTATTCCTTATCATAAGACAGATAAAAAATATTATGTACCTGAACTTGGAGAACCTGCAGAAGGTAGGTATCAAATGAAGGAAACAAAATTAGCAGCTGAAAAAGTGATTAATGAAGCACTAGCTAAAGGTATGACTAAGGCAGAGGCGAATGCCGAAGCAACTGCTAAAGTACGTCCAACCACCGAAAATATTGATGTGCCAGATAACGCCTATACAGATGGCGCTAATATTTTACAAGCAAAGGATATTTTAGCACAATTAAGTCAAAAAAATGAACCCTTCTTTTTTGCAGTGGGCATTGCAAAACCGCATTTGCCTTTTGTAGCACCTAAAAAGTATTGGGATCTATACAACAGAGAAGATATTGTCTTAGAACCTTTTCAGGAAACCAATAAAAACCCAATCGATGTTGCCTATCATAATGCGGGTGAATTAAGAGCTTATACCGATATGCCCGAGGTCATTGCTGCAACTCCACAAAAAGAATTTGGATTGACTGTATCCATCGATAAGCAAAAAGAATTATTACATGGTTATTATGCAGCTATATCCTACACCGATGCATTAGTTGGTAAACTTTTAAACACCTTGGATTCTCTAGGTTTAACAAAGAATACAATTATCGTTTTATGGGGAGATCATGGTTGGCATTTAGGCGATCATAACCTATGGTGTAAGCATAGTAATTTTGAACAAGCGACACGTGCACCATTACTGATTAGTGCGCCTGGGTATGCTTCCAATCAAACAAAATCATTTTCTGAGCATGTGGATATTTTCCCAACCCTTTGTGATTTAGCAGGGGTTACAATTCCTACTCAATTGCAAGGAAAAAGTTTAAAACCAGTGATGGAAAATCCATTGGCGAAAGTGAAGGAATATTCAATCAGTCAATATCCGCGTAGCGGAGTGGATGAGGAAAATGAACGTTTGGGTTATGCGCCTGCGAATATCATGGGGTATTCTATTCGCAATAGTCAATACAGGTATACTATTTGGATGAAGAATAATTTTAGATCTACTAAGCCTTTTAAAGCTGAATCTGTGATTGGAGACGAATTGTATGACTACAATGCGGACCCACTTGAAAAAGTAAATGTGGCAAAAGATGCAAAGTATGAAGCAGTAACAAAAAAATTAAAAGCAGAGATGCTTGCTTATTTTGCAACACAAGTAACAACGCAAGCTGCCGCCCAAGTAAAAACACAAGTGAAAACACAAGTAAAAAATTAATAGCACTTAATTCGGAATATAATCATAATGGATGCTTCGCTTTATTTAAAGTGAAATTATAGAGACAAACAAATGAAAAATAGCAATCAATATAGTCAGGTTATTTTACTTAAAAAGTACTGCACTTTATTGATTGTTACCTCCTTTTTGGCTGTCTCTGCGAATGATACAAATGCACAATCCAAAACTGTAAAAAATAATAAACCTAATATCATTGTTATTTTAACAGATGATATGGGCTTTTCAGATATTGGTTGTTATGGTTCCGAAATCAATACGCCTAATATAGATCGTTTGGCAAAAAACGGTGTACGATTTAGTCATTTTTACAATACTGCAAGATGCAGTCCTTCTAGAGCCTCTTTATTAACGGGTCTTTATCCGCACCAAGCTGGTATGGGGCATCTTTCAACCGAAAATTTTGCCGAACCTGGGTATGTGGATGATTTAAGTAAAAATGCAGTGACTATGGCAGAGGTTTTCAAATCCGCTGGTTATGCCACTTATATGACAGGTAAATGGCATGTTGCAAAAAATTTATTGAACCAAAATGATATGAGCAATTGGCCCATCCAAAGAGGTTTCCAAAGATTCTTTGGCACTTTAAATGGATCTGGAAGCTTTTATGACCCAGGCACTTTAGTGAGCAACAATACCTATATCACTCCTGGTGATAATTTTTATTATACCAATGCCATATCTGATACAGCAGTTAAGTTTATCAACGAACACAAAACAATAAATCCTTTCTTTTTTTATATTGCATATACTTCGGCGCATTGGCCTTTACACGCCCCAGAAAAAGAAGTGCAAAAATACAAAGGGGTATATGATCAAGGTTGGGATGCCATTAGAACTGCCAGATTTAATAAATTGCAAAAATTAGGGATGATTAGCAAGCAAGCTGTTTTAACCGAGCGTGGAGTTAGTATTCCTGCTTGGGAAAATGCACCTATGAAAGATTGGCAGGTTCGAAAAATGGAAGTGTATGCAGCTATGATTGATGTCATGGATCAAGGCATTGGAAAAATAATTTTAACACTCGAAAAAAAAGGCATACTAGACAATACGGTTATTTTGTACATGCATGATAACGGAGGATGCGCTGAACCATTGGATTCGGATCAGCCCGAAATTGTAATGACTGCAGAACAACAAAAAATACATCCTTTTGCAAAGGACTCCATCTTTGTTGGCAAAAAACCAATTTATACAAGAGACGGACAATTTATTAGAAGTGGAATGGGTGTAATGCCTGGACCAGCAAATACTTGGGTAACTTATGGTATAGAATGGGCTAACGTAAGTAATACGCCTTTTAAAATGTATAAACATTGGACACACGAAGGGGGGATCGCTTCGCCCTTGGTTATTTATTGGCCAAAAGGGGTCGCTCAAAAAGGAGTGATTCGCAATCAGGACGCACATTTAATAGACATTATGGCAACCTGCGTGGACATTGCAGGTATAAAATATCCTACCACCTATAACGGACAAGTTATTCAACCAATGGAAGGGAAAAGCTTAGTAGGGGCTATCAATAATAGGCCTATCCAACGTGATTTTATTTTCTGGGAACACGAAGGCAATCGTGCAATCAAATCGGGGCCTTGGAAATTAGTATCAAAGACCGAAAAAAGTAAAGTCTTTACAGAAAAGGATCAAAATGCATGGGAGTTGTATAATTTGGAACTTGATCCAAGTGAAACAAAAGACCTTGCTAGCCAGTATCCTGCAAAAGTGCAAGACTTGGCTTTGTTATGGGAAAAGGAAGCCATCCGTAACAAAGCATTGCCATGGCCATGGGATAAAAAAACAAAAAAATAAACAAATACTAAATAACTACTTTAATAATTAATTTCACTTATCCATTAAATATTTTTTATGAAATTTTCATCATTCTTATTAGGTTTTACATTTTTAACCTTGAGTGTTGCTGCTCAAAATAAAAAGCCCAATATTATTTTTGTGCTTGCCGATGACTTAGGCATAGATGGCGTAAGTAGTTACGGAGCGGATTTATTTAAAACCCCTGAAATTGACAAACTTGCTAAAAACGGTATTAGGTATACCAATGCTTATACAGTGCCATTATGTGGACCATCAAGAGCATTGATATTATCTGGAAGATATGGATTTAGAACAGGCGCTGTCAACCAAGATCAAACAGCAGAAATTAAACCTTCTGACGAAACATTCATGCCTAAAATATTAAAAACTGCAGGCTATACGAGTTCAATGATTGGCAAATGGGGTCAATTACCATTAGGTCCAGCTGAATTTGGTTTTGATGATTATTTGCGATTTACTGGCAGTGGCGTATTCAATAATACAGCCGAAAAGACACATAAATATGTTTTAAATGGCAAGGATTTAGTGTTAAAAGACAATGAGTACATGCCCGACTTAATGCATGATCATATGGTAGACTTTTTATCAAAACATACAAAGGATCCGTTTTATTTATATTATTCTTTAGTGCATGTGCACGGTGAAATTAAAGCAACACCAGACACAAAGCCTGGCACGACTGATTTTAAAGAATTGTATACCGATAATATCAATTACATGGATAAATTAGTTGGAAAACTGATTCATACTTTAGATAGCCTTAAACTAAGAGACAATACCTTAATTGTATTCTTTGGCGACAATGGAACTGCTGGTCAAGCAGCTGTGATAGGCACAGTGGATGGTAAAAAATTGATTGGTAAAAAAGGCACTATGCAAGAAGGAGGAAGTTTAGTGCCATTAATTATCAATTGGCCAGGTGTAATCAAAACAGGATCTGTATCAAAAAACTTAGTGGATGCTGCTGATTTTATTCCCACTTTTGCAGAAATTGCAGGTGCTAGCTTACCAAAAGATAAAAAGTTAGATGGTATTAGTTTTGCCAAGCAAATAAAAGGAGCAAAGGGAACTTCAAGAGATTGGATTTTTAACGGATTGGGTAATGATTGGTATGTAAGAAGTGCCGATTGGAAGCTAAATAGAGCAGGCCAACTTTTTGATATGCGTAAAGCTCCATTTGAAGAGAAATTAACACCTGATTCTGAGGATACAAAAAGTATCAAGGAAGGGCTTCAAAAAATATTAGCGGAATTAGATCCAGCATCTGGTTATTTAGATAGAGGTGACGGAAGCGGAAGACATGCTAGCAATGCGGCTAAGAAGGCTAAGGCTAAAAAGAATTCAAATAATAATTAAAAAATAGCACTACTAATTGGACGATTCATTATTTTAAATGCAAATTGCCTACATATAGGTTACACATGAACTGGATTAAAATCATTTTATTTATTTTTCTATCAATACAAGCAAAAGCAAGTATCACTTTGCCTCGCTTTATTAGTAATGGCATGGTCTTGCAAAGAAATAGTGCCATACCTATTTGGGGATGGGCATCAGCCGGGGAGAAAATAGAAATTACATTTAAAGGAAAAACCTATAGCACCATAACAGGAGGGGATAAAAAATGGAAACTGAATCTTGACGCAAGTAAGGAAGGCGGCCCTTATGCATTAAATATAAAAGGAACGAATCTTATTCAAGTAGAAGATATTTTAGTGGGAGATGTTTGGTTTTGTTCAGGTCAATCCAATATGGAGTATGAATTGTACAAAGCAGCCGAAAAATATCCAACTGAAATAGCCAATTCTAAAAACGATCAAATTCGTAATTTCCAAGTTAAAAGAAATTATTCATTTAGTCCTTTGGATAATGTAACATCCATTAAAGGCTGGGAAAAGGCAAGCCCAGAAACAGTTCCAAATTTTAGTGCCATAGCCTATTTTTACGCAGTTAAATTATACGAGAAGTATCAAGTTCCTATTGGCTTAATCAATGCGAGTTATGGAGGTACACCTGCAGAAGCATGGGTGCCTGAAGCGGCTTTAGTAAATTATCCTAAATATTTTAATAGGAACAATTTCTTTAAATCTGTAAGTAATATTGATAGTGTTACAAAATCAGATAAGGCATACAACGATTTTTGGAATAAGCAAGTTGCATCCTTAGATGAAGGTAAAAAAGCAGATTGGAAAAATAATTCATTTGATGCATCTAGTTGGCCTATTGTCACCATGCCAAGTTTTTGGCAAGAAAAAATATTACCCGAAGTAAAAGCAGGTACCGTTTGGTTTAAAAAGGATATTCAAATTCCTAAAAAATATATAGGACAAACTGCAAAATTGAGATTAGGTAATATTATTATGAAGGATATCGCCTATATAAATGGCATCAAGGTTGGAGCAACATCCAACAAGCACGCTCCTAGATTTTATTTAATCAACAATACTATTTTGAAGCAAGGGGTCAACACCATTACAGTTCAAGTGACCAACGAAATGGGCGATGCCGGATTTATTAAAGATAAAAGGTATCATTTAGAAATTGGAGATACCATCATTCAATTAAGCGGTGATTGGAAATATAAATTAGGTGTCGCTGTACAACCTTTTAAAAGAGATAGTCTCACAAAAATTTTTTGTGAAGGCGCTGCTTTGTACAATGCAATGATTCATCCTTTAGTTGGATATGGTATAAAAGGAGTGATTTGGTATCAAGGAGAAGCCAATCAAAGCAAAGCAAAAGAATACCGAACCCTATTTCCAGATTTAATTAGTTCTTGGAGAGCGCTATGGGGCCAAGGAGATTTCCCATTCTTATGGGCACAATTGGCAAATATTAATAAGCCTAAAACACTACCTAGTGAAAGTAAATTAGCCGAACTGCAAGATGCACAATCCAATACCCTTATCTTACCAATGACAGGGATGGCTGTCTTGAATGATATAGGCGAATGGAATGATGTACATCCAATGAATAAGTTAGAAGCTGCTAATAGAATGTATTTGGCTTCACTTAAAGTGGCGTACAAAGAGAATGAAATTATTTATTCTGGACCTACTTTATTAAAAACCGAAGTTAAGGACAGCAGTATCGTTCTCTATTTTGATAATATTGGTTCTGGACTAATCGCCAAAGGCAATGGCAAGCTTGCTCATTTTGCAATTGCAACTGAAAACAAAAAATACATTTGGGCAGATGCATACATTGAAGGTAATAAGGTAATCGTCTCAAGTAAAACAATTGCTCAACCAAAGTATGTTAGATATGCATGGGCGGATAATCCAGTTGGAGCAAATTTATACAATAAGGAAGGATTACCTGCTTCCTGTTTTAACACTGAAATAAAATAAACCGCACAAAAAACAAAATGAAAAAAATTAGTATTTCGTTATTATTTATAACAATTGCATTGATTGGATTTTCACAAAGCATATCAAAATCAGATATGGTTGCTTTAGATCATAAAGCTTTAGTATTAACCAAGAACAAAATTGCATTGAAGGATAAGGATATGATGTTAGCTTATGAAAATTTAATTGAAGTTTGCAATCAAAATTTAAATTTTGGTCCATTTTCAGTCATGGATAAAAAAGATTTTCCACCAAGTGGCAATAAGCATGACTATATGAGTCTTGCGCCTTATTGGTGGCCTAATCCTACTACTAAAAACGGGTTGCCCTATATCAGAAAAGATGGAGATGTGAATCCGGAAGTTAGAAATTATCCAGACAAGGAAAAAATGCCTAGAGTTTGTGAAAAAGTGTATGAGTTTTCATTAGCTTATTATTTATCTGGCAACGAAAAATATGCCCAAAAAGCAAAGCAATTGGTACGCACTTGGTTTTTAGATACCGCCACTAAAATGAATCCAAATGTGAACTATGGCCAAGCCGTAAAAGGCGTGGTGGAAGGGAGAGGTGAAGGATTAATTGACACAAGACATTTTATATTTTTATTAGATGGGGTACAAATTTTAAATCAATCTTCCTCTTGGACAAAGAAGGACAACAATGAATTAAAAATGTGGTTTAAAGCCTATTATGATTGGTTGGATAATAGTAAAATAGGAATAGACGAAAAAGAAGCTGGTAATAATCATGGTATTTGGTATGATGCACAAGCTTTGGCTATTACTAATTATTTAGGTAATGACGAAGCCTCAAAAAAGATCATCAATCGAGCTTTAGGTAGATTAAAAGATCAAATGGATGCAAAAGGCGCTTTCCCCCTAGAGTTAGGAAGAACGAATTCGTTGCATTATTCTGTTTTCATTATGAACGCTTTTGAATGTATCGCTCAGTTGTCGGATAATATCAATGTTGACTTTAGGTCTGCCAAACTAAGCAATGGAAGATCATTTAAAGAGGCCTATGATTTTCTTTTACCTTATGTAATGGAGGAAAAAGAATGGACATGGCCAACTTTGACGCATTTTAATGTAGGAGATGCATATCCATTATTATTAAGTGCTAGTAAGCAGTATAACTGTACTAATTGCGTAACTTTCATGCGCAACAAATCTCCTAATTTTTCTAAAATGATCATTCAATTATTATAATTAAAAACAAGTATGTTAAACTTTAGAGTAGAAAACAAATTAGCCCTGGTTACAGGATGTAGCAGCGGTATTGGAATGGATATCGCCATTGAATTAGCTCAGTCAGGAGCAGATATTATTGGTGTATCAAATAATTTGCCTTCAACAGGGAGCGATGTTGCAAAAGCAGTAGAAGCTGCAGGAAGAAAATTTTATCCCTATTTGGCAGATTTTTCTGATAGAGCTTCTTTGTATACTTTTTTAAATCAAGTAAAAGCGGATCATCCAAAAATTGATATTTTAATTAACAATGCAGGTCATATTTTAAGACAACCAGCAGCAGAACATTCTGATGAATTTTGGGATACGATTATTGACATCAATTTAAATGCACAATTTTTAATTACCAGAGAAATCGGTAAATCTATGTTGGCAAATAAATACGGCAAAATTGTATTCACTTGCTCCTTATTAAGTTTCCAAGGTGGTATCAATGTGCCAGGATATGCAGCAAGTAAAGGTGCAGTTGCTTCTTTATTAAAAGCATTTGCTAACGAGTGGGCGCCACATGGTATTACTGTAAATGGAGTAGCACCAGGATATATTGCAACAAATAATACCACACTATTAAGAGCAGATGCAGATAGAAGCTCAGCTATTTTATCTAGAATTCCAGCTGGAAGATGGGGAGAAACTTCTGATTTAACGGGCGCCTATGTATTCTTATCTTCACCAGCATCCGATTACATCAATGGTACTATTATCACCGTAGATGGAGGTTGGATGGGTCGCTAGAAATAATAATGCTTAATCAATTTAAAGTAAATAAATAAAAATAATACCATGCAAGTAAGATTCCAACACAGTCCAAAAGAGACTGCAACAATGTCAACGAATGAAACAAGAAATAATTTTTTAATTCAAAATTTAATGGTTCAAGGTGAAATCAATTTGACCTATTCCCATTATGACAGAATCATTGTTGGTGGCGCCGTGCCAACGGCAAATGCAATTATCCTTCCGAATGAGGACGAGTTAAAAGCAAATTTTTTCTTAGAGCGCAGAGAAATGGGTGTGATTAATGTTGGAGGAAAAGGTAAAGTAGTAGCCGACGGAGTAAGCTATGGTCTTGATAAATTAGAGTGTGCTTATTTAGGCAAAGGCACCAAAGAAGTGTCATTTGTTAGCGATGATAGTAATTCACCTGCGATGTTCTACTTACTTTCTGTTCCTGCCCACGCAACCTATCCTAACAAATCAATGACCAAGAATGAAGCATCTCCAGTGCATTTGGGGGATTTTAGTACTTCTAATAAAAGAACTATTTATAAATATATTCATAATGATGGTATTCAAAGTTGTCAATTGGTCATGGGATTGACTACATTAGAGGAAGGTTGTGTTTGGAATTCAGTGCCACCACATACGCATACTAGAAGAATGGAAGCATATTTTTATTTCGATTTAAATGAAGCACATCGTGTGATGCATTTTATGGGTGAACCACAAGAAACCAGACATCTAGTCGTTGCAAATAATGAAGCGGTTTTATCTGCGCCATGGAGTATGCACTTTGGTGTTGGTACGAGTAATTATGGTTTTATTTGGGGCATGGCAGGTGAAAACAAAGAGTTTACCGACATGGATCCAGTTGCAATAGCTAGCATTAAATAGTATTGATTTTAAAC
>Ga0209550_10002137_pt1 | contig 19006 bp, 16 predicted proteins | sample LauGreSuBDMM15SN_2_FD_187567 | JGI IMG/M metagenome (GOLD analysis project Ga0209550, IMG submission 187567) | Freshwater lake microbial communities from Lake Michigan, USA - Su13.BD.MM15.SN (SPAdes) (version 5) | ecosystem: Environmental > Aquatic > Freshwater > Lake | place: Lake Michigan...
ACCTTGTGGTCCTTTAAAAACACTATAAATATTACTGATTACAGTTTTTTGAATATTATTGCTATCAGTATAAACTAAATTACCATTTATTAATGTAAAATCTTTTACACCTAATGGTCCTTGAGGACCTTGAATACCTTGAATACCTTGATCACCTTTAATACCTTGAAGACCTTGTGAGCCAGGAGTTCCTTGAGGACCTTTGAATAGATTACTAACATTTTCCAATAATATATTTTTATTACCTAGACTGTTTAGATAATAAATTGTATCACTTGTTTTGTTATAATCAAACCCAGTAATACTTGTTCCTTGTTCACCTTTTGGTCCTTGGGGTCCTTGGGGTCCTTGAATACCTGGGACTCCTTGATTACCATCGAATCCTCTTAAACCTCGTATACCGGGAGGTCCTTGTAGACCTTGAGAACCTTGTGGTCCTTTTAAATTTTGTAAGAATCCTTCTATAATTAATTTATTTGAATTTTTATCCATATTAATTAATTAAGAAAAAATAAATTTATTAATTAATTTGTTAATTTACAACAATTAAAATACATTTGCATACTTGTGTTATTATTACATCTTGTAAATCCAATTTTATTAATAAATTCTCCTGAATCACATCCTGAACTTTTACTAACTCCACCACCTAAACGATCTATATATTCCATCTCTTTCACACCGACTGCCCATCCAACTTCAGTATCACAACCACCATAAACTGTACGACATGTACCTAATGTAACTGAGTTACCAGTTTGACCAATTGGCCCTTGAGCACCTGGAGCACCTTGAGCACCTGGAGCACCTTGAGCACCTGGAGCACCTTGAGCACCTGGAGCACCTGGAGCACCTGGAGCACCTTGAGCACCTTGTGGTCCTTTAAAAACATTATAAATATTACTAATTACAGTTTTTTGTATATTATTGCTATCAGTATAAACTAAATTACCATTTATTAATGTAAAATCTTTTACACCTACTGGTCCTTGAGGACCTTGAATACCTTGATCACCTTTGATACCTTGTAAACCAGGAGTTCCAGGAGTTCCAGGAGGGCCTTGTAAACCTGGAGTTCCAGGAGGGCCTTGTAAACCTGGAGTTCCTTGAGGACCTCTAAATAAGTTACTAGCATTTTCTAAGATAATATTTTTATTACCTAAACTATTTAAATAATATAGCGTATCGCTAGATTTATTATAATCAAATCCAGTAATACTTGTACCTTGTGGACCTTGAATTCCTGGAATTCCTTGATTACCATCAAATCCTTTAAGACCTTGAATACCTTGTAAACCTTGTGGACCTTGTGGTCCTTGTGGTCCTTGTGGGCCTTTTATCTTTTCAAAAAATCCTTCTATAATTAATTTATTTGAATTTGAATTTTTATTCATATAAATTAATTATAGATAAAAAAATAGATATTTATAATATTTCATCAACTAGTAAATAACGTTTATATTCATCAGACGAAAGTATTAAATCTCTTTTAAGAATATTTTCAAGAAGTAAGTTAACTTTTTTAACGATAATAGTTTCTATATTTTCTTCCTCCCTTTGGAGGAGTAATGACTCAGTATTATCAGTAATATCTATTTTACCTTGTTCATTTATTTTATTAAATTAATAATTATAAATATCTGTAAAATTAAAATCATTAATACCCAATGAATGATATTTTGATGCTTTTACACCTTTAGACATTTAAAACGCCGATTTTTGCGTTAAAAAAATACAAAAATGTAAAAATCAACTTTGATTTTATATATATATATATATATATATATATATTATGAATATATTGTTTTATGGAAATTGTCAATTATATGGTGTTTTAAAAACGTTAAATTTAGATAACACATATAATATATTTGATATTCCGTGTTGGAGAGAAAATATAGATAACAAATATTTTACCGATATAATAAATAAATGTGATATAATTATAACTCAACCAATAAATGATAATTATAGAGATGTTGATTATTTATCAACATCATATATAATTAAACATAAAAAATCTAATTGTAAATTAATAATATTTGATAGTTGCTATTTTAATTTTTATTATTTTGATTTAACATATAAAATGTTTAATAATGATGTATTACATAAACCGAGTGATTACCATTATAATAAAATGATAGAATGTTATAATAATAAAAAAACAATAGATTATTATATAACTCATTTCGTTAATAATTTAGACTTGAAAACAAGTGAAGAATTAGAAATAATTGCTCAAAATAGTTTGGAAGAATTACAAAATAGAAATATAATAAATAAAGAAAAGTATAATGATACAAATATATATTTTATAGGAACATATGAATATATTAAGAATAATTATAAAGACAAATTATTATTTTATTCTATGAATCATCCAACAAAATATGTAATACAATTTATATGTGAAGAAATAATTAACATTTTACAAATAGAGAATAAATTAGACTATGATGTAGATGTATTAAATAATCCAAAATGTATTTTATATAAATGTATTCAAAAAAATGTAAATTTTAATATAAACAATTTCAATTCTTTAACATTATGTCTTACAGATGTTGGTGAAATTACACAATTGTATTATAATACATATAAAGAAATTGACTTTAAATAATCGGCGTTTTAAATGTCCAAAGGTGTAATATTCTATTAATATAAATAGTTCTAATTACTTTCATTAGTTTCATACAATTAACATGTTAATCCATAATATTAAAATGTACCTTCTTAATTAATGTATTAACATAAATGAGTTTGTAGTAATAAATCTTTTATGACCTGCCATTGCAATTAGGGATGCAGCACTAGCGGCAATACCTTCAATATAAGTATGAATAGGAATTTTACATTTTTGAATAGCATCAACTAATGGGATTGCTCCAAAAATTTCTCCACCATTTGAATTTATATATATTTTGAGAGGAGTAGGTTTCGCATTGTTTATATCTACTATATCTTTATTTTCTAGTCTAAAATTTTCCCATCGTTTTTCTGCATTTTTAATAAATTTTAATAAACCCATTACTGAATTAACAATAATATCACTATATAAATAATATTCATTGATAGTATAATCATTTTCGTCACACAATACATCTTATTGTGAACCTAATAATGATTCTAATGAAGCCATAGGCTTTCAGCCTCCCTTTGGAGGAGTAACGACTAGTGTCATTTTTTTGTTTATTATCATCTTTTTTTGGTTTATTTTGTTTGTTTGGCTTGGATATTTTACCTAATGAACTGTGTGATCCATGAGACATGATATATATATTAATAGTATAGTACAATTAATTTTTAAATAAATAAATTTTAATTATTACATTATGCGGGTGTGTAATAATTGAAATTTATTTATTTAAAAATTAACAATATTAATAATTAATAATATTAATATTACTACATCATGTCAAGCCAAAAAAGACTAATTCGAGATCTACAAATGTTACATAATTGTGCAGAACATAATATGTTTTTTGTAGATATAAACTCAAGTTTAGATAATATTGATATCATATTAATTGGTCCTGAAGATACACCATATGAAGGAGGATTTTTTTGGATACAGATAAAACCTTCTGAAAGATATCCATATGAATCACCAAAAACACAATATATGAGCCCAGTTAATGGTCTTAGAATACATCCTAATTTATATTGTGAAGGTAAAATATGTTTATCAATTTTAGGAACATGGACAGGTCCACCATGGACATCATTATTAAATTTTGAAACGATTGGTATTACAATTCAGAGTCTATTAAATGACAATCCGATAACTAATGAACCTGGAAATGAAAATATTTTAGTATCAAGTCATAAGGCACAATCATATAATTTGGTAGTTAAATATACAACATTATTAAGTATTATTAAATTTTTAAAAAATGAGTATAAAATATCAAGTGATTTACAAAATAAAATAACTCAATACATATCAAAAAACTTAGAAAAATATAATAAACTATTTGATGATATTAAAGAATTCGGTATTTATAATACCGAAAATCATGTACATTATTATGGATTAAATAATAAAATATTAAATTTTACAGCATTATGTAATGAATGGACTAGTATGAATACTAATTTAGAAGTAAAAGATATTTAATATTCTATTTCTAATAATAAATCATCTATTTTCCTATGAAATTTAATATGATTATTCATTAAACTACCACTTTCATTTATATAACCTAGAGGATTTACTATCGTCATTATATTGTTTATTTTTTTTATAAATCTATTATGTGTATGTCCATAAATCCAACATTTAATTGGATCTTTTATTAATTCATCTAAATCTGATGCAAAAAATGAATTTAATTCTTTATATATTTTATATTTAGGTTGAATTAATTCATAAGATGGTAAATGATGTGTAATAATAATATTATCATAAGAATTATCTAAATTATTTATTTGATCAGTTAACCATAATTTATTTTTTTCGTATTCATCATTATAATATTTAATAGACCCTTTAAAATCTGAAATTAAATATATACAATTAGTTGTATCTGATTGAGTTAATGGTTTAGACCATAATGTTGTTCCATAAAATTTATAATTATCAATAACAACAGATTCATTAATTAATAAGTTGTATTTATTAGGGAATTCTACAGAACTTCGTTCTTCCGCATTCAAGGCAAATTGTTTATTAAAAACTGCACATAATTCTTTAGTAATACTATTAGTTACTTCAAAAGAGTTATAATAATATTCATGATTACCAATTATATAAACAATATGATCAAATTTTGTTCCTAAACCTAACAAAAATTGTTTATATTTATTAATATTATCTATATTATTAAGTAAACCAATATCACCAGAACAAATAAGTATTGAATTATCTTTTTTTAAAATTAAATTTAGTAAAATATTAATTTGTGCTTCAGTTAAAAATTCAGTATGAATATCTGAAATAGTATATAATTTTTTAGACATTAATTATATATTATTATAATACTAATCTTATAAATTATACTTATTATTTATCAATTTTTTCTTTTCTATAAAAAATTTGAATGATAAATCATTAATCAATTTAAGAAGATTAGTATTAGTATTAGTATAAATATGGATTTAATAAATATATATGTTAAAAACAATAAAATAATTAATGAAGAAATATTCGAGATAATTGAAGACAATATTGAAAATCTTGTTGAAGAAATAGATAATGTTAAATTATTAGAAAATATTATAACAATTGCAAAAGATAAGTATTTTAATGATATTCCTGTTTTAACAGACTATACTTATGATAGTTTAATTGATAAATTATCAATAATTAGTCCAAATAGTAAAGTGTTAACAGATATTGGATATAAAATAGATTCAATTAATAAAGTAGAATTACCATATCATATGGGTAGTATGACAAAAATAAAAAAAGACAATCCGCATTTACTTTTACAATGGTTAACAAAATATAACGGACCATTTATTGTATCAAATAAACTTGATGGCATATCAGTAATGTTAATTGTAGATAGGAATGAAAATATAAATTTATATACTAGAGGTAATGGTAGTATTGGTACAAATATTAGTCATCTAACTAAACACTTAAATATTAAACATTTAAAAAACATAATAACATATATTAAAAAGAAAGGGTTAGATAAGATAGTTCTTAGAGGTGAAATGATTATGAAAATAAAAACATTTATGGATAAATATAGTGATATTGCAGCAAATCCAAGAAATTTTGTATCTGGTCAAGTTAATGCAAAGAAAATAAATATATCAATATTGAATGACATAGATGTACTATTTTATGAATTTATTGAGCCTTGGTTAACAATAGATAATCAATATAATATATTAACTTCATTATTTCTAAATGTAAGTCCATTTGAGTTATTTATAAAAGAAAAGATATCCGTAGATAATTTATCAGATATTTTGATAAATAGAAAGAATATTAGTGAATATGAAATAGATGGATTAATTATCTCAGATATTAATTATCATGATAGAAATATAGATAAAAATCCAGAATATAGTTTTGCATTTAAACAAGATGGTGAAATGGTTATAGCAACTGTTGAATATGTTGAATGGAATGTATCAAAACATGGATATTTAAAACCTAGAATTAAAATATCACCAGTGCATATAGGTGGTGTAGAAATTAATTATACAACCGCAAATAATGCAAAGTTTGTAAAAGATAATAAAATTGGAAAAGGAGCAAAAATTAAATTAATTAGATCAGGAGATGTTATACCAAAAATTATTGGAATAATAGAACCAGCAAAACAAGCACAATTACCGGGTAATGAATTTGGTAGATGGATATGGACAGAAACTGGTGTTGATATATATTTAATAGAACCAGAACTAACAAGTAATCAATTAATTAAGATGTTATCATTTTTTACAAAATCACTAGAAATAAAAAATATAGATGAGTCAACATTTACTTCATTAGTTGAAAATGGTTTAATAGAAACACTATCAGATATATTTTATTTAAAAAAGTCTGATTTATTAAAATTAGATGGATTTCAAGAAAAGAAAACAAATAAAATATTAGAAGAGTTAGAAAATGGTTTTAATAGGATGCATTTAGTAGACTTAATGGTATCATCTGGTATGTTTGGTAGAGGATTAGGAGAAAAGAAAATAAGAAAAATATATAAGATATATCCGGATATAATGTTACAAAGTTATAGAAATAAAGAAGAGTTAGTAAAAATCATAGATGATATTGAAGGATTTGACGATATTACAGCAAAACAATTTGTGGAGAATATGGATGAATTTAATGAATTTTTTCAATTAGTGCCAAAAAAAATAAGAGACAGATTAATATTAGACACTATACCTAATAAAAAAACAAAGAAAATAAATAAAATAAATGGTATGAAGTTTATATTTACTGGATTTAGAGATAAAAAATTAGAAGAATTAATTACAGAAAATGGTGGTGAAATTAGTAGTTCTGTTTCAAAAAATACAAATGTTTTATTTTGTAAGGACGAAGATTTTAATGAAGGAATGAATTCAAAATTAATAAAAGCAAAAGAATTAGGTGTTTTAATAGTAAAGAAATCAGAAATGAAAACATTTTTAAGTAAATTAGGGTTAGTGTTTGATACAATAATCGATCTATAAAAAAAATAAATATGTATTTTATTTATGATTTATTTTTGTAACAACATTAGCATAACTGATATATCTTTTATTCATAATAGATGTTAAATTATCCATATTATCAGGCGAACCGACTATAAATTGTTGTTTATCGGTATCAGTAAATATATTACGGATATTAATTATTTTAGAATTAATATCTAAACTAGAAAAAAATCCTAATTTTTTTAATTGATTAGTTGCATTTTTAACTGTATCATTTGGTGTTTCACCAATTGCTACTAAAATATCATTACTTGTAAGTAAATTAATAAAATTAGTATCAATGTTTTTATTTGTTTTTCCGGTTACTAAACAAAATACAACTTTAATTTTCTTATATTTATGTAAAAAATTAGAATATAAATAATCTCGCTGACGAATCGCCTGATCTAATAATCTAGATTGTCTATCAGGACATTTACTTGTTTTATAATTTAAACCTTTTACTTCAAAGGAAATTAATTCTTTATTTTTACAATAAATCATGTCATATTCGACGATGACATCGCCATTAACTTTTTGTGGCTTAAAATTAGTTTTAATATTTTGTTTAATATCATATGGAAGACATTCATAAGTTGCACGTTCTAAACGTGCTCCACCTTTTTGATAACAACGACCACCTGGTAGTTGTTCAATATTGTCTTCTAATACTCTAGCAAACATCTTGATTATGTAAACTAACATAGATATTTTTTACATTTTAAAAATTTCAATTTTTTATGTATATAAAGTAAATATAATATTGTATTATTTATTACTAATTTTATTATATAAATTTATAAAAATAGTAATAATATTATGACAAGTTTTATAAATTTATATAATACAAAATATAAAATTGATCCTAGACCACGCGATCGCGGTTCCACTGCCAGCGTGTATTATGGATATTTTATTAATGAAAATAATGACACGGTGGCTGAAAGCTCCCTTTGGAGGAGTAACAACTCTGAAGTCGTTACTGCTCCAAAAGGAACTTCATGTCATATATACGTTGCAATTAAAAAAATAAATATGAATAAATTGCCCGAAAAAATGATAAAATATATAAATAGAGAAATAGATATTTTAAAAGACTTGGATCATGTTAATATTGTTAAAATGTATGATAATTTTATTATTGATGATGGCATTGTTAGATATCAATTTATAATATTTGAATGGTTAAGTAATATTACACTAAATAAATATATAGATGATAATAAATATAATATTCCTGAAAAAACAATTAAAGATATTTTTAAACAGATAATTTGTGCAATAAAATATTTAGATTCAAAAAATATAATTCATAGAGATTTAAAACCAGCTAATATGTTATTTACTGGAGATATGTCTAATATTAAAATTATAGATTTTGGATTTTCAAGAAAAAATATAGAAAATAATAACCCGTTAATGGAAACTATTTGCGGAAGTCCATTATATATGGCTCCTGAAATTATGTTAACAAAAAAATATGATAAATCAATTGATATTTGGTCTCTGGGATCTATATTATATCAATTATTTTTAGGAGAACCGCCATATTCAAAATGTACAGATATTAAAAATTTAGCATTACAATGGAAATCTCAAAAATTACCAGATGATTTAGATAGTTTACCTTATGGAGCTAAAAATTTAATAAAAAAAATGTTAACATTTGATCCAGTAAATAGAATTAATTATTCTACTATTTTAAAAGATGAATGGTTGCAAGATCCGTGTAAATGCAGTCGGTTAAATGAAAATACTGATGATAATTATGAATCTGAATTATTTTTTGATGAGTCGTTACTCCTCCAAAGGGATGATTGTCTATTAAAAAATAGATCTATACCAATACCAATACCAATACCTAAAAAAAATACAGATGAACAACATAATTATGATTCAATTGATGATTATTCTGATATACTAGAATGGAAAGAAAAAAATACAAATGATATATTATCTTCTACACCAATATCTATTTATAAAGGAATATTAGAATCCCCAGTAACAAGACAACGTACAAATTCTGGAAATTCATTTAGTTCATCATATAGTTCTCATCATAGCTCATACAAAGATAATTATTTAAATATAGAATTTAATAAATAAATAATTAATTAATGATAATTAATTAATTATTATTTTAAACTATTTAGATGTCTGCAATAACTGCTTTTTTACGACCTCTAGTAGTTGTTTTCTTAACTTCTGTTGTATCTGTAACTGTTTTAGATTTTCTAGTTTTAGTTATTTTTTTTGGTTTTTCATCTTCAAAATCTTCTAATAATTCTGAAGGTATATCATTTAGATCTATATCTATTGGTATATTAACAGATTCTTCATATAAATGTAAATGTTTATCTAGTTCAATAAGATCACTATCTAAAGTTAAATCTAATGATAAAGTTGGATTAGTGACATTATTTTGTTCATGTTCATGTAATAAATAATAAACATTTAATGGTTCAGTACGTCCCATACGTTGTGCTCTACCAATGACTTGAGTTTCTAATTCAAGAGATAATTGATGATATATGATAATATCAGTTGCGATTTGAAGATTTAGTCCAGAACCATAATTTACTGCATTTAACATAAGAACTCTTACTTCTCCTTTTGTAAAACGTTCGATAATTTTATTAACAACAGCACCAGAACCCATTACTTTACTGAATGTGATATTATTTTCAACTAATTTTTTATTAATATTATCGAACGTTTGATCATAATTACTAAATAATAAGAATCTACCATTTGGTTTATCTTTGATTAATTTAATTAATGCATCAACTTTAGTTATTTCATTATTAGTTTTTATTTTTTGTTCAGTTTTTTTAACGATATTATCCATAATTATATGAACATTTTCCATTTTAAAAGGGATTCTACACATAGGACACTCACTTTTAATTTGTGTTAAACAATTTAGACAAAATAATTGATTACAACATGGTAAAATACCTGGTGCTACATTAACAAATTCTTCTAGACAAATTGGACAATTTTCTTTATTAAACTCTCTTATTCTTTGACTAATTGAATCAAATTTAGTTTCTAGACTTTTAATTTTATCTTTTAACTTAATGACTGATTCATCATGCGATTTTTTATCAGTTGGTATAATATTTTCTTGATAGGTTAATTCTGCTTTCTTATTGTGAATTTCTTTGGCAATCTTATTTGTGAGAACTTGTAAAATATTGTCATTTGTATCTACATTACAATTTAGTTTTAAAACAGCATCCTGATAATTACCCGCATTTAACATATCTAATACTTCAGCTGGTATAAACTCTTTAACAATAGCAAATTGTTTAGGAGTAAAACATTTGATTAATATTTGATTAATATTTGGCAAACTCATTGATTTACTAACATACTCATCATTATTTTTAATTAATATGTTGTCAAATATAAATTTATGCATTTTACCAACAATATCTTTAATATAATAACGTTTTAAATACATAATTCCACTAGGTGTAGCAGTTATAAACCATATAAAATTTGCTTTCCAATTTAAATCAGCTGGTAATTTAATTGAACAAACTTCATCTATAATTATTCTTGAATATTTAACATCTTTAAATTTTTCAATATATTCATCAATCATAGTTGCAGAACAAATAATTGTGTCATAATATTCAATAGTATTAATTTCAGAAATATTTTCTAAATCGTCCAACTCTTTTTCAGACATTTCTGAAGGATCTATATTTGATTTTTGTTTATCAGGATCTTCTAAAAATACATTTTCTGGATATGCCAAAAAATTAATATCAGATTTTCTTGATACTATATATGTCTTTAATGGACATGTTGCAAATGCTTGTTTCCATTGTGTTACTAAATTATGGGGTACGATAATTAAATTTGTTTTTAATGCTACAGTATCATCTTTATATCTTAGCATACTATATACACTTGAACTAATAATCTTTTCATGGTCAGGAGGAACTAAATTATGATTTAGTAAACCCATTACCATATAAGTTTTACCAGAACCAACAATATCTGCTAAAATACCAAAATTTGTTTCAATAGTATATTTGATATCTTTAAATTTTTTTGCATTTTGTGGTAACCAACTATAATAATAACTTCTAGAATCCTCCGAATATATCTGAAATTTATAAATACTAGATTTAATATTTCTATTAACTGTGCCAGTTTGTTCTAATTTATCCATCGCATAAATACTAGTTAATTGGTGATTTTTTAGTTTGACTTTTAGCTTTTTTGGATGTGTTATTTTTTGATCATTTTCTGTTAATAATATTGTCGACATGATAATATTATTATAATAGTGAGTGGATTATTTAAGCGAGTTTTAATCAATTTTTTAAGCACAATATATAAAGACAATTATTGTAATAATATTTTATTTATTAATTTTTTTTATACTTTTAATTGTATTATAAGGAACAATATAATATTCTAAATTATTTAAAATTAAATCGATTTCATCTAATGCATCATTTAAATTATTTATTTTTTTAAAATTTTGTAGATTATTATATGCTTCTTCATATTTGGAATCAATTTTATTGGAATCATTTTTTGTATATGTTTTACAATTCATATCTTTATTTTCATTAATTGCACATATTTTAATAGTAATATTAGAAGAATAATCCATTTTATTATCTTTAAAATATTGTTTCTCAAAATCATCAAAATTTAAATATTCTATCGATTTAGATTTATTATCATCATCAAACATATCTCCTAGACCATATTGATTAATTGTAGGAACTTCTAATACATTAATCTCATTATTTATACTATTGCCCCCAAATAATGGTACCATATTAAAATTATTATTTCTATATGGATTAAAATATACAACTGGAGTTCTACCTAATGTATAAAGTGAATAATTATTCATATTATAAGGTTCAATATACATTACTGTACTTAATGGTACATTTATTATTTTACCTAAAATAACTTGTTTTTTAAATTTACATATACGTCTTACAATACTATTATCTTTAATTTGATTAATTATAGATGTTAATCGTGTATCATTAAATATTATTTCACCCTCACTATCACATTTTCCATCAGCACTTTTAGAAGATTTACTACATAATTTATCATAATCTGGATATTTAGTTTTTATAGCAATAATAATATTATCTTTATCGATATTATCATTAGAACATATTTTATCTAAAATTAAATTTATAATATCTTGGATATTTTTATCAATTGATTTTAGATGTACATCATTTCCACTTAATGATTTATATATACTAGAAGCATTAATTATATTATTCATTTGATTATATATTAAATGAATAAAATAAATTTAAAATTATTTATGACAAATATATATATTGTACTAAAAATATCATATATATATATATATATATAAATATATATGAATATTAAAGTACCAGATATAACAAATCTTGCATCTAATACTGGAAATCAAATAAGTAATTCTGTTGATATAAGGGAAATTATAATAGCCATGCGCAATGAATTAAACGAAATAAAAGAAGTATCAGTTAATACAATTAACAAAATAGATAATTTAACTAATAAAGTAGGTGAAATTGTTTATAATTTTATTAAAAATAAAATAGCTCCATTTGTATTATTAATTATATTTATATTTTCTTTACCAATAATAATCAATGTATTAAATTTAATTAGCAATATTACATGTATAGGATCTAATATTTTAAAAAAATAATTATATAAATATTAATCATATGATAGAAAATGAGTTAATATTGACTTATATGTATTAAACGATATGTTAAATATTTCTTTTAATATTTTATTATTTATTTTATTTGTAAAATTTTTGAAATTTTCATTAGTAAATTTAGAATAACCTTGATCAGTAATTTCTACTAATATTGCTCTAATTATTATTTCTTGTAAAAATAGTGTTGTTTTTATAAAATTATCAATATTTATTAATTTTAAAATATAATATTCCATAATATTTAATACTTGTTCTTTTGTAAAATTTGTATTTAAATAAAAAATAAATAAATATAATACATTTGAAATTAATTCTTTTGACTCATAATCAATATCTAATGAAAATGGTATTAAGTAATTATTTATTTTTTTTGGATTTAAATAATACTCATTATTTATTTTAGGTATATATAATGGTAATTTAACTATTTCATTAAATAATAAGTCACGGTATAATTTATTTTTCCAAATTAACTCATATAAATAAGTAATTTTAATTAATTTTTTTCTTTTTGCTTTAATTAAATTTACTAAATTCAATTTCATTTCAGACTCATTAATATTATATGTATTTACAAATTCAGATATAAGTTTTTTTACTGAACTTGCCATTGATACTGCTTGATCCATTAATATTTGTTAAGATAATTTTATTTAAAGAAAAAATATTTATATAGTGTATATGGATAAATCTTTGTTTAACATTGTATATGAATATATATGGTTGGGCGGTAAAGGCGAAATAAGGTCTAAAACTAAAGTAGAACCATCAATAAATCGTTATGTAAGTATCAATGAAATTCCAATTTGGAACTATGATGGATCATCAACATGGCAAGCAGATAGTAATTTAAATACAGAAGTAATATTAAAACCATGTAAAATGTATAAAGATGTTCTTCGTAATATAGAAAATACAGAATGTTATTTAGTATTATGTGAAACATACGATATAAATGGTAATCCAATGACTAATAATTATCGATTTAATGCAAAAAATATATTTAACCAAAGATTAGAAGCTAAACCATGGTATGGTTTAGAACAAGAATATTTTTTAAATTTTAATTCACCTAAATTACTTGAAGAAGGATATTATTATTGTGGCACTACTAGTAGTATTGAAAGAAAAATTGTTGAAGAACATCTTAATACATGTTTACAATCCGGATTAACTATTTCTGGTATTAATGCAGAAGTTGCTTTTAAACAATGGGAATTTCAAATAGGTCCTGTAGAAGGTTTAGATGCTAGTGATCAAATGATTATTGCTAGATATTTATTAGAAAGAATTGCAGAAAAATATAATGTATCAGTGAATTATCATCCAAAACCAGAAACTAATATAAATGGATCAGGATGTCATGCTAATTTTAGTACAGTATTTACTAGAGCAGAACATGGTATTAATACAATATATGATTATATTAAAAAGTTAGAAGATAAACATGAAGATCATATTAAAGTTTATGGTGAAGATAATAATTTAAGATTAACTGGTATACATGAAACATCAAGTATGGATAAATTTAGTTATGGTGTTGGAACAAGAAATACATCAATAAGAATCCCAAATAATGTTCAATCTCAAGGTCATGGGTATTTTGAAGATAGACGTCCTGCATCAAATATTGATCCATATTTAGTAACATCAATAATATTTAAAACGTGTTGTTTAGATAATTATCCTTAGGACCAAACTTTAACGTTATTAATATTAATTAATTCTGAATCAAAAAATTGTTTAATTTCTTCATCTTTGTATCTTAAACTAAAATGAATTAATATAAAATGAATTTGTGGATTATTAATAATATATGGTTTAAGTTGGAGCCAACAAATATGTTTAGTATCAATAGCATTTTCTATTTCATCATCATATAAAAATGTACATTCAATAATAATATTTTTATAATTAAGAATATTATTATTTAATTTGAATACTTTAATAGAAGTATCACAAATATATGCAAATTTATTTATTTTAACAGTTTCTGTTATTTTATTTCCATTTTTTTTAAGTTGAATTAATTCTTGTTTAGGTAAATTAATTAATTCTTTTTTTAGTTTTTCTTTTAAAGTAGATATACCATAACCAAGTGTTGGAATCCTATGATCCATTATAAATGTTTCTATTTCTAATTTATTATTGTTTGCATCTATATTAAATGTCATATTTTTTTTTAATTCTGTAAAGTTATACAACGATTCAATATTAATATTAGATAATCCACATATATTTAGATTAAATGTGCTTTGAATATATCCTTTTAATAAATCTTTAATTTCAAATGGTGCATATATCTCAAATTTAAAATTGTTATTTTTATTATCATTATCATTACTAATTAATGATAATGGTAAATTTGCAATATGGTCTAAATGTGCATGTGTAATTAATATATGTTTTGGTTTATTAAAAGCTTGATGTCCTGCATCTAACATTAAATCATATTCTTTAATATAAAATCCAGTTCTATATGCTGCTTTAGAATATCCACATATATTTAATCTATCAAACATATATGATTGTTTCCAATGTGACGTCCTAACATCTAATGGCGATACTTCAAATTTAGTAATAGTATTCATTATAATAATTTATAATTGATAAAACAAATTAGATATAAATTTTATCAATTTTATTAATTAATAAAATTTATAGGTATTCTAGTCATAAACTGTATATTGTTACTTTTTACATTAAATTTATAAGCATAAATATTTACACCTAATTTATATGCTTTTTCTAATGTTTTTGCATATTTGTAGTCATGTTCATAATTAGGAATTAAATATTCAATATCATTTCTTTGAATAATAAATACTAATGCAACATTAAAACCATGTTTTTTTAAAAGTATTAGTTCTTTTAAATGTTTATAAGCTCTTTCTGAAATGTAAATATCAGTTTTTTTATTTTTTTTACCAAATGGAAAAATAGCGACATTATCTTTAGCTAAAGGAACATTTTTAATTTCTACAAAATATTCCTTTGTAGGAGTAACGACTCCAATGTCATTATCTTTATTATGAAGTAGAAAATCTAATCTTCCATTTTTAGTTTTAATTTCTGCCTTTTTTAAAAAATAACCATCAAACTCAGTTAAAATCTTATTATTGACACAATGAATAAATAATTTATTAGCAAATAATGGATTTACTCCTATCCATATTTTGTCTAATTTAACAAATTCAATTGTATATTTTGATTTACGTGACGTCTTGTCATTATCACTTTCTGAAATCATTATGATTGTTCCATTATTAATAAGTTTATTTAAACTTAATGCTGGACTATGTGCTAAATATTCATTATCATCATATAAAATATCAACCATATATGGGGACTTGATAATTTTAGATGGTCTATTTATAACAGTGGCTTTTTGATATTTATATTTAATCATTAATATATTAAATATTATTATTTTTCACAATTTAAAGTAATGTAATTAATGTAATATATTAATGGAAAATATACAATGTTATCTTAAAAAAGAATTTACATACCAAATAAAAAATTCAATAGTAAAATTCTTGTTATATTTTAACAATTTAATTAAAGATAACCTAACACAAATCGTTATTGGAAATATAGAAAAAATAAAAGAAAATTTAATTATTGGTAATGGTAAATATACAATTAATTTTAATAATACATCTATTGATATCATATATACAATTTATGATGAAATTAAATCATTAAATTTTGAAACTACTAAACATGAAGAACTATTTATAATAATTCATAGTATTACAAAAGATAAATCTAATTTAGTATTTGAAGAATTATGTAAAGAAGTTATTAAACACGATGAAAAATTCAATATTAATGAATATAATAAAATAAAAATCTATAATGGTTCTTATTGGAAACACAAAACAATATTTAAAAGACATTTTGATACTATATATTTAGATCATTCAGTAACAGAAGATATTAAGGAATTTTACGAATCAAAAGATTTATATAGAAAGTTTGGAATTCCATATAAACGTGTTTATTTATTTTATGGTCCACCAGGTACAGGTAAGACTAGTATAATTAATGCAATCGCAAGTGAATATTCTAAAAATTTAGCATATATAAATTTTAATTCAAAACTTAATAGTAATGATTTTACTGAAGCATTAGATAATTTACATATAGATGATATTTTAGTTTTAGAAGATTTTGATAGATTAAGTAAAGAAGATAAATGTATAGGTAATAGTGAAGTAGATTTACCAACATTATTAAATGTTTTAGATGGATCATTTATTAGAGATGGATCAATAATAATAATAACTGCAAATAGTATAGATAAATTTGATAAAGCTTTATTAAGACATGGTCGTATTGATTATAAATTAGAATTTAAATATATATCAGAAAGTCAAATACAAAATATGATAGAAAAACTATTACCAAACCAAATAAATTTGATAAAAGATTTTATAAATAAGATTAAATATTTGTATATGGATAAAATGACAACAAGTATTTTACAGAAATTTTTATTTGATAATAGAAATTGTGAAAATATAATAAAAGAAATACCCAAATTAGCTGAATTAATAAAAAAAGATGATAGTATGACAGAAATCGCGAGAAATATGTACTCTTAAAATTCAGAATCAATTTTAATATTTTGTATAATACCAGAAAAAGAATTACAATTACATGAGCCATATTTTTGAATAAAAATATCATAAAATATATCATTATCAGGGGCTAAAGAAGAATTTGTGTAACCAATAATACCTAATACAAAATCATTATATGGATCATTAACTATACCATTAGTGACGGCATCAATATAATATTTTTGATTTAATTTACCATTAATATAAGTTTTACATTCAATGTAATTAACGTTATATTCCATAGTTCCTGTAATTTTATATAATATATCATTTTTAATATAATCACTATTATCATTAATTTTAATCCATTTAAATTCACCAAATAATTTATCACCAGTCCAAATAATTGGTCTTAAATTAGATAGTACCATCCCAATTGAATAACCGTTTTTTGATATTAGACCATACATTTTATCTTTTACTAAATCTTTACCAATAATTTCAATCTCAAATTTAATTTTATTATTATATTTAATATTTGATAAATTTAATGAAACATAACTATTATTGTTATTAATTTGAAATGATGATTTATTTTCATATGATTTATAATTGTTATTTATTAATTTATCATAATATAATGTCTTTGTTTTAACTGTATCGGATGAAATATTGTTAGTAACAATATCGGTACTATTAATAAAATTAGATCCAAATAATATTTTTTCTCCAATATTTAAGGTGTTAGTATAAATACTATCTTTATTGAATTGATTAGATCCAACAGACATTTGTTTATTTATATTTAAACTTTCCATAGTACCATTATTTAAACTTAGTGTACCGTCTGCCTTAATAAAATAATCATTAAATTTAATATTTTCATTGACTTTAATATATTTAGTTTCAAAATTATTTGTATATATACTATCTGTGTTGATTTTATTATTATTCCACCAATTATCATTATTAATTTTTAAACTACCTGTTGTAATATCTGTAATATTACCTTTGTTTGATATAAAATCATTAATTTGTATTGGATATTTACTGTTATTTGATATTATAACGTTATTATCTGAATTAAATGTAATATTATTTTTACCTACTTCAGTTTGGTTTATTACCATTTTATTTCCATTAGTATAAACATTATCAGATAAATATACACTACCTTTACTATTATTTAAATAAATATCTCCAAAATTATCAGGTACAAATGACCATGTATTTATACTTGTATTATATTTGACTTCTAAACCATTAATATTTAAATATTTAGTTTTTATATTGGAATTATTAATACTATCTGGATAACTTCCCTGAGGACCTTGTGGACCTTGAAGTCCAAGTGGACCAATTAAACCTTGTGGACCTTGATCACCTATAGGACCTTTTAAACCTTGTATACCTTGAATACCTTGTCTACCAATTAAACCTTGTGGACCTTCTGGACCTATTAGTCCTTGTGGACCAACTATACCTTGTATACCTTGTTCGCCAATCAAGCCTTGAGGCCCTTGATCACCTATAGGACCTTTTAAACCTTGTATACCAGCTATACCTTGTATACCTT
>Ga0209550_10002138_pt1 | contig 19001 bp, 14 predicted proteins | sample LauGreSuBDMM15SN_2_FD_187567 | JGI IMG/M metagenome (GOLD analysis project Ga0209550, IMG submission 187567) | Freshwater lake microbial communities from Lake Michigan, USA - Su13.BD.MM15.SN (SPAdes) (version 5) | ecosystem: Environmental > Aquatic > Freshwater > Lake | place: Lake Michigan...
ATCGGAAGTAGATTGATAAGTCCAGACAGCCAGCTTACGAGCATGTTGCCAGCATTCCAACTTTTCAAATGAGTACAAGTTCATAGGTTTCAAATGTAATAAAAAACAAATGTATTTTATACAAAAACCTAAACCCCTTAAACCCGAACTGAAAAGAAAACTCTTATCAAACGCCCTCCTAAACTTCTAAACCCGGGTTTAAAAGGACCCTCAACTCGAACGCCCCCCTAAACCCGATTATAAATACCCCAACAAATTTAATACTCGCCTAAACCTCTAAACCCGAATATAAAATCTCACTCAACTCGAACGCCCCTCTAAACCCGAATTAAAAAACTCTTTCAACCCGAACGCCCCCCCTAAACCCGAATCGAAAAGGACAAATGAGTATAATGTTCGCCTAAACCAAGACTCTACCGCGCCACATACTGCTCTGCGTAATACCCCTGGTAATCTCCACTAGTAACCCGATTCAGCCAGTCTGAATTGGCAAGATACCAATCAATTGTTTTGGAAATGCCTTCTTCAAATTGAAGATAAGGCAACCAACCCAATTCATTTTTTAATTTGGTTGCGTCTATGGCATACCGTAAGTCATGGCCTGCACGATCTTTAACATAGGTAATTAATTGTGCAGACTCGCCTTCTGTGCGACCCAACTTTTTATCCATTTGTTTGCACAGCTCTTTTACCAAGTCAATATTGGTCCATTCATTGTGGCCGCCAATATTGTAGGTCTCACCAATTTTTCCATTGTGAAAAATTACGTCAATAGCACGTACATGATCTTCTACAAAAAGCCAGTCTCTGATATTTTCACCCTTTCCGTAGATAGGCAAAGGTTTTTTATTGATAATATTATGGATACAAAGCGGGATTAATTTTTCTGGAAAGTGGTATGGGCCATAGTTATTACTACAGTTAGAAATCTTTACTGGCAAATGATAGGTATGGAAAAATGCCCTCACCAAATGATCTGAAGAAGCTTTCGAAGCAGAATAAGGGCTACGCGGGTCGTAGGGGGTTTCTTCGGTAAAAAAACCTTCCTCACCCAAGGACCCATAAACTTCATCGGTTGAAATATGGTAGAATATTTTATTAGTAAAATCATTTTTCCAGTATTCCTTAGCGGTCTGTAATAGCGCACCCGTACCCATTACATTGGTAGTAACAAAAGCAAGAGGGTCGGTGATTGATCTGTCCACATGACTTTCAGCAGCGCAATGCAATACGGCTGAAAACTGATGCTCTTCAAATAATTTTTTAAGCAAAGCAAGATCAGTAATATCTCCTTTTACAAATTGGTAGTTGGGGGCAGCTTCAATATCTCGTAAGTTTTCAAGATTACCCGCATAGGTAAGCTTGTCAATATTTACAATTTTGTATTGCGGATATTTGGTTACAAATAACCTAGTTAAATGAGAACCTATAAATCCGGCACCGCCGGTAACAAGAATAGAATGCATTTTTATAATCTTTATATTAGGGCAAAAATATCAATCCTTTGCGATTAAATTAAATAAAGTTGAGGGGAGTATTAGGGAGGTTCGTCCTTTTAAATTCGGGTTTAGGCGAGTATTATACTCATTTGTCCTTTTCGATACGGATTTAGGGGAGCTTTGGAATTGAGAGAGTTTTTCAATTCGGGTTTAGAGGGGCGTTCGAGTTGAGAGAGATTTTTAATTCGGGTTTAGAAGTTTAGGGGAGTTTTAAATTTGGTGGGGATTTTATAATCGGGTTTAGAGGGGCGTTCGAGTTGAGAGAGATTTTTAACTCGGGTTTAGGCGAGTATTATACTCATTTGTTATTTTCAATTCGAGTTTAGACGCTTTCAAAACCGATCTAGAATTTGGTCTTCGAAACATCAAATCGTAAAGAGCCAGGTTACCACCTGACTTTGATCTTCACAAATAGTAGTTTGAAGCGTTTGGACTGAAGCAGCTTTGAAATTAAAGGGAGGCTCAGTGATGACCACTCCGCTATCCTTTTTTAAACCATTGTGCATTCGGATGCCCAATCCTGATGGCTTATCTAAATTAGGCACGAAATTGCCAACCGGAATATGCTCTGTAATAATCAAGTATTTAAATGCAGCCAATTTGGGTAAGACTAGCGCAATATCGGCATTGGATAAATGTTGAAGTACCTGACGAATGATCACCACTTCGCCTTTTGGTAATTCGTCTTTTACAATATCAACACAACGAAAATCAATGGACTTATTTACAAACTTGACCTTATTATATTCAATTAATTTGGGCACTACATCACAAGCAATGTATAATTGGCAAGCTTCGAATAACTTACTACCCACATTAAAATCACCACATCCTAAATCTATAACAATGGGCGAATTGGGTAATGACTTCAAAAAAGCAAGAACATCCTTTACAAAAGGATCTACCACTTTTACGTCATGAGAGCCTGGGCCTGAATAAAATTGCTGTGAACTATTGCCCCAGAGGCGATTTTCATAGATTTTCTGAAAAGTCTCCCGATTGGTCTTACCTCTATACCGTAGGCTTTCCAAATAGCTAAATAAACGGTATTTAATTTCTCTTGCAAATTCAATCATATACAAATTCAATTCAATGATTATCAATGCAAGGTTAACTATTTTTCGCTAATTTTACTTTTTTTAGACCGTAACATGAAGAAATTTATTTTTAGTCCTTCCTTTTTATACCTACTCCCAATTTTTTTAATGGTGGCGGTATTGATTGGCTGTACTAAAAAGCTAACCAAAACAGACGTGGTTTATGAAAATGACTTCGAGCGTTTGGGTCAGGATAGCGTTACTATTTTCGACTTCTACGGGCTTGTTACCACCAGCAAGATTTTTAATTTTAATGGTTCAAAAGTATTAGGTCCTTTTAATAACAATGCTGTCATCTTTAAAGCCAAAAATATTCCTGACCACAATGTACTTGAAATTTCTTTTGACTTATACATTCACGATGGCTGGCAGGGTAATACAAAAGCCTCCAATGGAGTGCCAGATTTATTTGTAATGAAGTATGATGGCAACACTAAATTTCTCACCACTTTTGCCAATCAGTTGGCTTCAAAACAATCCTATCCTCAGTGGTATCCTGCAGCTGACAATCCTACCTATAGCAATGCAATAGATATTAAACTGCCCGGACGATGTGCATGGAAAGATTCTACTCAAGGAACTTCATTTTACAAGATTGTACAAAGTTTTAGTCATGGCAGTGATAAATTTGAACTTTCTCTTAGCGATGCTTTACAACCCTTTGCTGCAATCTGTGAAAAAAGCTGGTCGATTGATGATTTAAAAATCACTGCTTATAAATATTATTAAATATGAATCAGCTAAAACGCTGGTCGTTTGCCCCCATCTTACAAAATTTTTTAAACCTAGGGATATTTCAAGCTGCTAGTATTGCACTTCAATTATTAGTAATTCCAATTATTACCAGAAAATACGGAATTGCTACTTTTGGTCAAGTCGCTTTAGCAGCAAGTTTTGCTAATTTTATTTCAAATTTTTCTAACTACGGAACAAGTCAAACTGCTATCAAAGATGTAGCTGCTAATTCGGATGACAAAAAATTTTTATCAAAGCTTTTTTACAAAATTTTAATTTTCAGATTTTTAGCTTCGGTAATTTTTTTTCCTGTGATTGGCTTGATGCTATTTCTTCATCCAACCTTATCAGTTTGGGTTTGGATAGGTGCCATTCCTTTAATATTATCTGAGATTATTAACCCTTTGTATTTTTTAATTGGAAAAGAAAAAATTCAGTGGATCAGCTGGGGAAATATAGCAGTCAAAGTAATTGTACTTGGATTGATTTTATTCATCCCTTTAAAAAATCAACCAGCCGCATGGGTCAATGGGTTATTAGGGATGCCAGTAGTTTTATATTACATTTTTATTTGCATTTATATTCATCGAAAAGAGTCGCTTCAACTGATGTTGCCTTCAAGGAAATCTTTGATCGATTTAGCCAAGGAAAATTTTTACATTATGTTCAATGGTACTGCTGTATCGCTACAGCAGTCGGTGTTTTTATTTACTGTAGCCAATTATGTCTCAGCGAACACCTTGGGTATGTATGCTTTAATTGATAAACTTTCGGGAGTGTTCAGGCAATTAATATCTTCGGTTTCAAGTGCTGTTTATCCTCAGGCAGCGCGATTATTTTATCAATCGCCCAATCAATGGTTTGAATTTAAAAAGACGCTTCAAAAAATGTATGGAATTTTATTCGGAACAGGGGCATTGGTAATCTTTTTTGGAGCAAAATGGATTGTATTTCTTATCACTAAAAAAGACGACCCTACTACCGAAATATATGTGCAGATGTTTAGTCTTGCTCCTTTAATGATGGCATTAAATGCCAATAATGTATTGACCTTATTGCTCGAAAAAAAACACCGTACTCTATTTATTATTTCAATGATTATTTTAACGATAACTTTCCTAATTTCGTTTTTATTCGTACACTTTGCAAATCATCAATCCTTAGGTTGGTACCCTTTAGTTATTGAGGGTATTTGCTTATTGATTTACCTGATTTTTACTAATAAAAAGTCATTGCATGCACCCTAAGGTTGGTATTATTTTATTAAACTGGAACAGTTATGACCACAGCTCCAATTGTATTCAATCTCTTCAGCAATGTGATTATTCAAACTTTGAAATAATTGTAGTGGACAATGGGTCGATGGATGGATCAGGTAATCTTTTAAAAGCCAATTTCCCAGCCATCCATTTAATCGCATCTGCTACCAATGAAGGTTTTGCAGCAGGCAACAACAGGGGTTTTAAATATGCTATTCAACAGGAATTACCTTATGCAATGATGTTGAACAATGATGTTTTTGTTGAGCCTGATTTTTTATCCAAATTAGTTGACTACATGGAAAGTCACCCATCCGTAGGTGCCATCCAACCTAAAATTTTCTTTAATCACGACAGGACCAAAATCTGGAATGGCGGTTCATATTATTTACCTTGGTTTGGTTGGCCATATTCAAAAAGATACCAGCGCAATGCGGGTGCTTTACAAAGTCAATTTCAAGAGGTAGATTGGATTACAGGATGTGCTTTTTTAACCAAAACTTCCATTTTAAAAGAGGTAGGATTACTGAATGAAGCCTTTTTTATCTACTATGAAGATGCAGATCTTTCCTTTAGAATTCGTTCCAAAGGTTACCAATTGCTATTTCATCCTCAATCGGTCATTTATCATATAGCTGGTAGCTCCAATAAAACCAAGATTAAGGGAAAAGAAGGGTACACTAGCCCATTTGTTCACTATCTCAATAGCAGAAACCATATTTGGTTCTTAAAAATTTGGACAAAATGGTATCAATGGCCTACTACATTTTTTACTTTATTTTCTTATTATTTAAGCAATATGCTTTATTTTGCATTCAGATGGCGCATAGGTAAGCTCAAATCACTACTTAGAGGCATTTTTCACGGCTTTAAATCAATACCCAATTAAATTTTTTTGATGAAATCAGTAGTTATTACCGGTGTGGCAGGCTTACTAGGCTCTAGACTAGCAAAATGGATTGTGGAAAATAAGCCCGAATACAAAGTAATCGGTATCGACAATTTAAGTGGTGGTTATGAGGAGCACATTGATTCAAGAGTTATCTTTTATAAAGCTGACCTAGCGTCGGACGACTTAAACGGTATTTTTTCTTCCCACCAGGTGGAATATGTTTATCACTTTTCAGCTTATGCAGCGGAAGGTTTAAGTCCTTTTATACGCAGATACAACTACACAAATAATGTAGTGGCCACAGCCAACGTAATCAATGCTTGTATTACCCATGATGTAAAACGAATTGTATTTACCTCAAGCATGGCTGTTTATGGGGAAGGCAAACCTCCCTTCAATGAAAATGATTTACCCAAGCCTGTTGATCCTTATGGCATTGCTAAATATGCCTGTGAAATGGATGTGCAAGTAGCTGGAGAGCAGCATGGGCTTGACTGGTGTATTATTCGACCTCACAATGTGTATGGCTGCAATCAAAATATTTGGGATCGCTATAGAAATGTTTTAGGCATTTGGATTTACCAAAAACTAAATAACCAACCAATCACTATTTATGGAGATGGCTCACAAAAGCGATCTTTTAGTTACATCGATGATTGTCTTTCACCTTTGTGGAATGCAGCTGAAGCCCCTCAGGCTTCCAAGCAAATTGTTAACTTAGGCAGTAAAAAAGAATATTCCATTTTAAGTGCGGCAGGTATTTTACAAGAGATTGTAGGTGGTTCTGAGATTCGGTTTTTAGACAAGCGTCATGAAGTACATGTAGCCTATTCAACGCACGAAAAATCAGAAATTCTATTGGGTTACCAAGATATTACTGAACTACCGAAAGGTTTGACAGCGATGTGGGAATGGGCTCAAAAACAACCCAAGCGAAATCAATTCGTTTGGCCGAAGTACGAGCTGGAGAAAGGCTTGTACCAATTCTGGAAATAAAACAACCTCATGCTGCTGATTTTCCCCCTAATCTACCTTGTCAGTTTTCTGCTTGCTATTTGGGGGATCTACAAAAAAATTGGAGAAGCTGCTTTTATTTATGTGATCATAGGCCTTCCTATTTATAATACTTCTTTTTCCATTCTATACATTTATCGATTAAAAGATTGGATTCCGTTTTTACAATCGCTGAAGGAATTGCTCATTCTTTCTACTTTAGCAATGCTAATTTGGAACTTCCGGAAAAAATTTATCTTCCATACAATTGATTATTGGATACTTGCATTTTTAGTTTATACCTCATTGTACACCCTTCTTCCAATAGGACATTTTTCAATTTTTCAAAAGCTTCTAGCCCTTAAAGGCTTGTCTTTTTTCACCATCATTTATTTCACTGGCCGATTCATTGACACGGATAAAATTTATATCAGTCAAATTTTTTATTGGGTAGGTGTAGTCGCTATCTTGGCTGCCTGCTTTCAGATGTATGAAGTGATTACAGATACCCATTTTCAAACCTATTCTGGATACGCCGTATACAATGAAGAATTTTATGGAGAAGCAAGTAGCGGACATTATGGATTAAGTTGGACTTTTGAAAGAGACAATGGGGTGAAACGGTTTGCGAGTTTTTTTTCAAATCCCCTTGATCTTGCCAACAGCACTTTGGTTACCACTGCTATGATTTTAGCAATGTATACAGATAAAAAAAATGCACTTCGAATCAATAAATTTGGATGGGTGGTAGCTATAAGCGCACTATTTGCTGTGATTTTCGCGATCTCACGGGCATCCTTAGCCGCTTATGCTATTATAATTTATTGTTACTCTATAATTACTAAAAGAAAAGAGATTCAGTATATCATCTATTCAATTATAGTAGCCGCCATTCTTTATTTGTTTTATTTGATGAAAGATAAAACGCTATTTGATTATATTATTAGTACCATTCAATTAAGCGATTCATCTAGTTTAGGCCATCTATTAGAATGGATAGAGGGAACGCAAACCATTTTGGCTAACCCTTTGGGAATAGGATTGGGGGAATCAGGTAAAGTGTCATCAGTGCTACAAGAAAATATTGGAGGTGAAAACCAATTCATTATTGTAGGGGTACAAACGGGTATAATTTCTCTATTTTTTTATATCACCATCTATATTTTAGTTATTCGATATTGTTGGAAGTGGTACCCTTTACTTTCTGGAAAGGCCAAAACGCTGGCCTTATGTTTATTTCTAATTAAAATTGCATTCATTTTTCCTTTATTTACTTCTAACTTTGATTCTAATTCTTATATAATTTATTTAACCTGGTTACTGACAGGAATTTTAATTTCGATGATACAGAAAGAGGATCCAGTAAAAATTTGAAGTAAAACGTCTAATCCGCATGAAAATAGCAATTGTTGGCACACAGGGTGTTCCAAATCATTATGGTGGATTTGAAACATTGGCAACCTTTTTAGCAGAACATCTGTCTGACCAAATGGAAATGACCATTTATTGTTCCTCTTCCGATCAACCAGATCAGCCTTCCAGTTTTTGTCAAGCACAACTTCGTTATATCCCTTTTAGTTCGCATGGATTTGCAGGAATGCTCTATGATATGATATCTGTTAATGAGGCGGTTAAAAAAAATGATGTAGTACTATTGCTAGGACTTGGAGCCGGATATCTACTTCCTTTTTTATCAAAAAAAAAGCTGTCAAAAATAATACTCAATTTTGGTGGCCTAGATTGGAAAAGAGATAAATGGGCTTTGCCAGCAAAAAAAGTCATTCATATTTCGGAGAAATTATTAGTTAATTATAGTCCGCTGATAGTTGCTGATAATAAGGCTATACAATCTTATATTGAAAGCAATTATCAAAAACAAAGTGCTTTGATTGCTTATGGAGGTGATCAAGCGTTTCCAGCTGCCATCACTGAAAAAGATATAGAACAATATCCTTTTCTGAAGCAACCCTATGCGTTTTGTGTTTGCCGAATTCAATCAGATAATCAAATAGAACTCTTGCTGGCAAGTTTTGCTGAGACCTCTATTCCTTTTGTGTTGGTAGGTAATTGGAATAGCTCTTCATTCGGAATAAAGATTAGAAAGAAATATCAATCTATTCCAAATCTGTACATGTTGGATGCAATTTATGAGCCTACTGCATTAAATAAATTAAGGAGTAACAGTATGATCTATATGCACGGACATACTGCCGGTGGCACCAATCCATCTTTAGTAGAAGCGATGTATCTAGGCCTTCCTATTGCTGCTTATGCCTCTTCTTACAATGAAAGTGTAACTCAAGATAAGGCAGTATATTTTCAGGATTTTACAAGCCTGGTTGAATTGTTAAACAATTTAAATAAAGTAGATTTAAAAACGATTGGCAATGAAATGAAAAACATTGCAGAGGAAAATTACACCTGGAGTAAAATTACCAACAGTTATCATCAATTGTTTTTAGAAGTAGCAAAACCAACTAAATTATAATTCAGAGTTGGACTTGAAATAAAGATCACCTATTCAAAAAAATACCCACTAGAATGAATATTTTATTAGTCAATGGTTCATCAGATCTATATGGGGCTTCGAGGATATTTTTTCAAACTGCTCACAAATTAAAAAAGAACGGACACCAGCTTTTAGTGGTACTTTCAGAAGAGGGTCCTTTAGTGCAAGAGCTTAATAAGGTGGGCATTCCAACAAGAATTGTAAGACTAGGCGTTCTAAGAAAAAAGTATTTTTCTATATTCGGTTTAGCCAATAGAATAAAAATATTAATCACTGCATTTTTTATAATTAAAAAAATATGTAAAGAGCAGAATATTAATCTCATTTATACTAATACAGTGCCCGTAATAGTTGGTGGCATTGCTTCGAAATTATTAGGAATAAAAAACGTATGGCATATCCATGAAATTTTGCCAGAAAATGGTTTTCAGCTTCGTTTTTTTGGCTGGTTGATTAACCGGTGTAGTAGCAAAGTAATTGCGGTATCAAAAGCAGTATATGAGAATTGGAGCAGCAAGATTAGTGCAGAAAAACTAGTGTTAGTTTACAATGGAATTGATTTTCCAAATTTGAGTAATCAAGCTGATGATTTTAGGGCTTCATTGAAGTTGCCTTCACAAAAAATATTAGTGGGCATGATTGGTCGCGTTAATCATTACAAAGGACAGGGTTATTTTTTAGAAATTGTAGCAGAAATAAATAAACATTCACACAATTGTCATTTTGTGATGGTAGGTGACGCCTTCAAAGGTTATGAATATTTATACGATCAATTATCAGAACAAAAAAGACAGTTGGGAATTGAAGATGTCATCACTGATTTGGGTTATAGAGCCGATATAGATTTGGTAATGCATTCGTTAGATATCTTTGTACTTCCTTCTATTAAGCCAGATCCCTTTCCAACAGTTATTTTAGAGGCAATGGCTGCACAGAAACCAGTGGTAGCAACTAGACAGGGTGGCGCTTGTGAATCAGTTGTACATGCGCTTACTGGTTATTTAGTACCTTTACAAGATCCAGCAACTGTGGCTGCACATATCCTTACGCTTGCTAAAAATGAAAGCCTAAGGAATGAAATGGGTATAGCAGGGCACCAAAGATTCCAAAGTCTTTACTCAATCGAAAACTTTGAAACTAATATTGCTGCTGCATTTGAATCAATAGCGGTATAAATTGCAATGAAAAAAATAATTACAATAGGGATTGACTGCAGAGACTTGCTAAAAGCTACTACTGGTACTAAAACCTATTTGTATGAATTAATAGAGCAATTTAAACAGCTCCCTCCTACAACCGTTCGATTTGTCTATTTGCACGATCCTTTGCCTGTACCAAAAGGGAAATCTTATTTTCATAAATTTTTAGAACACTTCTTTTTCTTCACTTGGAAACAAATTGTTTTACCGGTTAAGGCTTATTTTAATGGTTGTGACATCGTTTTTTGTACAGATTATTTTCTTCCGCTTATCAAGCTGCGATTTAAAACTGTAGTAGTATTTCATGATGCTTTTTTTTGGGAATACCCCACTCACTACAATAAAATATGGTTGCAACTTTTTCATCTTATTGCAGTAAGAGGAGCGAAAAAATCAAGCAGAATTATTGTACCTTCCAACTACTCGCTTAGTACCATTTCAAAATATCTTAAGCTGCCAAAAGAACGTTTTAGGGTAGTGTATGAAGCAGGAAAAACACTAGAAGAAAAAACACAAGGGCAAGAAAGTGATTTAATTAAAGGGCTAAATGGACATCCCTACTTTTTACATGTAGGAGCATTTAACAAACATAAAAATCTAGTTCGATTAATTGAAGCATTTGCATTAGTAATAAAAGCAAATCCCCAACAATCAATTTATTTAATTCTTGCCGGCCAAGCAGGAGGATCTGTTTTTAGTGATGATAGCTCTGCCATTAAAGAAACTATTAAAAAATATGAATTAACAAGCAATGTGATATTATCCGGGTATATCAGCAATGAGGATTTAGTAAGTCTTTATAAAAATGCCTTGGTCTATGTTTTCCCTTCCTTTAATGAGGGCTTTGGTTTGCCTGCACTCGAAGCAATGAATTTTCAACTGCCTGTGATTGCTGCCAACAATACTTGTTTACCTGAAATATGTAAAGAAGGCGCTATTTATTTTGATCCATTTAACGCCTCAGAAATGGCGACTCAAATGGGTTTGCTTCTAAACAATGAATCGGAAAGAAAACGAATCATTGAAAAGCAAAAGTCGATAATAGTAAATTATGATTGGAGAAATTCTGCCAATGAGATTGTGCAAGTGTTTACAGAAATCACTAATCACAAAAACTAATACTGAGAACTTGACTTAAAAAATCCCTGATTTTTAGCAGTGTTAGTTCTAAAATATAATTTTTTTGAGCACTGAATAGTTTTTTAGCTATTACATTAGAGTTGGTTTTACAGAAAAACTGATTTGTTGTTATTTTCGACAGATTACCATTCGCCACCTTTTATTTCTACCCAAAAAAATAATTGGATTTAATTTTCCAAAAACCACCCCTAATTAGCTTCTTTTTTACTCCTTTACAGGCTATACTAGAGCCTTTAAATTAAAACAGTAGGTGCAGCCATAGGTGGGATAAATTGATTAAATTGCAAATTCTTGAACTTTCAACCCTAATGAACCAAAGAATCATTCTCCGACTTCACGAAAAACGAAGAATCATTGATGCGTTTTTATTAGTATTTTCTTTTGAGATGGTACAGGTTTTTCCTATTGGATTACTAGAAAACCCCATTCAAAACTCAATACTTTTAATTGCAGTATTAATACTTTCCTGGTTCATTGCTGCATCTAATACCAAACTTTACAAGGATAGGATTTCTAATAAATATGTTGAAGAAATTGTATATGTTTTTAATACATTGACCATACAGTTTGTTTTAATCGCTGCCTTCTTATACGCTTACAATAAAAAAATAGCTCTTCCGCTCATTTTTCTGATTTACTTGCTGATTGTTTTTGGAGTGATTCAACTTTCTATCAAATACTTGATCAGAAAAAAAATCCATTACGATTACTTGCACGATAGTTCGATGTTGCAAAAACTTTTAATTGTAGGCTCGGCCGAAACTACACAAAACTTAAACCAGACCATTAAAGCGAATTTTTATTACGGGTACAATTGCATCGGATATTTAAGTGAAGAAGACAGAAAATTAACTGATGTAAATTATTTAGGCCATCCTGATGAGCTCGCGGAGGTTTTAAAAAAATACCAAGTAGAAAAAGTAATTGTGGCTTTACCTTCATTGAGTGAGTCACTGATCCGCTATTTCTTAGAAACCTGTGATGCCCATGGTATCAAGACTTTCATTGTACCGAACTATTACCAATACACTTCCACTTCTTTTGAGATCAATCAGATTGGATTGATTCCAGTGATTAACTTAAGGGCATTGCCATTGGATAAATCTGAAAATAAGTTTTTAAAAAGAGCCTTCGATATTATTTTCAGTTCTTTATTTCTATTATTTATTGGATCTTGGTTATTCCCTTTAATGGCAATACTGATTAAATTAAATTCTAAGGGGCCTGTATTTTTTAAACAAGAGAGATGGGGTATCAATAATAAAAAAATGAATTGTTATAAATTCAGAACCATGTATCATCAAAAGGCTGGAGAAAAAGAATTTGTACAAGCCACCAAAAATGATCCTCGCGTAACTTCTGTTGGAAAGTGGCTTAGAAGTTTAAGTATTGATGAAACGCCTCAGTTTTGGAATGTGCTGATCAATAATATGTCAGTCGTTGGGCCAAGACCGCATGTTACACCGCAGAACTTAGAGTACAGTGAAAAAATTGAAAGCTACCGACTGCGTCACGAGGTTAAGCCAGGATTAACAGGATGGGCACAAGTAAATGGAGCAAGAGGAGAAACGCCCGATATTGAACATATGCAAGCCAGAGTAAATTATGACCTGTACTATATTCATCAATGGAACTTTTGGCTCGACATTCAAATAGTACTGCAAACCATTGTTAATGTTTTTAAAGTGGATAAACATGCGTATTAAAAAATTACTGATATTTTTCTTTGTCACATTGTTGGTAAACCAAAATTTGTCTTCACAAATTATTTGGGAAGACAACCGTTCGATGATCTATCCTTTTTTAGATAGAATGGCTGATAAGGGAATGATTGAATTAAATGATGTAGTGCAGCCAATCAGTCACCAGCAAATTATTAGTTGCTTAGACTCCTTACGAAAAAAGTCAACACAACTTTCATCATTAGAACAAAAAGAATTAGATTTTTATTGGAGAGAATTTCAAAGTCCATTAGACTATATTGATTCCACTAATCAGCGATTGAGGATTTTAAAAAAAGATTTTAATCAACGTTTACGTGGTGCTACGGTAGGAAATAAAAAATTTTACCTACAAATAGATCCGATAAGTGGTGCTAAGGTTATTGAAGGAACGAAAGAAACAGTTACACAATACGGTTCAGGTATTGATGTAAAAGGATTTGCAGGAAAACGCCTTTCCTTTCAATTTAATTGGAGAGATATAACAGAAACAGGAAGGGGAATTGATTTCGCGAAAACAGGTAATGCAGAACCAGGAATGGTTAGAAAAGATAACGCCCTTAACTCTTCATTAAATTACAGCAATTTTAAAGGAGCGATAGGATATCAATTTAAATACGGCAGCATTTCAGTCGGACAGGATCAACTCACTTTTGGATATGGCAATCATGGACGTATTGTGCTTTCTGATAAATCACCCTCTTATCCTTACGTTCGCTTAGATCTTCACCCTATTTCTTGGTTACATTTTAACTATGCCCATACTTGGTTGCAATCGAATGTAATTGATAGTTCAAGATCCAATTATTTAGGCAATACGATTTATGGAGGTATGCAACATTTTTATATGCCTAAGTTTATGGTAATCCATTCAATGCAGATAATTCCGGGAAAAGGATTTAGTGTAAGCTTGGGAGAATCGGTTATTTATAATGGCCAGCTTTATGCACCTTACCTTATTCCATTAATGTACTTTAAGGCGCTCGATAATTACAATAGTATGGGAGACAATAATCAAGCGAGTGCCAATAGTCAAATTTTTGGACAAATCAGCGTGCGCAACTTGGTGCCTAGGGCTCATTTATATGGAACCTTGTTTATAGATGAGTTAAGGATTAGTAAGATCTTCGACAAAAATAAAAGGCGGAATCAATTAGGATATACCTTGGGCATTGAAAAACAGGACTTCCCTTTTACCAATGCAAGTGTGGGTATTGAATATACCAGAGTAAATCCTTTCGTTTATGAAAATTTTATCGGTTCGCAAAGGTATACGCATGCAAAATATAATTTAGGCGATTGGATGGGTAATAATTTTGACAGGTTCACCATTTTCTTTACTTACAAACCCAAGCCTAGACTACTAATCAACGGTAGAGGCGAATGGATCAGAAAGGGTGGATCAGGCACCTTAAATCAGCAGTATTTTGCGGAGCCACAACCCGCATTTTTATATGATCAACAGTGGAAATCGGCGGAATTTTTTATACAAGCAAGATATGAAATGATCCACCATGTGTATTTAACGGCAAATTATGCTGTAAGGCATCAGTCATTTTATACCAATACCCCTTCTTTCATGACTCAACAAACCCAAATTGGCTTTAATTTAGGATGGTAAAAGACAATTAAAGTTTAATTTCACTTTTTTTAAAGGAACTCATTATGCGAAAACACTTATTCTATCTATTTATATTGCTACTAAGCGTTAACGTTGGTATTGCCCAATTTAAAAAACCAAGTAATTCTTCTGGTTTTAATATTAACACTGTTGGTGAATCACAATTATTTCAACTATGGCGCAATGCGAATAGCATGGGGATGCCTGAGGCGGAAATTCTTAAATTATTTACCCAAATGGGGGTGAATGGTAGCCAATACCTTCAACTCAAAAAGAGATTTGACAAAAAAGTAGAAGAGACCAGTGAATCTGATTTAGAAGAAGAGGCAGAAGACTTAAATGCGATGGGATCTGATACGAGTATGATTAAACAAATGCCTCTTAGAAAAAATTCTCCCATCTTCGGGATGCGTTTTTTCTCCAATCCTAAAAACACCTTTACTCCGAATATTAAATTAGCTGCTCCTCAAAATTATATTTTGGGCCCAGATGATCAATTACAATTGATTTTAACAGGTGTTAATGAAAGTACTCAATTGCTAAAAATAAATGCGGATGGATTTATCAATATCAAATACGCTGGTATCATCACCCTAGGTGGATTAACTTTAGAGGCTGCAAAAAATCAGATGATCAGAAAAATGCAGTCGGTATACCCTAATTTAAGAACAGGTAAAACTACTTTAACTGTTCTACTGAGTAAATACAGGACTATCCGAGTATCAGTAGCTGGAGAAGCTTACCGTCCGGGTAACTATCAAATACCTGGGATATCTACCATATTTAATTTGTTGTATTTAACAGGAGGACCAACTGAGAAAGGTACTTTGCGTAATATTCAATTGATAAGAAACAATAAGAAAATTGCGACGATTGATTTTTACCAATTTTTATTACAAGGTAGTTTTGAAAACGATATTCGATTAGAAGATCAGGATGTAATTTATTTTCCATTCTATCAAAAGCATGTGTACTTAGCAGGCGCAGTAAAAAGGCCCGCCATTTATGAATTAACTCAAAGCGATGTACTGTCTAGCTTGCTAGATATGGCAGGCGGCTTTGGAGATACTGCTTACAAAGAGCGAGTAAAAATATTTCAATTGGGCACTGAGCAAAGAACCATGCGAGATATTAGTAAGACAGATTTTATAAGTTATCTTCCTCAGAATGGGGATTCTATTCAGGTAGATAAAATCAATGAAACCTATGCCAACAAAGTTTATATCAATGGGGCAATAGTGATGCCGGGCAACTATGAATTGACCAATGAACTGAGTTTAAAAAAATTAATTGAAAAAGCTGGAGGTGTTAAAGAAACCGCTTTTTTAACCAGAGGGTATATCAACCGCATTAATAACAGTTTTGAAAAACAATTAATCAGTTTTGACCTTACTGAGCTACAAAATAGAAAAGAATTAGATATCCTTCTTACCAAAAATGATTCTGTTTTTATTCCTACAGCAGAAAGTTTACGTGAATCAATGATGGTTGAAATTGAAGGTGCTGTAAAAAAACCTGGTGCCTATGAATTTAGAGAAGGAATGAAGATTGAGGATGCCTTGCTACTAGCTGGTGGATTAACCAATAACGCCGATTTTAAGAAGATAATTGTATTAAGACTTCCAAAAAATACTGCAGACACCATTGCTACCAAAGTATTAGATGAATACACACTTTCTGTAACGCCTAACTTAAAAAGCAAAGATTCCCTTTTTAGTTTGCGTGCAAAAGATAAAATTATAGTTGCTTCTTTTTTAAACAATCAATCAGTTGGTAATGTAAAAATTGCTGGAGAAATTCTTTATCCAGGAAATTATCCTATTGAAGATAGAGAAGAGACAGCGATGGATATTTTAAAAAGAGCTGGCGGACTTACTCCTTTTGGAAATATGGCTCAAATAAAGATTTATAGATCTGGAATTTTAGTAGGCTTAAATTTTGGAGAAAATAATTATCGCATTTCAGCTAATGACAGTTTGTATATTCCAAAAACAGAGCCGCTGGTGGAAGTGAGTGGTGCAGTATCTAATCAGCAGTTTGTGCTTTATAGTTCTAACAAATTAAAGTATTATATTTCAACTGCAGGTGGAATTACCAACAAGGCATCACTAAAAAAATCATACGTTCAATATGCCAACGGGCTGAATAAAAGAACGAAGCGGTTTTTATTTTTCCGTTCTTACCCAACCATCAAACCAGGATCAAAGATAGTGGTACCGGCGGTAGAAAGCAGTATGGCTAAATTAATTTCCACCAATAATGTCTCAGCTATTTTAACTTCTTTGACTGCATTGATCAGTTTAATTGTTTTATTAAAAAAGTAGAAAATGATTTCTAACAAAGAAAATAATCAACCCTTAGAACAAGAAGAAATACCCTATACTTTCAGGCTACCCATTATCAATATTGCAAAATCATTGTTGCAGTCAGCCAAAGAAAATTCTAAAAAAATTATAGGGATTGCCATTTTAGGAGGACTGCTTGGATTGTTGGTTGCGTACTTAAAACCAGTAACCTATCAAGCAGAAATTAATTTCTTTGTAGAAGATAGCAAAGCAGGTGGAAGCTCTTTAATGTCGATGGTGGCTGGTCAATTTGGATTAGATGTAGGATCCTTGTCAGGAGGAAATGGAGTACTTGGAGGTGACAATGTATTGGAATTATCTAAGAGTAAACAATTGCTTCAAAAAGCTATGATGAGTAGCTCTTTTCCTACTGTTGGAAAAGATAGTAGCTATAGTTTGGCAGATAAGTATGCCGATGTAATGAAGTGGAAAGAAAAATGGAAGAAGAGCAAGGATGTTGGGTATGAAGTATCCTTTGCTGTTGGCAAAACAAATTATACTAGAGTAGAAGATAGTCTTATACAAGTGATGATGAAAAGAATTGTAGAAAAAGAATTGGCTGTAAGTAAACCAGATAAAAAATTAGGATTTTATACTATTCAGTTAGAAACTAGAAATGAATTATTAAGCAAATTAATCAGTCAAAAAATACTAGGGACTACTACTAATTTTTATATTGATGGTAAAACTGTTAGACTAAGAAAAAATTTAGATCGTCTACAGAAAAGAGTAGACAGTTTAGGGAAGATGGTAAATGAAAAAACTCTTGCCGCTGCTTATTCAAATTTAGATATTATGATTGATGCCAATCAGGCGATGGCTCAATCAAATGCAAGTGCAGAGATAAAGTCGAAAGATAAAACCATGGCGAATATTGTTTACGGCGAGTTATTAAAAAATTTAGAAGTAGCTAAAACATCCTTAATTCAAGAAACTCCTTCCATTATTGTAGTAGATGAAACTAAGCTTCCCATAAAAAATGAATTGAAATGGTATTGGGCAATTTTTTGGGGAGGATTTTTTGGTGGTGTTGTCGGTCTATTTTTGTTTAACAAAAGAAAGCTAGCGTAACTAGAGATTACTGGAAAATTTGCAGTAAAGTTTTCCGATGATGAAGGCTTTTTTTTTAAATTAATTCCTTGCGGTTTTTCTTCTAAAATCTAAACGATAATTACAATATATCTGGCCTTGGAAAGTAATGTAATCTAATCCATTTTTGAAGTAGTTAGAACCATCTGCACTAAAATCTTCATACTCCATATACCACCATTGGTAATTAAGAGTTCTCATCATCGATAGCCCGCCTCCAAAAAGAAAGTTTTTATATTGTCTATCTACTTTAAAATTACAGATGGCATCTACCCAATGACGTCTAAAATCTTTAATGCGGTCAAAGGTGTAATAATAAAAATCATTGTTGTGTATTCGTCGTTCTACTTGGAGCGCAATTCTATTGATACCATGATTCCATGCTATTTCCATCAACTGACTATTACCTCCAGGGCCAAGACCCGAGCCAATTACTTTTCCATTGTTGGTGTATCCCTGACGAACAAAATCTCCTAGATACCAACTTTTAACATCATTGATTAAGCTAGCTCTATTTAGACTTAACTGTGTAAATTCTAAACCAAGTTCAATATTGGAACGATGAGCTCGTAAAGGAAATAATTTTCTAAAGCCGGCAACGAAAGCAGTTGGTACGGTTAGTTCATCCATAAAAAACAATGGCACCATTGGTTTATCATTTCTTCCGAACTCAGCATATATTTCTGCCTTTTCTTTTTCCATTTGATATCGAACGAAAATGCTTCCCAACATTTGTTTACGATTCGCTTTTTCAGCAGCAGTGGTTTTAATTCCGAAAAAACCAAATAAGGGTAAATAGTCAAGAGGTGATTTAGCATCCGCCTGATATAAATAAGCCATTTTAGAAAATCCAATATGCAAGCCCTTTAAGAAAGTGGGCTGCAAACTTAGCATCATTCCAC
>Ga0209550_10002141_pt1 | contig 18996 bp, 17 predicted proteins | sample LauGreSuBDMM15SN_2_FD_187567 | JGI IMG/M metagenome (GOLD analysis project Ga0209550, IMG submission 187567) | Freshwater lake microbial communities from Lake Michigan, USA - Su13.BD.MM15.SN (SPAdes) (version 5) | ecosystem: Environmental > Aquatic > Freshwater > Lake | place: Lake Michigan...
CCGCTGTTCGCTGGAACGCACGCTGCACGGGGTGGATGTGATGACCTCGATCCTGAAATCGGGCGAGACGGGGCAGTTTATCACCCTGACCACGACCTGCACCCGCCCCGCAGCGCTTGGCATAGCCGAAGCCCGCGCGCTTTTGGCTTAGCGAAACTGGGGGGCCGCTTGGCCCCCCGCCGTTTCTTGCCACGCCCCATCCGATCGGGCCAAGGCTATGGATGCCCCGCTTGCGCTTGATTGCGGCGCAAAAGCCGTCATAAGGCGAGAGATCACCTGCGGGATGCCCCATGACCGACACGCGCAAGATTCCGACCCATGAGATCACCTATGCCCGTCTGCGGGATATGATCCTGTTTGGTTTGCTGGAACCCGGCGCGCCCGTCACCATTCAGGGGTTGATCAACGATCTGGGCGCGGGCATGACCCCCGTGCGCGAGGCGTTGCGGCGCTTGGCGGCAGAGGGGGCCTTGTTGCCGCAGGGCAACAGACGGGTGACAGTGCCGCGCGTCAATTTGGCCCTTTTGGATCAGATCGCTTTTGCCCGTTTGACCATCGAACCGCACTTGGCAGAACTGGCAGCCGCCCACCTGACCCCCGCCTTAATCGCACGGCTCGAGGCTTTGGATGCCCAAGTGGATGCCGCCATCCGCGCGGGCGACATCACCGCCTATCTGCAAAGCAACCACGCTTTCCACTTCGCCCTGTACGAGGCGTCGAACGCCCCCGTTTTGGTCGATATGGCGCGCTCGCTTTGGTTGCGCTTTGGGCCGTCGCTGCGCATTGTCGTGGCGCGGGGCGGGGCCTTGGCTTTGCCTGACCAGCACGGGTTGGCCCTGTCTGCCATGCGGGCGGGCGATGGTGCAGGCTTGGCGCGGGCTTTGCGGGACGACATTTTGCAAGGGGTCGATCAGGTGCGCACGGCCCTTGCGCGGGGCGAGGTTTAGCGGCCTTTAGGGCTCTTCGAAAAATTTGATCAAATTTCTTGAAGCTCTCTGCTTTTGACTTTAAGCTGACGCCAAAGGGCGTATTGCGCCTGCCAGCACAAGGGTCGCGCTATGAATAAGATCACCAACCATATGCCCACAGCCGAACTGCAAGCGCTGGACGCGGCCCATCATATGCACCCGTTCACCGACAATTCCGCCCTTGCCAAAAAGGGCGCGCGCATCATGAAATCGGCCAAGGGCGTGTGGCTCACCGACACCGAAGGCCACCGCATCATCGACGGAATGGCGGGCTTGTGGTGCGTCAACATCGGCTATGGCCGCAAGGAACTGGCCGCTGCCGCCGCAGCCCAAATGGAAGAGCTATCCTATTACAACACCTTCTTCCAAACCAGCCATATCCCCGCCATAGCCCTTGCCGCCAAGATTGCCGAGGTGGCCCCCGGTGATCTGAACCATGTTTTCTTTGCAGGCTCTGGCTCTGAGGCCAACGACACCAACATCCGCATGGTGCGCCGCTATTGGGACATCAAGGGCCAGCCCGAAAAGCGCATCCTGATCGCACGGACCAATGGCTACCACGGGTCGACCATGGGCGGCGGGTCTTTGGGTGGCATGTCGGGCATCCATGCCCATGGCGGCAAGATCGCGGGCATTGTGCACATTGGCGAACCCAACTGGTGGGAGCAGGGCGGCGATATGACGCCCGAAGACTTTGGCCTGCTGCGCGCCCGCGAGTTGGAAACCATGATCCTGCAATTGGGCGTTGAAAACGTCGCGGCCTTTATCGGTGAACCGGTGCAGGGTGCGGGCGGGGTGATCATTCCCCCGTCAACCTATTGGCCCGAAATTCAGCGCATCGTCGACAAATATGGCATCCTCTTGATTGCTGATGAGGTCATCACCGGCTTTGGCCGCACCGGCAACTGGTTTGGCAGCGAAACCTTTGGCATCAAGCCCCATATCATGACCATCGCCAAGGGCCTGTCCTCGGGCTACCAGCCCATCGGCGGGTCGATTGTCTGCGACGAAGTGGCCGAGGTGATGGGATCAGCCGGTGATTTCAATCACGGCTACACTTATTCCGGCCATCCGGTCGCTGCGGCCGTGGCCTTGGAAAACATCCGCATCCTGCAAGAAGAGCATATCGTGGAACACGTGCGCGATGTGGCCCACCCCTATCTTGCAGCCAAGTGGCAGGCCCTAACCGACCATCCCTTGGTCGGCGAGGCGAAGTTGGTGGGCCTGATGGGCTCTCTTGCGTTGACGCCCAACAAGGCCACCCGCGCCAAGTTTGCGTCGGACACCGGCACAGTCGGCTATCGCTGCCGCGAGCGGTGCTTTGCCAATGATCTGATCATGCGCCACGTTGGCGACCGTATGATCATCTCGCCCCCCTTGGTGATCACGCCCGATGAAATCGACATCCTGATCGCCCGCGCCACCAAATCGCTGGACGAATGCTATGCGGGTCTGAAGGCTGACGGGATGATGAAATCGGCTTGAAGCCCCACGCCCGTGCCGGAGACGGGCCAGCCCGTGTCGGCACTGGGCAAGCGGCGGGCCATGCGCTGATCTACCAAGCGGCATGATGACCATTTCAACCCTGCGTCAAACCCGCCCCGCCCTAGCGGCATTTTTTGTTATGGGGATTTTGTGGGGCAGTTTTTCTGCTGATTTGCCCGACATCAAAACCATGCTTGCGGTTGATGAAAGCCGCCTTGGCTTTTTGATGTTTCTAACCCCCTTGGCGGCGATGCTTGCCATGCGGGCAGCCCCTTGGATGAGCGAACAGCTGGGGCGATCTGTTTTGGGGGTGACCACGGTCTGCATGGCTTTGGCCTTTATCCTTCCGGGGCAAACGGGCGTTTGGTATCTGTTCCCCTTAGCCATGCTGGTCTGCGGGGCCACCACGGGGGCGGTGGATGTTCTAATGAATGCCCGCGTTTCGGCGATGGAAGTGGCGCAGGGTCGGCCTTTGATGAACCTGTGCCACGCCGCCTATTCCTTTGGCTATGCCGGAGGGGCTTTGGGCACGGGCGCGCTGCGGTCGATGGAGGCGTCTCCGGGCGTTGTCATGGCGGTTGCGGCAGCTGTGTCAGCCCTGTTGGCCCTTGCAGCCTTTGAAAAAGACGGAAAGATCGACGGGCTTAACGCGCCGCCCGAAGGGACCAGCGCCAACCTTGGCATGATCCCCGTCATCGGCGGGGCCATCGTGCTGATCGCGTTTATGAGCGAGAATGCCGCGGAAAGCTGGTCTGCCCTGCATATCGAAAAGACATTGAACGGGTCTGCGGCCTTAGGCTCGGCCGGGCCTGCCGTGCTGGCGCTGACGATGGGCATGGCGCGCGTCTTTGGGCATGGGCTGTCGGCCAAGATCAGTGCGCTGCGCTTGCTGCTGACCGGCGCTGCGATTTCCGCCTGCGGGGCCTTGGCCGTGGCTTTGGCCCCGAGCGCCTTTTTTGCTTATGCTGGGTTTATCGTGATGGGCATTGGATCGTCGGTTATTGCCCCCACGGCATTTACACTGGTGGGCACCATGGCCGCCCCCGAAGCCCGCGCCCGCGCTGTGGCGCGTGCCACGATGCTGGGCTATGCGGGGTATTTCGTGGGTCCGCCTCTTGTGGGGATGATTGCGGGCGGTGTGGGCCTACGCTCTGCCTTCGTGTTTACCGCCGCCCTTTTGGGCTTTGTCTGGCTGCTTGCACCCTTGTTGGTGCGGCTTAAGCCAACCCGTTCTGTTTGAAAAACGCCGCTGTTGCATCCAAAAGCCCGTCCAGCATCTGGGGGCCCATTGTTGCATTAAAGGAATGGTCCATATCGGTGATCCACACCTGTTGCTTGCCCTTGTGTGCGGCCAGAAAGCGATCAGCGGCATGGGGCAGCACGGCGGTATCGGCCAGCCCGTGGGCGACGAACAAGGGGCCGGAATAGCGGCTAATTTCCTCGGCAGGTTTCACGGTGACCATCCCGTCGAAATAGCTTTGCTTCAGCGCAATGGTCTTCTCATGCACCCTGATTTGCAGCGCCTGACCGCCCGTTTTCAATCCTGCGGCTATAACATCCGCGCCCAATAGGCCGCCTATGCTTTCGACCGGGTCAGCCACCGCAGCCCACAGGGCGGTGGCCAAGGGCCACTGGCTGCGCGCGGCCACGCAAGCGGCGACCAAGCCGCCTTGGCTCCACCCCAGCAAAGCCGCACGCCCGCCTTGCACGCGCGGTTCATGCGAAAGCACCTGCAAAGCGGCCAGCGCGTCGGCAATTTGGCCTTCATAGGTCGTGTCGGCAAAATCGCCTTCTGACGTGCCGCTGCCGCGACAATCGATCCGCAAGGATGCCAACCCCTGCTGCGCCATGCGGCGGGCAGAGCGCGAGAACACACCTTCGCCCGTGCCCGTCACAGCCATTTCATCGCGCGATCCGGTGAAACCATGCACCATCAAAACCACGGGGGCAGGGGCCCCTTGCGGCAGACACAGGGTGCCCGTGACGCGCTGGCCTAGCACAGGAAAGTGCAGCAGGGTTTCGATCATTCCCAACGGCCTTCGAACCCTTCGGGCACCAGAACATGCTCCCGCGAAAAGTCGCGCGCGTGTTGCACACCGCACAGGGCCATGGTGATGTCGATTTCCTTTTGGATCACTTGCAACGCACTGGTCACACCCGCTTGCCCCATGGCCCCAAGACCATAAAGATAACTGCGCCCGATGAAGGTTGATTTGGCCCCCATCGCCAAGGCTTTCAGCACATCTTGGCCCGATCGGATGCCGCCATCCAGATAAACCTCCATCTGGTCGCCCACGGCGCGCACCACTTGCGGCAGGCTGCAGATGGTGGAAAGTGCGCCGTCCAATTGCCGCCCGCCGTGGTTGGAAACAAGGATAGCATCCGCCCCGACATCCAAAGCCATTCGGGCGTCTTCGGCATCGAGAATGCCCTTTAAAATCAGCTTGCCGCCCCATTTGTCGCGCAGCTTGCGCACCTTGCCCCAATCCAGCTCTGGGTCGTAATTCTCGTTCGACCAAGCGTTCAGATCGCGCAAACTGACCACGCCTTTGGCGTGGCCCACCACATTGCGAAAGGTGCGCCGTTTGGTGGTGGCCATGCCCAAAGACCATGCCGGATGCAGCGCCATATCCAACAGGTTGCGCGGTGTCATGCGGGGCGGGGCGGTCAGGCCGTTTTTGATGTCTTTGTGGCGCTGGCCCAGAATTTGCAGATCAAGCGTTAGCACCAAAGCGTCACATCCGGCGTTGCGGGCGCGCTCGATCAAGCCATCGACGAAATCTTCATCGCGCATCACGTAAAGCTGAAACCAAAAGGGGGCTGTGGTGTGGGCTGCGATATCTTCGATGGAACAGATGGCAAAGGTGGAAAGGGTAAAGGGCACGCCAAAGGCTTCGGCGGCGCGGGCGGCTTTGATCTCGCCATCGGCGGATTGCATTCCGGCTGACCCTACCGGAGACAGGGCCACGGGCATAGCAATCTTGCGCCCCATCATCGTGGTCTGGGTCGTGCGCCCCGACAGGTCGCGCGCCACTCTTTGACGCAGGCGGATTTTGTGAAAATCACTGCTGTTTTCGCCGAACGTTTGTTCGGTATAAGACCCGCTTTCGCAATAGTCCCAAAACATCTTGGGCACTTTGCGGCGGTGTATTTGCTTGAGGTCTTCGATACAGGTGATGATGGGCATAAGATCCTCGGGCGTGATTTGCCGTTAGTTTAACGCCCTCGTGCGGGAAGGACAGGGGCAAAGCGGCCCTAGTCCAGCCTTTCCACCCGCCCAATCAAAGCGGCTTGGCCGTGGCGCAAGCCAGAGGCGTCGGTCACTGTCCATAAGATCGTCTCAGCAATGCGAAAGCGCCGGCCTGTGGCGGAAATGCGAATGCCTTGGTAGTCGCTGACAAAGCCTTTAGCCGCTGCCTGTGCCAGATAGGCGCTGCGGTCGGTTTGGATGGCGGGATCATCTTGGGCAGAGTGGCGTGAGGGCAGCTTTGTGAACCTGTCCCAGTCCATCTCCCACAGGGTCAAGGCTGCGGGGTTGGCGTAGCGAAAGATCGGGTCATCTTCAGTGCCGTGCGAGACCAAGGGCTGCGACAAGCCCCAAGGATCACCCAAGGCCTTACCCGTCAGGCGTTCGAAACTATCGGCCAAAAGCTTTGCATAGGCGAGGTCGCGCATCAGGCGCGGTGCGCGCCTGCGGCAAGGCTGGCCACAAAGGCCAGAACGTCTGACACAGAACGCCCCTCGCCGATTTGCTTGACGATGGCAGAGCCCACCACACAGCCATCGGCGACCGAGGCGATGCCCTGCGCGGCTTCGGGGGTGTTGATGCCAAAACCCACAATCACGGGCAGTTTGGTCTGCGATTTGATCCGCGCCACTTCGGGGGCAACATCGACAGCAAGGGCCGCCGCAGCGCCGGTGATGCCGGTGATCGAGACGTAGTACACAAACCCCGAGGTGTTTTGCAAAACCTTGGGCAGGCGCTTGTTGTCGGTGGTGGGGGTGGCCAAGCGGATAAAGTTGAGGCCCGCTTTTTGCGCAGGAATGCACAGTTCGGCGTCTTCTTCGGGTGGCAGGTCAACGATGATCAACCCGTCAATTCCCGCCGCTTTCGCTTGGGTCAGAAACAGATCAACGCCGCGCGCATAGATCGGGTTGTAATAGCCCATCAGCACGATGGGGGTGGTGCTGTCAGACGCGCGAAAATCGCGCACCATTTGCAGGGTTTTATCCAGCGTCATCCCGCCTTCTAACGCGCGTTGGCCCGCCAGTTGGATCGTGGGGCCATCAGCCATTGGGTCGGTAAAGGGCAGGCCCAGTTCGATGATGTCGACACCGGCCGCAGGCAAGCCCTTCATCACGGCCAAGGCTGTGGCAACATCAGGGTCGCCCGCCATGATATAGGCCACAAAAGCCTTGCGGTTTTGCGTGGAAAGACGGGCGAAAGTGTCATCGATTCGGGTCATGTCAGCGATCTTTGCCAAAGAAATGTTATGACCGATGTGCACTTGGACGCGGGGAAAAGCAATGGCTTGGCCCTACCCAAGGGCCCTTGGTGCCATTTTTTGGCCTGCAGGGCAGCTTGACGACCTCTGAGCGCCGCCCGCCCTCTTGACCAAGACGCGCCCGCCACCTATGCCGCGAGGGCGCAAAGACGGAGGGTGTCATGGGTTTCAAAATGGGTATCGTGGGTTTGCCGAATGTGGGAAAATCCACCCTTTTCAATGCCTTGACCAGAACAGCTGCAGCGCAAGCTGCCAACTTCCCCTTTTGCACCATCGAACCCAATGTGGGCGAAGTGGCCGTGCCCGATGCGCGGCTGGACAAATTGGCGGAAATTGCCGGATCAAAGCAAATTATTCCAACACGGATGACCTTTGTCGACATCGCTGGCTTGGTGCGCGGCGCGTCTAAGGGCGAGGGTTTGGGCAACCAGTTTTTGGCCAATATCCGCGAATGCGACGCCATTGCCCATGTGCTGCGCTGCTTTGAAGACGGCGATATCACCCATGTCGAAGGCCGAATTGACCCCGTGGCCGATGCCGAGACGATTGAAACCGAACTGATGCTGTCCGATCTGGAATCGATCGAACGCCGCCGTGCGGGTTTGGCGCGCAAGATCAAGGGCGGCGATAAGGAGCTGGTCGATCAAGACCGCCTGTTGGCATTGGCCCAAGTGGCGCTGGAAGCGGGCAAACCTGCCCGCACGGTTCAGGTGGGTGAAGATGATCTGCGCGCCTGGCGCTTGCTGCAACTGCTGACGTCGAAGCCTGTGCTGTATGTCTGCAACGTGGAAGAGGCTTGCGCTGCCAAGGGCAACAGCCAATCCGAACGGGTGGCCGCTATGGCCAAGGCGCAAGGGGCGGCTTCGGTCGTCATCTCGGCCCGGATCGAGGAAGAGATCAGCCAGTTGGCGGCCGACGAGGCCGCGATGTTCTTGGAAGAAATGGGACTGCACGAGGCGGGCTTGGATCGGTTGATCCGCGCGGGCTACGAACTGCTGGGGTTGCAGACCTATTTCACCGTGGGCCCGAAAGAGGCGCGGGCTTGGACGATCTTGAAGGGCACGCTGGCCCCCCAAGCGGCAGGCGTGATCCACGGCGATTTCGAAAAGGGCTTTATCCGGTCGGAAACCATCGGCTACGCCGATTATGTTGCGGGCAATGGCGAGGCGGGGGCCAAGGACGCGGGCAAGTTCCGGGTTGAAGGCAAGACCTATGAGGTCAAGGACGGCGATGTGTTGCACTTCTTGTTCAACGCTTAAAGCCTAAGGCCTGCGGCCGCCGGAAGGCCGGGGGGCGCTGCCCCCCTGGACCCCCCCGGGATATTTGAGCACGTATGAAAGGGCAAAGGGCGTTAGCCCTAGCGTGCGGCTTTTTCGGCGAGCCCAGAAGTGCCTGCGCGTTTTTCGAGTTCGGCCAGCACATCATCCAGCGTCACATCGCGGGCTGCGAGCATGACGAGGAGGTGGTAGAGGACATCTGCCGCTTCGGCCGTTAGCTTCGCCTTGTCGCCCTTCACCGCTTCGATGATGGCTTCGACCGCCTCTTCGCCAAACTTTTCAGCGCATTTTTCAGGGCCTTGGGCCAGCAACTTGGCTGTCCAAGAGCTTTCAGGATCTGCACCTTTGCGGGTGGCGATGGTGGCGGCGAGGCGGGTAAGGGCGTTGGTCATGACAGCCTCATGGGGATGCCAGCGGCCTGCATATGGGCCTTGGCCTGCGCAATCGTGAAGGTGGCGAAGTGGAAGATGGATGCTGCCAGCACGGCGGATGCGCCACCTTGGATCACCCCTTCGACCAGATGGTCCAGCGTGCCAACCCCGCCCGAGGCAATAACGGGCACCCCCACCGCATCGGCGATAGCGCGCGTTAGGGGCAGGTTGTAGCCGCCCTTGGTGCCGTCACGGTCCATCGAGGTGAGCAGGATCTCGCCAGCGCCTTTTGCCGCCACCGTGCGGGCGAATTCCACCGCGTCTATGCCCGTGGCTTTGCGCCCGCCGTGGGTGAAAATCTCCCATCGGCCAGGGGCTACGGTTTTGGCATCTATCGCCACGACGATGCATTGCGACCCAAACCTGTCGGCGGCTTCGGCCACGACATCGGGGTTGGCCACGGCGGCCGAGTTGAAGCTGACCTTATCGGCCCCTGCCAACAGCAAGGCGCGCACATCGTGGTGGCTGCGCACGCCGCCGCCCACGGTGAGGGGCATGAAGCATTGCTCGGCGGTGCGGGTGACCAAATCGAACATGGTGCCGCGGTTTTCATGGGTGGCGTGGATGTCTAAAAAGCACAGCTCATCCGCACCTGCGGCGTCATAGGCGCGCGCAGCTTCGACCGGATCGCCCGCGTCGATCAGATTGGTGAAGTTCACCCCTTTGACCACGCGGCCATCGGCGACATCAAGGCAGGGGATGAGGCGGGTTTTGAGCATGGAGCCCTTATAGAGGCAAGGCGGGGCAGGGCAAAGCCCCTACGCTTGTTTCAGCGCGTGCAGGGCGGCTGCCAGATCAATGGCGCCGTCGTAAAGAGCGCGGCCCGAAATGGCCCCCGCGATGCAGCCCGTGTCGCGCAGCGCCAACAGGTCGGCCATGGTGCTAACCCCGCCCGAGGCGATGACGGGAATAGAAACAGCGCGCGACAGCGCCTCGGTCGCTTCGATGTTGGGGCCTTGCATCGCCCCGTCGCGGTCGATGTCGGTGTAGATCAGGGCGGCCACGCCTGCGTCTTCAAAGCTGCGCGCAAGATCGGTGGCTTGGACGTTGGTTTCCGTGGCCCAACCTTTGGTGGCGACAAAGCCCTTGCGCGCGTCGATGCCAACGGCGACTTGGCCCGGAAAAGCGCGGGCAGCTTGGCGCACGAGATCGGGATTTTCCACAGCGACCGTTCCCAAGATCACACGGGCAAGGCCCTTGGTCAGCCACATCTCAATCGTGGCCATATCGCGGATGCCGCCGCCCAATTGGCAGGGCACGTTCACGCCGGCCAAGATCGCCTCGACCGCTGCGGCGTTCACGGGCGTGCCGGCGAAGGCACCGTTCAGGTCCACCAGATGCAGCCACGCGCAGCCTGCGTCCACGAACTTGGCGGCTTGGGCGGCAGGGTCGTCGCCAAAGACGGTGGCGGCAGACATCTCGCCGCGCAACAGGCGTACACAGTGGCCGTCTTTCAGATCAATGGCGGGGTAAAGGATCATGGCGGCACTCCGAAACGTGGGGCGGGTTTAGGCGCAAGCGGTGCACAGAGCAAGAGTGGTCAAAGCCCTTTTGGATAGGTGGACAGATACAGCCACTTTTGGGATAACGCCTGAAAATAGGAGCAGACGATGAAAAAACTGATTCTTTCGACGATGGCTATTCTTTGCGCGGGCGTGGCTTTTGCTGACCCTGTGGAAGGTGTTTGGCAAACCAACGCCAATGACAACGGCGGCTATGCCTATGTGCAAATCGCGCCCTGTGGCGACAAGATGTGCGGCACGATCATCAAGGCGTTTGACGGCGCTGGGGCCGAGCAAAGTGGCGGCGATGTGGGCAAGGCCATCATCAGCGGCATGACCTTGGCGGCTGAGGGCAGCTTTACCGACGGCCAGTTGACGGCTCCGGGGGGTGATAGCGTCTATTCCGCCTCGATGAAGGCGGATGGCGACACGTTGAAGGTGAAGGTCTGCCCGTCTTTGTGCAAGACACTCAGCTGGTCCAAGGTTGCGGGCTGAGACTAGGCCTTAGCGTCGCTTTAGGGCTTCCAAGACAAAAAGTTGGCGATCAGGCGCAAGCCGGTCGCCTGACTTTTTTCTGGGTGAAACTGTGTGCCAACCATTGTGTCCCGGCCAATGATGGCGGTGACTTGCCCTGCATAGCCCACATGGGCCAAGCGTTGCGCGGGATCGCGCACCTTGAAATGATATGAATGCACGAAATAGGCGTGATCGCCGGTCTGAAGGCCCGCCAGCACGGGGTGCTCATGGTCGATCACCAGATCGTTCCAGCCCATATGCGGCACTTTCAGGGCCTTTTCTTGCGGGGTGATCTTGATCACTTCGCCCGCAATCCAGCCAAAGCCTTGGGTGTCTTCGTATTCGCGGCCCCATGAGGCCATCATCTGCATCCCCACACAGATGCCCAAGAACGGGCGCGCTTTGACGGTGACGGCCTCTTCAATCGCCTCAAACAGCCCGCCGTAACTGCCAAGGGCGCGCCTGCAAGACGGAAAGGCCCCATCCCCCGGCAGAACGATGCGGTCGGCGCGGGCCACATCTTCGGGGCGCGAGGAGACGAGAACGCTTCCCGCACCCGTCTCGATCGCCATGCGCTGAAAGGCTTTTTGCGCCGAATGCAAATTGCCGCTGTCGTAATCGACCAGAACCGTCAGGCTCATAACGTGCCTTTGGTGGAGGGCAGCGCATCATTGCGCGGGTCTTTTTCAACGGCCATCCGCAAAGATTTCGCTACAGCTTTAAAGGCCGCTTCCGCGATGTGGTGACTGTTCAAGCCGTGCTTTTTGTCGATATGCAGCGTGATGCCGCCATGGGTCGCCAAGGCTTGAAAGAACTCGCGCACCAACTCGCTATCAAACCTGCCGATCTTGGGCGTGGGGAAATCCAGATTGCAGATCAGATAGGGGCGGGCCGACAAATCCAGCGCGCAGGCGATTTGCGCGTCATCCATCGCAAGGGCGAAATGCCCATAGCGGCGGATGCCCTTTTTGTCGCCCAAGGCTTTGCTGAGCGCTTGGCCCAAGGCAATGCCCACATCTTCGACCGTGTGGTGATCATCGATGTGCAGATCGCCTTTGGCGGTGATGGTCATGTCGATCAGCGAATGCTTGGCCAATTGGTCCAGCATATGGTCAAAAAACCCCACGCCGGTGGAGATTTTGGCGCTTCCTGTGCCATCGAGGGAAATCGAGACGGAAATCGCTGTCTCAGACGTTGTGCGGGTTACAGTGGCGTCGCGCATCGGGGGCTCCCAAGGTTTGGGGTCTTATAGGGCGATTGGGCTTTGGATTGAAGGGGGGCTTTTGGTGCATGGCGGGGGTGGGCTGAAAAGCCGTCGTAGGCCAAGATGTTGGGGAAGGGTATGGTAAACCCTCCCAAAAGCAAAAGGGCCAGCCCTGCGGCTGACCCTGTTTGTTGGAGCGGGCGAAGGGATTCGAACCCTCGACCCTAACCTTGGCAAGGTTATGCTCTACCCCTGAGCTACGCCCGCACTCCGTGGCGGTTTACTACCGCGTGTCTTGGGCGGGGGCAAGCGGGTTTGTGAAGGGAATTTGTCAGTGCGATGAAAAACCTGCACCAACAGGATCATCGGCGCGAACACCCCAAACGCAAAGCGGCACCCGAAGGTGCCGCTTAAGCTGGCGATTGGAGCGGGCGAAGGGATTCGAACCCTCGACCCTAACCTTGGCAAGGTTATGCTCTACCCCTGAGCTACGCCCGCACTCCGTCGCTGGCGGTGAGATAGACAAGCACCGGCGGGGCTGCAAGGGGGAAAGTGACACCCTTCTGGCATTTGCGCCCCGTCTTTTGGTCTATTCAAACTCGATCAGCAGATCCTTCGCTTCGATCTGGCTGCCCGCGTGCACGTAAAGCGCCTTGATCGTGCCTGCGCGGTCGGCGTGGATGCCGGTTTCCATCTTCATCGCTTCAATCGTCAGCATCAGATCACCGGCATTGACCTTTTGGCCCACCGTGACCCCAACCGACGCAATTGATCCCGGCATGGGTGCGCCGATATGGGCGGCGTTGCCCTCGCTGGCTTTCGGTTTGGCGGCGGTTTTGCTTTTGATCGCACGGTTGGGCACGCGGATGACGCGCGGTTGGCCGTTCAGTTCAAAGAACACCCGAACATCACCTTCGTCAGTCGTATCACCCACGGCTTGCAAACGGATCTCAAGCGTTTTGCCCGAGTCGATTTCGGCCGAGATTTCCTCGCCCGCTTCCATGCCGTAAAAGAAAGTTTTGGTCGGCAGCACCCGCACGGGGCCATAGGCTTGGTGGCGGGTGATGTAATCAAGGAAGACTTTGGGATACATCAGGTAGCCGTTCAAATCTTCATCATCGATCTTATAGCCGCCCAGATCTTTGATCAGCTTGGCGCGGGTGGCCTCTAGATCGACAGCGGGCAGGTTCTTACCGGGCCGTTCGGTCAGCGGCACGTCGCCTTTTAGCACTTTTTTCTGAATGCCCACGGGCCAGCCACCATGGGGCTGGCCGATGTTGCCCTTTAGCATATCGGCCACCGAATCTGGGAAGGCCACATCAACGGCAGGGTCTTCGACCTGCGCGCGGGTCAGGCCTTGGGCCACCATCATAAGGGCCATATCGCCCACGACTTTGGACGAGGGCGTGACTTTGACAATATCGCCAAACATTTGGTTGGCATCGGCATAGGCTTGGGCCACTTCATGCCAGCGATCTTCTAGCCCCAAGCTTCGGGCTTGGGCCTTAAGGTTGGTGAATTGACCGCCGGGCATTTCGTGCAGGTAGACTTCTGAAGCAGGCGCTGGCAGCCCGCTTTCAAACGCCGCATATTGGCCGCGCACCGCTTCCCAATAGTTGGAAATCTCGCGGATGGCGGCGATGTCCAACCCGGTGTCGCGGTCGGTGTGGCGCAGGGCTTCCACGATCGCGCCCAAGCAGGGCTGCGACGTGCCGCCCGAAAACGCATCCATCGCGGCATCCACAGCGTCCACGCCCGCATCGCAAGCGGCAAGGATCGTGGCAGCTGCAGCGCCCGATGTGTCATGGGTGTGGAAGTGGATGGGCAGGCCCACCTCTTGCTTTAGGGTCTTGACCAGTTGGCGCGCAGCGGCAGGCTTCAACAGCCCCGCCATGTCCTTTAGCCCCAACACATGGGCCCCTGCGGCTTTGAGGTCCTTGGCCAGATCGACGTAGTATTTGAGATTATACTTGGCGCGGTTCGGGTCCAGCATATCGCCGGTATAGCACAGCGTGCCTTCGCAGACCTTGTTCGCCTCTAGCACGGCATCCATCGCCACGCGCATATTTTCCACCCAGTTCAGGCTGTCAAACACACGAAAGACATCCACGCCCGAAGTTGCCGCTTGGGCCACAAAGGAGCGCACCACATTGTCGGGATAGTTGGTATAGCCCACCCCGTTAGAGGCGCGCAGCAGCATCTGCGTCATTAAATTGGGCATCACGGCGCGCAGGTCGCGCAAGCGTTGCCACGGGCATTCCTGCAAGAAACGGTAGGCCACATCGAATGTCGCCCCGCCCCAGCATTCGACGCTGAAAAGTTGGCTTAGGTTGGCCGCATAGGCGGGCGCCACCTTGATCATGTCGAACGACCGCATCCGCGTGGCAAGCAGGGATTGGTGGCCGTCGCGCATCGTGGTGTCGGTGATCAGCACCTTTTTCTGCTTCAGCATCCAATCGGCCACGGCTTGCGGGCCTTTTTGTTCCAGCAGGTTGCGCGTGCCCATCAGGGCTTCAGCCCCGACCTTGGGCTTTGGGGCGCGGGCCTTGCGGGCCTCGGCCGCGGGCTTGGGGCGGCCTGCGGTTTCAGGATGCCCGTTGACCGTGATGTCGGCGATGTAGGTCAGGATTTTGGTGGCGCGGTCTTGGCGCTTTTTAAAGGTGAACAGCTCGGGCGTCGTGTCGATAAACTTGGTGGTGTAGGAATAATCAAGGAATGTCGGGTGCTTTAGCAGGTTGATGACAAACTCGATATTGGTCGACACGCCCCTGATGCGAAACTCGGACAAAGCGCGGTCCATGCGGGTGATGGCGGCTTGCGGGGTTTGCGCCCAAGCGGTGACTTTCACCAAAAGGGAATCGTAATAGCGCGTGATCACCGATCCTGCATAGGCCGTGCCGCCATCAAGGCGAATGCCATTGCCCGTGGCCGAACGGTACGCCGTAAGGCGGCCATAATCGGGGATGAAGTTGTTTTGCGGGTCTTCGGTAGTAACACGGCATTGTAAAGCATGGCCGGTCAATCGCACTTCGGATTGCGAGGGCACGCCCGTGGCTTCGGCCAAGCTTTTGCCTTCAGCAATCAGGATTTGTGCCTGAACGATGTCGATGCCTGTCACCTGTTCGGTGACGGTATGTTCGACCTGCACGCGGGGGTTCACTTCGATGAAATAGAACTTGGACGTGTCCATATCCATCAGGAATTCAACCGTGCCCGCGCATTCATAGCCCACATGGGCGCAGATGCGGCGGCCTAAGTCGCAGACCTCGGCGCGTTGCGCTTCGGTTAGGTAGGGGGCAGGGGCGCGTTCGACCACTTTTTGGTTGCGGCGTTGCACGGTGCAGTCGCGTTCATACAGGTGGTAAATCTCGCCATGCTTGTCGCCCAGAATTTGCACTTCCACGTGCCGCGCGCGCAGGATCATCTTTTCCAGATAGCCCTCGCCATTGCCAAAGGCGGCTTCGGCCTCGCGCCGGCCTTCCAGCACTTTGGTTTCCAACTCATCCGGCCCTAGAACAGGCCGCATCCCGCGCCCACCGCCGCCCCATGAGGCTTTGAGCATCAAAGGATAACCCACCGCCGCCGCTTCGGCCTTGATGGCTGTAAAGTCGTTGCCCAAAACTTCGGTGGCCGGAATAACCGGTACGCCCGCGGCCATAGCCACGCGCCGCGCACTGGCCTTATCGCCCAAGGCGCGCATGGTTTCGGCCTTGGGGCCGATAAACGTGATGCCGTTTTGATCGCAAGCATCGACCAGATCGGGGTTTTCCGACAAAAGCCCGTAGCCCGGATGGATGGCATCAGCGCCTGAATCCTTGGCCACCCGAATGATCTCGGCAATCGACAGGTAAGCCCCCACGGGGGACAGGCCCTCACCGATCAGATAGGCCTCATCCGCTTTGAAGCGGTGCAGCGACAGCTTGTCTTCTTCGGCATAGACAGCGACGGTCTTTTTGCCCAGTTCATTGGCAGCGCGCATCACGCGGATGGCAATTTCGCCCCGGTTGGCGATCAAGATCTTTTTAAATTCGGTCATGGCGGCCCCTTGGTGCCTGCGGGGAAGGCCGCAGAATTGACCATTCATCCTATAAGTGCTGCGGTGCAGCGCAAGGGGCTGTTTTGGGGTTTTGGCCAAGAATTCGGCAAATGAAAGGCTTGTGCAAAAGATTTGTGCAAATAGCGGGAATGTATACAAAAGTATGCTGCTTTTGGCCGATTTCAACCGGCCAAAAGCAAGACTTTGGGCTTATTCCCCCTTGGGAACCATGCGGCTCACCAAGGGCACCTCGTCCAGCAGGAACGAGAAGGCAAAGGCCACAAGCCCCATCGCGGCGGCGATCCAATAGATTGGATGAATGGCGTTGATCACGGCATCGGCCACCAGCGCTTTCATCTCGGGTGACAGCTGCGCGATCATCTGCGGGCCCAATTGCGCCCCGCCACCCAGCTGGGCCGAGGCCTCGCCCAAACCGGTGACCAGACGCACCGAGAACAGCGCCCCAAAGGCCGCAACCCCCAAAGCCCCGCCGCTTTGGCGCAGCAAAATGCCCGCAGCGGTGGCCGTGCCCAAAGCTTGGCGCGGCACGGCGTTTTGAACGGCGGTGGTCAGCACCGGAAAGATGCAGCCCATGCCAAGCCCCACCAGCACCAGCTGCGCGCTAAACAGCACCATGCCGGTTTGCGCATTAATCTGTGTCAGGCTCACCATCCCCAGCGTCAGCAGCCCCGTGCCCAAATGCGTCAGGATTTTATACTTGCCCGTCTTGCCCATATAAATACCCGCAAGCGTTGATGCGGCCACGATCCCCAAGGTCAGGGGGATCAGTTGCAGGCCCGACCCCGTGGGTGTCGATCCTTCGGCGATTTGCAAATAGAGGGGCAAGAAGGTGATGGCGCCAAACAGGCTGGCCCCCACGGCAAAGCCCAAGATCGATGTGACCCAGAACACATTCAGCTTAAATAGCGACAAGGGCAGGATCGGCTCTTCGGCGCGCTGCTCTATTTTCACAAAGGCCACAAATGCCCCGATCGTCAGGGCTGCCAAGGCCGCAGAGGTTGTTGATGCCCAATCAAAACTGCGCCCGCCAAGGCTGGTCAGCAAGGTTAACGCGCCAAGGCCAAGGGTCAGGGTGATGGCCCCCCACCAGTCGATCTTATGGCTAACGCGTGTGCCGCGTGGCTTGAAGCTGGCGGCAAAGCCCACAAGGGCCAGCAGGCCCAAGGGCACGTTGATGAGGAAAATCCAGTGCCAGTTGGCCTGTTCGGTCAACCAACCGCCCGCCAAAGGCCCCAAGATCGACGAGGTGGAAAAGACCGCCGCAAAGACGCCTTGAATTTTGCCCCGATCGCGCGGGGGCACCGCATCGCCCACCACCGACAGCGCCAGAACAAACAACCCGCCGCCGCCCAAGCCCTGAATGCCGCGTGAGATGATCAGGAAGGTCATCGAATTGGCGACCCCACACAGGATCGATCCCAAGATAAAGATGCCGACTGACACAAAGATCGTGTTCCGCCGCCCAAAAAGATCGCCCAGCTTGCCATAAAGCGGGGCCACGATGGTCGAGGTTAGGATATAGGCCGTCACCACCCAAGACAGATGCTCGACCCCGCCAAGGCTTGCCACAATCGTGGGCAAGGCAGTCGACACGATGCTTTGATCCAGCGCGGCCAAGAACAGCAACAGGCCGATTGACAGGATGACAAGGCGCAGCGAGCCTGTCTCGGACGGGGCAGGGGCACCGCTGGGCGCTTGGGACATGGTCGGCTCCTATTGGGTTGGGGCCAGCCTTAGGGCAGGTGGAATTCTATGTCAACCGCACGGAATTGCGCTTGTCATATACTTGACACACGCAAGGAATTGCCCCTAATCACCCCATGTCACACGCGCCCCCGAATGATCGCATCAAAGCCAACTTGCAAGCCCAAGGCCATGCGGTCGAGGTGGCCGAAGCTTTGCTGTCGCTGGATGCCGATCATTTCCACTTTGTGCGCCGTGTGATGAAGGGCGATGTGCCCCAAAGCCTGATGGACGAACTGAACGCCGGGCTAGAGGTCACCCAGTTTCACGCCCTCTCTGCCATTCTGCGCATTCGCGGCGGCTATGCCCGCCCGCCATCTGAGGCGACCGTGGGTTTGCTGGCCGAGGAATTGGCCCTTGACCCCTCTCGTGCCAGCCGGATCGCCGCCGATCTGGTGGATCGCGGATTGCTGCAGCGCACGGTCAGCCAAGAAGATGGCCGCAGGTCGGTTCTGGTGCCCACCGATGCCGCTTGGGCCTTGATGGAGGCGTTTTTGGATGCCAAATGGCAGCGCACCATTCGGCTGTTTGCCCAATGGTCTGCTGAAGACATCGTGACCTTCGCCCGCCTGTTTGGCCGCTACACCGAAGGCATGCGCGAACAATATCCCGCAGCGGCGCAAGGATGAAACTGGGGATTTTCCGCCCGTCAAGATGGCTGGGCCAATAGCCCCCCTTGCGAGGTTTCGCGCCCCACCTACCGAATGTTGTGGCAGCGCCAGAACAGAAGCGGAACATGGCTTTCCATTTTACCCAGTTCACGCTAGGGTCGGGCGCATGACCGACTCTGACGATCCATTTGACGCCATTCCCCTGTCGCGCCGCGCGCTATCGGCGCGGCCTGCACCCTATCTGGATGATCTGAACCCCGCCCAACGCGAAGCGGTTGAAGCATTGGATGGCCCCGTGCTGATGCTGGCAGGCGCAGGCACGGGCAAAACCAAGGCGCTGATCGCGCGGATTGTGCATTTGCTGGCCATGGGCAAGGCGCGGCCCAACGAAATTCTGTCTGTGACCTTCACCAACAAAGCCGCGCGCGAGATGAAACTGCGCATTGGCCGCATTATGGGCGAGGCGGCAGAGGGCATCGCGTGGATGGGCACCTTCCACTCGCTGTCGGTCAAGATATTGCGCCGCCATGCGGAATTGGTGGGGCTGAAGTCAAACTTCACCATTCTGGACACCGACGACCAAATCCGCCTGATGAAGCAACTGATCGCCGCCGCCAATATCGACGAAAAGCGCTGGCCCGCGCGGCTTTTGGCAAGCCTGATCGACAGTTGGAAAAACCGCGCGCTGCGGCCCGAT
>Ga0209550_10002142_pt1 | contig 18994 bp, 20 predicted proteins | sample LauGreSuBDMM15SN_2_FD_187567 | JGI IMG/M metagenome (GOLD analysis project Ga0209550, IMG submission 187567) | Freshwater lake microbial communities from Lake Michigan, USA - Su13.BD.MM15.SN (SPAdes) (version 5) | ecosystem: Environmental > Aquatic > Freshwater > Lake | place: Lake Michigan...
CCATGAAAAGTGCGTGGATTTGAAGAAGTTGACTTCCATGACCTGCTTGAGCATGGCGTAGCGAGCCATACAGAGAAGATAATAGGAGGCCGTGTTCCTATCGTCAAATGCATAGGGATTGTTTTTTCGGTTCTCCTGTATTTTTGATCGGTACTTTGTCATCGGGAAGTCTTCAAAGGACATGGGGATATAGACGGTTCGCGACTCCAGCCAGGAAGGCCGCATACTCTTTAGAAGATCGAGGGACTTGGGCTCACAATAGACGACAAGATTCTGCTCGACGGACATGGTTGCACGGGCATTCACCAGATAATGTTCCATAGGGCGATCCTTGATTGACTGTGAAGCATCGGGCATCTGTGTGAGATCGAAATAGGCGGTGACGACTGTCCAGTTCGTTGGGATCGGTCTCTCAGGCCAGAAGGTGGATCCGAAACGGAGAACACCAGTACCGGACCAATGGCCGCAGTCTGTGATATCGAGCTTCTCTGCAGCGGGGATTCGGAACCAGAAGTTATCCCGCATCTCTTTGAAGTACCAGATGTCGTCGCATATCACGAACCCCTGGTAGTTCTTCGCCTTCAGCCATTCATAGAACTCGTATTCGCGCCTTCCCTCGTGGGGATCTATATCGAGAAAGATAAAGGCGGAACCGAGCAGCTTCTCGGACCAGCTCTCACGACCCAGGCTCTCCATCAGATTGTCCGTGTTGTATTTGATGTTGGGTACTTGGGCGAGAGGATATTGATGCTCCAGGTCGAATGAATATACAGTATTTGTCAAGGAACCGGATGAAAGAGCAAGTGAAGACGCCCCGCGATGTGTGCCGATATCGAAAATGTCGCGATTCTGGAACTGTGAGGAGATCCAGTTCAGAAACTTGTAGTGCTGGCCTGTAGGACTCTTGAACTCCTCCCAGTTGATGGCTGTCCCAGGATATTTTGCTTCGAGATACTCCAGATTAACTTTCTGGATCAAATGCTTCATTCTTAGTATTCTGAAGGGTTGACACTTTAGACCACGCCTAAACATTCTGTCACCACGTTAGTCAGAGAATGTCGGGCCCATCCGTACAAGAAGTAAGTAACTATCTCAAAAAGACATTCACCATGGAGAAATTCCAGAGTGGTGCAGGGGCCAGTTATCCTACGGGTATTGGTTCTACAAACTCCTCGAGCGTGATGCCGATTCCAGGGACAACGGCTCAAAATATCCGAGTGGCGGACGATGAGCCCCCTAGCACGGCTAAGAAGCCTCTCGGCACAATCACAACGCTCCTGGATCTTACAAATCGTGATCTACAGGAAAACGATCTCTTTCCTCTCAACACTGATATTACATGGTTCACACGCGACACGGAACGCCGTGTTCTCGCCTTCACGCCCTCTATCCAGGAAATACCTTTGCGCGGCCCAGGAGCCTTCGGCCAGCGTTTCTCGTTTGATGTAGGATCTCTTCTTGTGGGTGATCTCCTGTTTGGAACTGCCCTACAAATACGTCTGGGCCACTGGCTTGATCCGCAGACCCAACTCCTTTTACAAGCAGGAAAGATCACCTATGATAACTCTGGAACAGCATGGGAGTATGCGAATAGTCTCGGGACAGCCATCATCCAACAGGCGGAACTGGAGATTGACGGAAAAACGGTCGAGACGATTGACGGGGACTTTATAAATGTCTTTAGCACCCTCTTTGCAGATTACAATCAACAGGTTGGACTCGCTTATGACCATCACGGGCGTCTTCCTAGGACAACACTCATGGCTGAACAAGCTCCGCGCCTCTTTCCTACAGAGGGGGGGACGCTAAACTGTATTCTGCCCTTTTTCTACATGCGCTCCCAAAGGAAGGATAGTCTACCGATGATTGCCATTCGTGAAGGTCTCGTGAAGATCCATATTACGCTGCGCCCCTTTGAAGAATGTGTGCGACAACTGCGTGGCTACCGTGATTCCTGTACGGCAACGCCTCTGGCCACTACAATCGCCTTTCATCAAGGTGCTACGGCTCGCACGGTAGATACTGTTGCAAACCCACCCGGATTCCGGTTCATACAGCTTCTTACGCAGGGTGCAATTGTGAATGGGGCCTTTCGTCAGCGGATGCTGCGTAGCCCTTTTGAGATTCTACATCGTGAAGTCCAGACGTTCTATTTCGAGGAGCCCTTGAAATATACGATTGGAAGTGTAGAAGACGCGGTTCGTATCCAGTTACCTTTGGAGGCGAATCATCCTTTAGAGGAAATCATTTGGTTTGTGCGTCGTAAGGGCGTCAGCGATAATAATGCCTGGACGAACTATTCATCTGTTCTTGACGCAGAATGGAATCCAAGGGCGGTAAAGCCGATGCTCCAGAAGGCGATGATCCAGGCGAATGGGGTCACAATCTGTGATGCGGATGAACTGTATTATAGGCAACTGATAAGTTCGGCACATAAGGGGGGTATGGCGGCGTTCTCGAACTTCATATACGGCTATCCGTTTGCAAAACATCCTGGGGAACATCAACCGAGTGGATCCTTCAACGCAAGTCGTGTTACGTTACGTCTTGTCTTGGATGTGAAGGCCCCTCCTGGAGCTCTGTGGGAAGTGAAAGTATTCTGTATAGGGATCAACTGGTTGCGTTTTGAGAACGGTTTGGCGAATCCTATGTTTGAGGATTAGTTCTTGGCTATAAATAGAAGTATAATGGCAACGAATACCAAAAACTATTTTATGAATCTTGCATCCGCAATCACAGGGAGTGACGGGTTTCAGATGAGTTCCACCGAGGTCACATCAAGCATGGTGTTTATTGCTATTGCATTCACCTACATGCTTCTCTATAGCTACGGCGCGGCCAGTCTTTCTTACAACTACAATGTGTACGTAGGAAACACCGGTGGTATTGCATGGGTCTACTCGATTCTTTGCTTCATCTTTAGCAGCTTTTATTACCCATTTTACGCTATATTCCTGAGTCCTTCACTTGGAAAGGCGCCAAGCTCGGGACAAGCTAATATAACTAACGTGTCTCAGCAGGGTGGTAAGGCACGCAGACGCTAACGTAATCGTCTCGTCTTACGCCTCGCATTGAAATATTTATCGAACTTGTTCGTGCTGTATCCATATTGAAACAACATGGATTCGGCGGGAATTTTCACCCGTGTGTGGAGTGTAGGATCCGTAATCCCCTTCCAGTGTATTGGATAGAAATACTTCATAGGATAGACATGTACATCGGGGAACTCGTCCTTGAACTTCTTGTAAACGCGTGAAACATAGAGAGGTCCGACGCGCCTCCATGCCTGTCCTTTTGCCTCCCGCTCAGCGTTTGAAACGAGACCGCCGAGTAGCTTCTTTAAGAAGGGATGTTCCTTCTCAGACCCTATGAGTCCGTTTGCAACAAGACGCTTTGTTCCACGCAGTTCCGGCCCCAGATCTCCAAGTTTCTTTGTATGGGCGCGAGTCAGATTCTCCCATCCGAAGAAAACCGCAGCCGCGTTTTTTTCCAGAAATCCCGCGAACTTTTTCGGCTTCATGATCACGGAATCCGCGTCAATATAGATCCCTCCGAACTTGTACAAAACCATGAGGCGAATGATATCAGCGCGACCCGCCGTCTCTTTTTTGAATTTCTTATACTCCCGCTCGAGACCCGGAATGTCATCCCAATCGAGTGTATCGACATTTGATTCCGACCATAGCTTGTATTCATATCCATAGTCTGCGGCGAACTTTCGCACGGTATCCATCCACTCCGTAGGAGGTGCGTTCGTTCCGAGCCATATTTGATGTATTTTTTTCGGGATCCCTCCATCGGCCATCTTCCTATTGTAATAGTAGAATGTTTCTTGGTGTATTGTTGGAATGGTAGCCCAAGGTCGAAGTCCGCGTACCTACCAAGGTCTAAGCATTCCATCTCTGTTGTAAGGAGATGGTAGCGTCCTTGCTGCGAGTTATTTACGGAGGAGTCCAGGATTCCAGACTCCTCTGTCAAAAAGGGCAGCCAAACCCCGCCTTCTTTGTGAAGGCCTTTATCCGCGCTGGAAGATTCACCACCCAATGGACCCGCCTCGATTTCGATACGCTTCCGACACTCGGTAATACATCCGTGATCACTCTCCCCAGAAAAGGCCATCTCATATCACGCCTCTATCTTGTGAGCACCATGCCGGATATTTCCACCAGCCAACAAGCAGCACGCGCTTGGTGTACAGCGAACGGAAAGACTTTCGCGGGCCCCACATTCGGCTGGACGAACTCGGTAGGACACGCCTTACTCCAAAACGCCACAATCGATATTGGAGGCTCACGCGTGGAACAAATCGACGGACGTCTCCTGGAAGTCCTCGACGACTTCTATACGCCTCTCGAGAAAGTCTCTCTCATGGACAAACTTCTCCCAAGAAACTCCTCGAACTTTACGCCAGGTGAGTTTGGTTCTACGGCTCAAACACAGGCCACGACTCCACTCCCCTTTTGGTTCTCTTCAGGTGATGCAGGTACCTTTCTCCCTGTTGATGCTCTCCAAGCTGATACCGTGAAGCTCAGTATCCAGTTCCGCACAGCCGCGACAATCTATACGAGTTCCGCCCAACTAAGTATGGCAGGTGTCACAAATCCAGCGGGCGGCGAAGCCTATTTCCCTATTGCGAGTTCCCCCTTCTATTATTTGGATCCATCAGGCACTCCTGTTACCGGTCTTAACGGTAATCCCACGCAGTCAACTCGTGTGAGCCCTGTGCCAGGTATCAGATCTCCCACCACACAGGCACTCCAGGTTCTCGGTGACACGTATATCATGGCGGAGTACATATATCTTGACCGCCCCGAGGCTAACAGATTCCGTCTCGCCGATATACAGGTGCCAATCCTACAACACTATGCATTTGACCCCGTCGACACGAAAAACTCGGGATCCACCAACTCCTATCTGAAAGTTCCCAATCCTACACGCAATCTCTTCTTTTATGCACAGCGCTATGAAGCACCGTCCTATAATGCCCTCTTCTTATCCACCCGTGATCTCTCAGGCGCTGATGCTCCTATCGCTCCTTGGTGGCCGAATGCGAGCCAAATCGATACAAGAGTTTATAGGGATCTCCAACCGGCCTTTGTTCTCAGGAACTCGGAGCCTCTGCGATCGATTGATCTCATCTATGAAGGAAAACTCTTTCGGTACAGTACCACGACGCCTTCCGTGTTTCGATCCCTTTTACCGATAAAGAAGTCGCCCTGGGTGAATCGATATTACTATAATCTCCCATTTGCACTCGATTCAGGTTTTCTTCCCCCGAGTCAGCCCTGTGGAGAGGCGAATCTGGACAAGATTGTAAACATAAATCTGAAAATAGAGTTGAATCCTTTGGCTGGTTACACGGATGCCGTTCCGCGATTTCTCATCTATACATGGGCGGAAACTTACAATATCTTTCGCGTCTATGGTGGGCGTGGCGGTATGATGTTCGCCTATTAACGCTTCCATATAATATACATCGCGAGCAAGCTCAGTCCAACGAGAACTATAGAACTCGATCGTGTTCTCAATACATACGTAAGTTGCTCCAAGGCTCTCTCAGAATCCTGGAAAATCTTGGAATAGTCAACATGCGCATTCTCAATATCAGACTTGGAAGGGCGTTGATACGCGAGTAGGGGCTGCGTGGTGACAATACGAAACTGATCGGAATAATACACATCAATCGGGCCATGCCTATCAGGGTTCCACGCAATCGCCTTCGTATAGGCGGATACGTTCAACACATAGAAATGGGTCGCGAAGGCACCCTCTATCTCAACCAAGTGCTTCCCGTGAAACTGCGCTGGACCCTTGACGTAGGTGGGGCCACCGAGAAAGATGTCCCAGGCATCCCGTTCCTTCCAAAGAGCTTCTCGGACCGTCGGCCATCTCTCCACAAAATCAGCGGCAGGGGTACAATCATCTTCTATTACGAGGACCCAGGGGAGACCGGCCAACATTGCCTTTCGAGCAATGGCAACATGAGATGCCCCACATCCTCTCCAACCCTCTGTATGTTTTACTGCCGAAAAGCGTTGGGGTACGATACCTGTTCCTGCAAAGGCTTCCCGTGTCGCCTCCCATTTTTCTTTACGTTCATCCAAGTTTATACAAAAACACGGAAGATCGGGCTGCATTCCTATTACTTCGTTACAAACATCTCGCGGACAGAGTCCATGAGAGGGCCACTGGGCATCACCCGTGGCTCCGTTTCCTTTATGATCAAGGGGCGCGTCGTGGGCTTATTGACCTGGAAGGGGAATGTCTTTGCCTGGACCGGCTGATAGGTCTGAAAGGCCGCTGGGAACTCGCCCTTCTTTGGGGCGGATCTAAAGAGCCTATTGATACGATTCTCTTCCGTATCTCTTCGCCATGAAAGATTTGCTTGGTTTGCGAGTTCGTCATCATCCAATATTCTACATGCCTCTTGACTCATCCTATGAGTAGTGTAAATATTCTATTAAGCCCTCTTATTCGCTCCAGTAAAATTGTAACTTTGGGGGCCCTTTATCGATGTTAAGCAAATGACGTCCCTATTGATAGTCGAATCCCCTGCCAAGTGTTCCAAGATCCAAGGCTATCTGGGCCCTGGATGGCGTGTGATTGCAACGATGGGGCATATACGATCCTTGGAGGAGGATCTCGGGGCTGTGGGACTCGATAGGGACTTTGAGCCGAGATTCCAGTGGATCCGAGAGAAATCAAAGGCGATTCAGCAGATCAAAGAGGCGGCGGCGGGAGCCAGTAAGATCTACTTGGCATCGGATGATGATCGTGAAGGAGAGGCCATTTCCTATTCTGTGGCCGTCCTCTTGAAGTTGAACCCGGAAACAACTCCTCGTGCCGTCTTCCGAGAGATCACCGCCACAGCCGTAAAGGCGGCCGTAGCAAATCCTCGGCGTCTTGACATGGCCCGTGTGGAGGCGCAACAGGCCCGGGCCGTTCTTGATATGATGGTGGGCTTCACGATCTCGCCACTTCTTTGGAAGTATGTGGGACCGGCTCTTTCAGCGGGGAGATGCCAAACACCGGCTCTTCGTATCATCTGCGACCAGGAAAAGGCCATTCGTGATTTCACGGCCACTACGGAATGGAAGATCAAGGGGGTATGGAATGGATTCGAGGCGACGATGACGGAGGCCTTGGAGGATGAAGAGTCGGCGACGAACTATTTGGAGAATATCCACGCGGAGGCAGGTGGGATCGTGAGTGAAGCCTCTACGAAGCCAACGACGGAGCAGCCCCCGAAGCCGCTCGTCACGAGTACCTTACAGCAGGAGGCATCCGCTACGATGAGTCTCCAGCCAAAGAGGACAATGCAGATAGCCCAACGTCTCTATGAAGCGGGGCACATCACCTATATGCGTACGGACTCTGCAGTTCTTTCGGAGGAGGCGAGGGCGGCAGCGGAGTTATGGGTCCGTGTGAACTTTGGAGAGGAGTTTCTGGGGCCCGGGGGCAAATCAGGGGGCAAAATCACCCGGAAAAAGGAGGCGGCGCCTAATGCGCAAGAAGCACATGAGCCTCGCAAACAAGTTCGCTCTGCAAATGCGCCCCCTGTTCAGGAGGCGCATGAAGCGATCCGCCCCACGCACGTTAATGTCGCTGATCTCCCTGCCGATGAGGACTGGTCAGCGCCTGATCGCAAACTCTACAAGCTCATTTGGAATCGCGCCGTACAGAGTGTCATGGCGGTGGCACGGGGCGAACAGAGGACGGTGGACTTTCTTGCTACTGGGGATCCCATGGAGTTCGTTTGGAGGGCGAAATGGAAGCGGCAACTGTTTCCTGGATGGCGCAAGATTGGGGCAGCGGCGGCGAACTTGGATGAAGAGGAGGAAGTGGAGACGGAAGACGAGGCGGCATGGAAGATGGCGGAGAAGATTGTGGAGGGGACGAAGTTGAAATGGTCTTCGTTGGAGGCTTTCCCGCATGAATCAAAGCCGGTGGCGCGCTACACGGAGGCAACCTTGGTCCGCGAACTGGAGCGGAAGGGGATTGGTCGGCCAAGTACGTTTGCAGCTCTGGTAGGGACCATCCTCGATAAGGCATACGTGGAGAAGCGGAATAGTCCCGCCCGAGAAGTGGAGTCGAGAAAGATCTCGCTGCCTGCAGTTGGAACGTGGCCCCCAGTGGCTGAGACGGTTATCAAGAAAGTGGGCGAGGAGAAACAGAAGTTGGCCCCTACGGCGCTAGGCCTTTCCGTTCTGGAGTTCTGTGTGAGGGAGTTTACGACTCTGTTCGACTACGATTTCACGAAGAAGATGGAGACTCGCCTGGATTCTGTGGCGGAAGGAGCGGAGCCGTGGAAGGAGCTCTGTAGGGATACTTGGAGTTCCTATAAGGATAAGTATGCTGGTCTGAAGAGCGGGGAGTCGACGGCGGTTGCTGCACCGTCGAGGCAGCGCGAATTCCCGGGAGGGATCAAGGGGGTTCAGAGCAAGAAGGGGCCCCTATTACTCAAGGAGCACGCGAACAAGGATGAAACGGTCTTCTATGGTTGGCCAGACGGGGTCAGTTTCCAGGATATTACAGCTGAGCAAGTGGCGGCATTTATCGCGTCGAAGACGGCTGCTCCGACTCTCGGTGAGTATCAAGGGAATCCGATGGTGAAGAAGTCGGGACCCTATGGAGTCTATGTGGTATGTAATGGTGTGAATGTGCCGTGGTTGGAAGGTGATACTGAAGAGACGCTTCGTGCAAAGTTTGTGACAAAGGGTGGTGGGGCGAGCCACGCTCTTGGGGACTTTGAATTCCGCACGGGTCAGTACGGACCCTATATGTTCAAGAAGACTCTCATGGGCAAGTCGCGGAAGTTCGTGGGGCTTCCATCGGGTGTAGATCCAAAGGCACTCACCTTGGAGGCGGCCACCAAGATTTACCAGACGGGTCTCCAATCGAAAGCGAAGGCGGCCACCTTTGGAAAGAAAAAGGCCAACTAATAGGATGGATCGGGGCAAAACCAGAAAAAGAAAGATATTCAACGTTCCGACGTATGTGATAAACATGAAGGAACGCGTGGATCGTTGGAAGCGTTTTACACAGCAACCGCTCGTCCATAACTTGAAGCATCTTAAACAGTTTAGTGCCGTGAACGGGAAGAAGCTCGACTACATGAAGGATCGGAGGATCTCTGTGCGAACACGGCTGAACATTTTTCGCAACTATCGGCGCAGCCATCACGAGGTTGCGACCTTGGGGGCAGTGGGCTGTTCTCTCAGTCATATTGCAATCTGGAAGAAGTTTTTGGCCTCAGGTGCAAAACACTGTCTAATCTTAGAAGATGATGTTATTCTTACCGAATCCACTTTTGATCATATAGACCGGCTTTTTACTAAGTTGCCGGCTGATTGGGGTGTCTGGGTACTTGGATATTATAAGGCGAATCTGATCTATCAACCCTATCACGTCAAGCCTTGGAACCAGGTTTATAAATTCACTGCGACACATGCGTATTTGATCACGCGGGAAGCCGCGAAGAAACTTCTGGCAGATGCTCTTCCCGTTGAGAGTCATGTTGACCATTATATTGGTGATGTTGGTATGGTAAGTAACATGCTGGTATTGGAGCACCCGGATATTAACATTGAGTATTTCCAAAAGGAGAAGATTCTCAACTCTGCTACAACGACCATTGATTCCAACACGTCGCAGCATAAGAAGGATGGTTGCCCAGTCTGTAAGACACCAGATGACATTTCGCAGATTTACAAGGGGCCTTTGAAGAAGATGCGAAGTGGGTTACGTGTACAGGGTCTAGTGCGGGATGAACAGGATAAGGAGATCTTGACATTGAAGCGGGGGGCTACGCGGAAGAAATGATGCGTTTAATATCTATATCTGGAGTATTAAAAATGTTCTCGATATGGTAGAATGTCGGTTGAATCAAGTCCTTCGGACAGTCGACGAAGCAGTACAGACGTATCTGGCGTAAAAGTTAAGAAATTCATGAATGGGTGGACGAAGGAGCAGGAGGTCCTGATGGCCGAATGGTCCGATATTGCCGCGTGTTATCGGTGGCTACATGACAAGGCCGAGAAGAAATTTACCGTGTCGAACATGAACATTACCATCCCTGTGATTATCCTATCGACGCTCACAGGAGCAGCCAACTTTGCCGTGGGCAGTATCGTCCCTGCAGATAACCGCGCGGCACAACAATACGTGGGTGTATCTTTGGGGGCCCTATCGATCTTTGCAGGGATTCTTACGACCTTGGGGAACTTTTTCCAGTATGCCCAGAAGTCCGAGTCGCATCGCGTCTGTAGTATTGCGTGGGGGAAATTCCAGCGGTTGGTACAAGTCGAGCTGGCGATCAGCCCTATGGATCGTATCGAGGCTATGGATTTCTTGAAGATTTGCCGTCAAGATCTCGATAGACTTATCGAACAGTCTCCTGGGATTCCCGAAGATGTGATCAAGGCGTTTGAGACCGAGTTCGACGAACTTAATGAACTGAAACGACCTGATATCTGTCATGGTCTGGAACACACGAAGGTCTTTGATGCGTCCAAGGTCAGGCTGGCGAAAGTGGCGGCGGATGCCATGTTACATTTGCGCTACAAGAAGAATATTCTGTCACAGGCTGTTATCCCTGAACTGGAAAAGAAAATCCAGGACGAGTTGAATACGAGGTTGGAACAGAGGATCAAGGAGCTCATGCATGTACCCTCGGCTGAAAGTGATTCCACGAGTATTGTCAATCTGGAGACGGATTGGAGGGCCTTGCTAGTAAAAAAGAAGTATCTACATACTCCTGAGATAGGGACGCCATCAGGGCCGGCGCCCGTTGTTGTAGCAGTTTCTCCTCCTTCAGCACTATATCCTCCTTCGGTTGTTGTATCTCCTGCAGCGAGTTTGATAGGTCCTCCTATGATGATTTCTCCTAGCGCGGATGCTTACACATCTCCAAGCATGCCAGAGATTTCAGTAGACGGTGAATCTGAACCAGAACCAGAAGTAGTTCGCTTGAATATCGTAGGAACGGATGGGCCTCCATCGACAAGTTCTAACTCGGTTGTTTCAGAACTACCAGAACCCACACCCGCTGTACGCCCCGTTGTGAGTTTCGACTAGATGAAGGTGAGCGGCTGCCCCTTGTCTACAATGTCGTTCTCGAAGGGAGTATTGAGAACCCTCCTCTTGAGTCTCTTCATGGTTTTCACGAGGCGCGTCGTTATGTCGATATCAGGATATACACCACGGTAACCCTGCTGCGGTACCGTGAGTGAGTCCAACTTCTGAAGGAGCACCGAGCGAAAGTTATTGTTGTGTCTCACCAAGTTGAGGTAGCGTGGCTTGAAGAAGAGGGCGAACATCTTTATAGCGAGCTTGTAGCGGTCGTTCGGTGTCCATATGTAGCTAAGTTTCAGAAGATATTCCTTTACTGTCTCGGTGGTAGTTAGCGTGTCATGTCTCTCTACAGAGGCATGGTCCATCTTTTTGGAGAGGCGGTCACAAGGAGGAAGACAGCGGTTAAGTTGGATCCTGGACTCATAGTCGAGTCTAGGGAAGATGTACACACGAATGACGTCGAGAGGGATTTCGTCAAGCACCGTAGGACGTTGCTTGACGAAGCCGAAGGCTGGATTGAAGGGTCTAGGCTCGAACATTTCAGGGGGAACGCAGTGGCTTATAAAAAAGATGTGGCCCCTGCCCCCTTCAATTTTTATTTAAGAGCATCCAGGCGCTCTTCGATCTTCTTCAACATCTTCAAGATGGGTTCAAGAGCGCTGAGTGAATCTTTGTGATAGTATCTTGCGTCAAGGGTGCCGAATGATGGACTTGGATGCGTCATGTGGACCTTTTTCTGATCGACTATCGCTTGAATGTCCTTTAGAGGGCTTTGGATGCACCCCATACGCGCTTCATCCCCTCCAAAGGCAGTGGAGGGTTCAAACTTCTCTTTCTCCATCTTGGCAAGCTTCTCCTTTTCAAACTGGAGATGCTCCTCTAGACGAACGAGCCTGCTGCGTGATACTGCAATAAGGATATCAAGGTCAGACATGGTGCTAAAAAAGGCCCCAGGCCACCCACACCTTCAATTTTAAAAAAAGCAGCGACAACCGCTTCACAGATCAGCCATCATCCTTTCTAAAGAGTTCATCTCGGGACTATGAGCATCGCGGACTCTTGTTACGAACTTAATGGCCTTTCGAAGTATTTTTTCTTCGTAACTATCATCTGCAAACTGCAGTTGATGCTGAAGTTCTTGAATAAGTAGATCATACTGGACAGGTAAAGGGTCTCCTTCCACACCTACCAGATTACCATGTTCATCGATGTATAAACCTATATTTTCACGTATCTCTGGATCATTTATTATTTCAGCTATAAGTTTAAAGTCTTTAGCTTTCCTTTTAGCCTTCTTGTGCCTTCTTGTTGCACTTTCATTAAGAACCGTTCTTACCATGCGTGTATTGTTCACTGAATCTCTGCGGCTTCTAGGGCTGAAAAAAATACCCTTTCGAGGGTCATCATTTTCTCTTATTCTTGAAACCATAGATCTACCCTTGGTTCTTAGCTTTCTAGTAGAAGTTTCCTTCACCATACTGTTATAATGTGAGATTTTGCTCAGCCGGGTCTTAGATAAACCTTTGAAGCAGCACTTTCATCTCCTCGTTTCCGCAGTAGAGATATTCCTTGTAGCGCTTTGCATCGACCCTGTTCAAGAGGACCTTCATCATCTCGACACAGTGACGCTTACACGCCCAGCTCATAGCCCTGTTCAGAGAATCCTGGTCTGCCCTCTCAGCCAGGAACTTGATGACTTCCATGTCCCTGTTATGAGTTGCCGCTAACTCCAAGGCCGATAGACACGAATACCTAGCGTTGACATCGGCACCATGGTAGCACATCTCTTTTACAAGTTTTGTGAAACCGTCACTGGCTGCAAGCATCAAGGGGGTCCAGCCCTCGTTATCTCCCCCGAGGTCTGCACCAGCCTGAACGAGAAGTGTTGCAACGCCTTCACGTTTATCTAGACAGGCATTATACAAGGCTGTCTTTCCCTTCTTGTTTTTAAAGTTGATATCTGCTCCAGCGTTAATCAACTCCACCATGATGTTAGTACACCCTCCCAGTGCCGCTACAAATAGGGGAGTCCGTCCGTAGCCCCAGTCCGTGACAGCGTTCACATCGGCACCGCGCTGAATGAGCTCCGTTACAACATCCAGGTATCCATTCCTGGAGGCGTCGATGAGCGGAGTGAAGTTAATACCATCCCTCACCTCCAAGTCAGCTCCTGCATCACAGAGCATCTTGACGATGTTGAGGGACCCACTATAGGCTGCCCTACCAAGAGGAGAACTCAAACGATTACACTCGTTTGGGTCTGCCCCATGATCTAAGAGCATTTTGACCATAGCCTCGTTTCCTTGCATGACCGCCGTGATGAGACAGGTGGAGCCATCATCTGTGGGGATACACTTGGCCCCTTTGTCGAGAAGCATCTTGGCAATCGTGCAGTGCTTATAGTAGCAGGCAAGGGAGAGGGCTGTAGAGCCACCGTGCATCTTAACGTCAAGCTTGGGGGTCCGTTTCAGGAGCCAAGCCACCCGCTCTGTATTCCCCTTCATAGAGTTGTACATGAGGGGAGTCATCCCTTGAGCTCCACACTTGTTCTTCATGGCGTCCCAGATCTGTTCATCCCACCAGAAGGCCTTGTTGGTCTGGAGCACGTTATTGACGTTGTAGCCTTCGTTGGCGAGGCACGTGATGACGCGGAAGAGGGTGTCTTCATCTGTAGGCTGAAGTACGGTTGGCATTGTGGTAAGTGCAGCGGTTGATAAAAAAGGGCTGGCCCTGCACCACCTTCAATTTTTAATCCAACCAGTTGGTCTGTTGTGATTCACGAGCAGGCTCATACCGCAACCGCTTTATCATGGCGTATATCTGTGGATCCCTCATCTTGATGAAGTCCTCCGTTGGTCCCACGATGTCACACTTGCGCGGATCCGCTCCCATCGACATGAGATAAGTTACTATCTCCAAATCTCGGCTCACACAGGCAGTCATGAGTGCAGAGCCACCCCACATGTCCGTGTGGTTGACGTCAACACCCCTCTCGCAGATGAGCTTCACCAGTCCGAGGTTGTGGGATTTGGCGGCATACATGATGGGAGCTGTGCCGTTAGTTGTCTGGGCGCGTGGGTTGGCACCACGGGAGAGAAGCTCTTCAACAATATTGTACTGCCGCTGTAGGCAGGCATGCATGAGAGGAGTCATATCATGCACATCCGCGCAATCAACAAGAGCACCTGCGTCACACAGTTCAATCACACTTGCCAGAATGCCGCTTATAGCTGCAGAGAAGAGGGCGGACTGTCCATCGGCTCGGACATAGTTCACATCGGCCCCTGCAGCACACAAGGCTCTCACAGTCTCTGAGCAGCCCCCGCCAGCAGCTATAAATAGAGGGGTCGACTCGTGTGTGTTTACAAGATTGACCTTGGCCCCGCGACGAAGAAGCTGTCGAACGATGTAGATCATACCCTTTCTAGCGGCATGGAAGAGAGGGGTTTCCGTGAAGTTGTCGAGAGTATTCACATCTGCCCCTGCATCACAGAGCATTTGTACCATTTGATAATCAGCGCGCTTCACTGCTATTGCAAGGGCTGTCTTGCCATCTCTGTCCTTCTCCTCCAGGTTCATGAAAGTGGTGAGCCATCCAACAAGATTGTAGCGGTTATTGCTGGTGGCCAGAATGAGGCAGGTGTTCCCGTCCTTGGTCTTTGCAGGCTGGGCACCGCGACTCATGAGTAGCTGGGCGATTTCCAAGTGGCCGTGCGCGCAAGCCAGAAGCAGGGCCGTGGTGCCTTCAAGTGTCCCGTGAAGAGTCATCTCTAGCTTGGGCGTGCGTTTCAGGAGCCAGGCCACCCGCTCCAGATTCCCCTTCCAGGAGTTGTACATGAGAGCGTTCATCCCTGTAGGGCCGGCAGTGTTCTTGATGGCGTCCCAGATCTGCTCGTCCCACCAGAAGGCCTTGTTGGCTTGGATGACGTTGTTGACGTTGTAGCCCTCGTTGGCGAGACAGGTCGTGATGCGGAAGAACGTGTCATCATCTACAATACCGAGTGCGTTTGTCATGGGGCATATCTCTTCCTGCTGCATCTGAACGTAAGAGTGCTCTTGCATGTTGGTGTAAAAAAGGGGTAGGCCCCCCACTGGTTCAATTTCATATTCACTTCCAGCTATACAGTAGATTCACAGCATCATACTCTTCGTTCTTTATGGCCGTCATGAGAGGGCTCGACTCCATGTCATCTCTTGCATCTAGGTCTGCCCCCCAGTCGCACAAGACTGTCATCATCTCCATATTTCCATCCGCGGCGGCAAAGGCGAGAGGCGTGTTACCAAACATGTCTCTTGCATTTACATCTGCCCCTTCATGGCACAGGAACCGGACCACCTCCAGACGGCCGTACATGCTGGCCAGAAGAAGAGCCGTGTAGCCATCGTGGACGGCACGGACTGTCTTTTTCCTAGACAGCTTCTCGACTCTCTTCAGATCCCCCTTCTTGCTTGCATCCATGAGCGCCAGAATATTGTGTGCCATCTTGTTGAAAAAGGGGGTGCCAGTTAACCGTTCAAATTTATTCCTTAGCCTTGACGAACTCGGTGAGAAGGCTCGTCTTAGCCTGGAAGGTCCACTTAGACCATTTCAAGACCTCCTGGTCATCATTGAAAGAGGCCAGCCATTTATTGTAGGCGGCGTCGTTCTCTTCCAGCCAGGCCGTCTGAATACGCGCAACCACGAGAGGCTCTAGGATCTCTGTGGCTCGAGGCCAGCAAAAAAAGCAGCGAAGGCCGAAGATATAGAGCTGTATATCTTGGGCTGCCTCGTAATCTTCTTCGAGTTGCCGGGCAAACTTTATGAGGGCGTCTTCTGCACTTTGGTCTGAAAAGCCTTCCAAGATTGTACGCACTGCTCTACTGGCTGCTTCCATCTAACGTTAGTAGAGATATGGGGCCTTGGCGCCATGATTGCTGTGGAAGCTGGGTCGATGGGGTTTGAAGCCTTCTACTACGACCTCTTTTAGGGGCGTCGTAGTCAGGGGCAGCGTATCAGCGGAAGCCTCTACAAAGGCCTCCGTGATAATACTGATAGTCCTCTTGATGCTTTTAATGCCGAAGTCCATTTGGGGTACTGCTTATAGAGCCGGATTGGAGTTTCAATTTTTGCATGAAAAAAATGGCCTTCAGCCTTTGGGCTTCTTTGCTCTTTTTTCTGCCAGTGCCTCTCTTAGGCGGACGTGCTTCTGGGAGAAGGGGTTCCGCTCGTAGGTCTTTTTGGCTTTGTCGCTCTTTTTCTTGCGCTCGTGAGAATCCATGGTGGTTAGTGGATTGGTTAGCCGTTCAAATTTTACTCGGAAGCCAGATGCTCGTCGAGCTCCTTGATGACGTCTGAGACGTCTGTGGCATCAGAGTCGGCCCATGCGACCTTGGCCTCCTTCTTGGGGGCGCCAGGGGCGCTGCCAATCTTGGACTTCTTGGCGGGCGTCTTGACCTTGGCCTCCTCATCTGACATCGCTGCCTTCTTGGTCTTTGCTGCCTCCTTCTTGGCCTTTGCCTCGGCGATCTCCTCCTCAGTCATTGCCGCCTTCTTGGCATCCCTCTTGACCTTGGCTGCGGCCTTCTCCTCCTCAGTCATCTTGGGGCGGCCGGCCTTCTTGCCCTCGTCGCTTGAACCCTCTGAGGCCTCAGCAGACTCATTCACCTCGGTCACCTTGGTCTCAATAGGAGTCTCCACCCACTTCTCACGCTCCTCCAAGATCTCGGCGTCTTCCCACTCCTCGGTCGCCTTGAGCTTCTTGAGGTGAGAGGCGAACTTCTTGGACTCGGCCACGCGCTTGAAGGTCTTCTCGGCCTCCTTCAGGACAGTGTCGATGCGCTTGTTGAACGTGTGCCAGGCCTTCAGACCATCTGACATCTCACGCTTGGGCTTGTCCTCCTTGATCTCCTTCTTGGACTTCTCCTTGGACTTCTCCTTGAGATCAATCACAGCACCATGTGCAGCTCGCACCATGGCCTGGAGGGTCTCGGCCTGGCCGATAATGGCAGACAGCGCGTTAAGCATATCAGCGGTAGAGTTCATGATGACTTTTAGACTTGTAGGGCTTGGGTCGGTGCTAAAAAAGGTGGGTAACAAGGCGAGTCAATTTTTTTTTCGATCGCGTTAGCCATTGAGCTCATTCACTGCTCTTAGAGCATCTAGTCGCGAGATGGCGTCAATGAGTAAAGAGGGGCTAACCCCATTGGAAACCTCAGCCACTTCAATCGCCACGATCAGAGGCTCCAGGTTCTCAGGGGTAGCAGAGGCCATCCTGTCCTCTATGAGCTCAGTACAGGTGGGAGAGGGCTGGGCTCTAAGAGGTGGAGTCTCTACTGGGGCGCGCCTCTGCATCACGCTCTCTACGTAGGCCTGGGCCATGGCTACGACGACATCTTCACCGAGCTGTACAGCAAGGCGTGTCAGAGGGCTAATGTCGACGGACATACAGGGCGGGTCTTGTAGCTGTGGCCTTCGCCAAAGGCCGGGTCAAATTTGGGGCTGGCTGGATCTTGTAGGGCATGAGCCATCTGAAGCGTATCTTCATGCAGTGCCAGAAGAAGGGCCAATCCATGGTGGGGCACAGGGTAAAAAGGCCATTCAAACTTACTCAGGGCTGTAAGGCTACAACCCTCTGGGCTTACGAAAAAAAGGTCCTCCACCCTCTTCTGTCGCATGCCCCTACCGCGCATACGACGCTCGTCACCTCCGGAATGCCCAGTAGACTTGCGCCTCTGAGCCCAGGATCAGCCATATAGCCTAATCCTGCCGATTCAACCCTCACTATAGCCGTGACGCCGCAGAAATACGGCCAAAGGCCTTATCCCCCAGGTATCCTAAAAAGGACCCCTACAATGGTCATCTGCCTCGGCTAGGGCCCTCTGGACCCCAACTCACGCACAGACATCGCACCACTGCTGCTCTCACCCGTGCGGGTAGAGCGGGTTTAGTCACGAGTCTCGGCTCTTAGAGAGCTCACGACCCGTGACCATTCAGAGGTTCCAAACCCTCTGGGAATCGTTCAACACTCTGGGGCATTTCGAGGACTGGTTATATTTGTCCCCTTTGCCTTGCCCCAGAGCCGTTCCAGTCTCCCAGGCCCTTTCGAAGGCCTACTGGATAGGTGTCCCCAGCGGACTAAGGCCCCCACAGGCCTGCTGGTTAGGGAGCTCCTCCTTTCGCTCCCTGGGCTCTTACTGCTCCTCACAGTGGGGTTAATAAACCCCGGCCAACGTCGCAGACTACCCTGTAGTGCAGAGCTCTTACCTTGAGCTCTGCTTATCTGCGCCCGCCAAAGCCTTCCTTCTGGGACCGCGCTCTGCTTTTCTCGTTATCCTCACTGCCCCTCTGCAGTCTATCCACTCTGCCTGTGTCTGTGTGTGTTTTATCTGACCCCAGGACCCCCCCTCTGCTTATAGCAGAGTCACTATGGCCAGAGCGCTCTCCCAGAGCTCTGGCGAACCTGCCCCTCAGGCAGGCGGTGGGTGCCCCACCTGCTTTAAATCGCACCCACCCGTCGTGCCCAACCGCCTCTGGCTAACATGGCACGCCCGTCTTGATTCCACCCCTCTTTCAGGCTAAGCAGCTTTCAGCGCCGCCGCCGTTGGCTCTTGAAAGCCCCTCCTCCTCTGCCCAGAGCTCTCCCCCAGAGCTCTGGCGAACCTGCCCCTCAGGCAGGTGGTGGGTGCCCCACCTCGTCTATTTTCGCACCCACCCGTCGTGCCCAACCATTCCGTAGAACCGGACATGGCACGTCCGTCTGGCAGAGCTCTGGCATGCTCTGCCTCTCGCCCCATGGCGACGACTTATAGGGTAGGGGGATCTGGTGGTTCAATTTTACTCGAAAATTGAACGATCAGATAAATTCAGGCACTCTGGCCCCCCTCTTCCTCTGCCCCTCTGGCCCCCCCCAATCTTTATCTACTCGTTCAATTTTGGAAAAAA